>Ga0307507_10005130_pt1 | contig 21968 bp, 5 predicted proteins | sample 7_EM_MG_FD_207223 | JGI IMG/M metagenome (GOLD analysis project Ga0307507, IMG submission 207223) | Populus trichocarpa ectomycorrhiza microbial communities from riparian zone in the Pacific Northwest, United States - 7_EM | ecosystem: Host-associated > Plants > Roots > Unclassified | place... | reverse complement strand
CACTATCCGAAAATTTCTCACCACCGCCCTTAACGCCCACAACTACCACCAGGTCCTGTCCGCACGCTGTGCGACGTCTCTGCGTTGGCTCTGGATCTGAACTTCGAAGACCAGGTTCGTAGCCGTCACCACGTACAGGTGCAGAGTCCGATTTCGACGGCCAAGAGATAGATCTATAAGATAGTTATAATAGGTAGTCCTACCCGTCCATTATACCCGCAAATAGGAATTAGTTTAGGTAGTTTCTTAAGGGGTATATTTAAAAAGTTAGCTAGCTTTATAGCATACTATATATCTATTAAGGTAAAGGCATTTACTCTAGAGTTAGCTAAAGCAGAGGTTAAAACTTAATATCTATTACAGAATAAAGTATAAGGGATAGTACAGCTTCTTCCACTAACTAGCTAACTTAGATTAATATGCGACATATTAATTCCTTTTAACCCTAGAGAGGAGTCTTGCTCTAGAGTTCCTCTTTTTCTAACTCTATACTATCTTCCTAAATTAATAGGACCTTATTTATCTTTACTACTATTAGGCGGTTTTTTATAAAGCAGTTTTTCTAGCTATATAAAAAGCAGGCTCCTTAATTACTAAGGGCCTATCTATAGGGGTTGCTATATATAGGTTAAGTATTTGCTGGACCTATAGTAGGGCTAGCTGCACAGTTAGCCGCTAGGTTATTAGTAGGCGGTATAGTTAGTGCTATAGGGGTTGCAGATCTTACTAGGGCGCTATAGCTTATTTTTATAGTACTTATATTCTAGTTGGCAGAGCTTCTAGTCTTATACCACTTAGTATATACCTTAATTCAGCGGAGGCCCTAGTTAATAGCTAGGCACTAGTCCGTAAGTTCCTTTAGCGTCTATATAGTAGTATAAACTGGTAGTATAGCGCGCTATAGGTCTAGGGTAAGCGTATTAAAGAGGTCTGGCATTAAATATTCTTAGGAGATTTAAGCCTGTCTAGCTAGGTATAGAAAGCAGGTTTAGAAGGCCAAGAAGGTCTCTATCGTTTTTATATTAAGGGCTTTATAATTAAGGCAGATGTTTTGTATCTTAAAGGGGTCCTTATAAATAGAAGACAAGTAGTTAATTATCTCTTTTCTAGAGAGGAAGGGGTTTGCTAAGTCTTAGGTATATTATAAACGTAGATATATCTATACGTCCCCGCCAGTACAGCCAAAGACATAGGCCATTTTAGCTTAGGTAGTAGGGAAGTAGTCTATATTAACTTTAAGCTTGTCTTATAGTTAAAGCTTCCAATTATTAAATATAGGATTAGTTCCGTCTGTAAGCAATAGGGGGTCCATAACCTTTGCGGACTGCAATAATGCTAATGCTATATATTAGGCTAGGGCCTTAAGGACTATAGCAAGTCTCTAGGTATCTAATAACTCCTTACTAGGTATAGGGGTGCCTCTAGTCTTAAGCAGCTCTTAAAGCCGTTTAATTTTAGTATTAGCTACTATAAGCTCTTCCTAGGGGGTTAAAATAGCGACTATTTTACCATTAGAGGTATTTACGGTCCTACAGCGGCTTTACCAGCTACTGTATTTCTTGGCATAGTGGTAGGGGTATTGGGTAATTTCTAGTGTTTATTTATTTCCTAGGGGGGGTGCTAGTCCGTGCGCGTCCTATTCTTAGGTTTCGCGTTCTATTTATGTTCTTTTAGTTCTTAGGGGTCTGTCCTGTCCTTATGGTCCTAGTAATGTCCTTAGGGTCCTATCCTATGTCCTTATAGATATATTTGAGTTCCTTCTTAGGAAGAAAGAGTAGTATAAGCTTTAGATAATGTTAGTAACTTAGTTAATTAAGGCATAAGCACAGCAAGAAGGACGCATGCAAGCCTATATAATTGGATTGTCTATAAACAAGGATCCAAAGCTAGAGAAAGGAAAAGAGAAAAAGGGTAGCGCCGCTTAAGGTTTTATATAATTGTCTGGTTATATAACTGCGACTGTTTAAAACAGTAAGGAACTGTCTGCGACAGTAAGAAACTGTTGGCGATTGTCCGCTACAATCTACTGCCACAATCCACCGTTTTTCACCAGCGCCGTAGTACTTACCTTTTAGACTATAGAGACGTATTCTTAAAAGTAGCTTTAGATATACTGCCCCCTACTAAACCTATAATTATAAGATTTAATTAGAGGCTAATAACTCTTTAGGCTATAACCCCCTTTACTAGCAAACTATAAAGAAACTAAAAGCTATAAAGTAGTACTTAATTAACAACCTTTATAAAGGGTTTATTAAACTAAGTTAGGCCCCTTTTACCTCCCCTATCCTATTTATAATAAAACTTAATAAAGGCCTCCGCTTCTATATTAATTATTAAAAACCAAACGCTATTACTTAGAAAGATTATTACCCTCTCCCCCCAATTAATAAGACCCTTATACGTCTAAGCTAAGCTAAAATCTTTATAAAGCTTAATATCCGCTAAGCTTTCTACTAAATTAGAATGGACCCTGTATTAGAGGATTTAATAATATTCTATACCCGCTATGGTTCTTATAAATATAAAGTCCTTCCTTTTAGACTAATAAATAGGCTAGCCACGTATTAACGGTATATAAATAATATTCTTTTTAACTACTTTAATAAATTCTGCATAATATACCTAGATAATATTCTTATATACTTAAATAATAAACTTAAGCACTAAGTTTATGTTAAGAAGGTCCTAGAGAGGATGCGGAATATAGGCCTATAAGTTAATATTAAGAAATATAAATTTGGAGCAAAATAAATAAAGTACCTTGGGTTTATTATTAGTATAAAAGGAATTAAAGTTGACCCTAAGAAGGTTAAGGTAATATATAATTGGAAACCCCCTTATACTATAAAAGGTATCTAGTCCTTTCTTAGCTTCTATAACTTCTACTATTAGTTTATCTATAACTATAGGGTTGTAGCTAAACCTCTTATATAACTAACTAAGACCAACACGTCTTTTATTTTTAATAATAGTTATATAAAAGCTTTTAAGGAGTTATAGGACCAACTTACCTCCTTTCTAATTCTCTATTACTATAACCTAGACCTTAAATTAATACTGGAAACGGATGCCTTTAATAGAGTAGTAGCGGGGGTTCTCTTAGAGTTATACCTAAATAGCAAGTGGTACCCTATTATATTTTTTTTAAAAAATAATGGCCCTAGCTAAGTATAACTATAAGGTACATAATAAGGAAATACTGGCTATTATATAATTATTATCCTAGTAGCGCGCAGAGCTTAGAAGTATAGACTTTTAGGTTAAAGTCTATACTAATTATAAAGCCCTTAAGTATTTTATAATAATAAAGCAGCTTATTGGTTAACAGGCTAGGTGGGCTAAAATACTCTCCTAATTCTTCTTTACAATTATATACCGCCCTAGTAGGTAAAATTTTAAAGCTAATGCCCTTACCTAAAGAAAATAGGATGTGAAACTATAGGATAAGCTAAAGGCTTAGCACCAGATATATGCCTTCCTCTGTCCTAAATAGCTTGACCTATATATCCTTAAGGAACTAAGCTCCAAATGGAATAAGCTGGCGCCTATAGAAGGAGAGGTCCTAGATAAACTAATGGGACTAATTAACCGCATCCTAACTCTAAACCATATAGCTAAATCCCTAAAAGCCCTCTATGACTAAGCTATAAAAGGCAACCCTAATTTGGAAATAGAAGACGGACTACTCTTATACTAAGAACGGCTTATAGTTCTAGATATTAATAACCTATAAATGGAGCTAATTTATAAAGCCTACTATTAAGTCTCTATAGCGTACCCTAGTTAAGATAAGACCTACCAATTACTAGCGCCTCGCTACTACTGGTAAGGACTTCTATCTAATATAGAATAATTTATTAGGAATTGTTATGCTTATAAATAGGCAGATACCCCTAAAGATTAAACCCTTAGATAGTTATAACCACTGCTAGTTCCTAAACGCCCTTAGTAGCATATTATAATAGACTTTAAATTATTCCTAAAGGACAAATATAGCTATAATATAGCCTTTATAGTAGTTGAACAACTAAGTAAATAAGCCATTTCCCTTCCTTGCTTTAACACTATAACTATAAAAGATATAGCCCGTATATATATTAATAATATTTACCGGATCTATGGCGCTCCTAAGTTAATTGTCTCTAACTATAGACCCTAATTTATATTAGACTTAGGACGAATTCTACCGCATTCTTGGGATTAAAATTAAGCTCTTTACCATATTCTATCCTTAGACTAACAGCTAAACTAAGATTATAAACTAGTGCCTTAACCAGCGACTTTGCCCCTTTATTAATTACTACTAGGACAACTAGTTGGAACTACTACCTATAATGGACTATGCACAGCTTACGCTCCCTTATAATAGTATAGGAATATCGCTATTTAAGTTACTCTATAGATACAAGCTACAAATATCCTTTAATTAGGATAGATCTATAGGGCCTATAATAGCCCGCGAACGCCTTAGCTATAAAGAGGCCCAGATATTCGCTAAGAGAATATATAGAGCCTGGGAGACTGCCTAAGTAATTATAAAAAAGGTATAAGAGAAGAAAGAGGCTAATGTGAACTAATATTGCCGCGAGGTAGATTTCTAAGTAGGAGATAAGGTATAAGTGTTAATAAAAAACTAGAAGACCTAGAGGCTAAGCCACAAACTAGACTACTAAATAGCTGGCCCTTATAAAATCCTTAAGAAGGAAGGGCACTTTTTTAGGGCTAAGCTACTAGGATTAATAAAGATCCACCCTGTTTTCTCTTTAGACTAGCTATAGAAGGCCGCAGATAACCTATTACCTAGACAGTATAACAACCCCCTACTGCCAATTTAGATTAGAGGGGGGGGGTAATATAATAGTGCTGGAGCGTGTCACCTACTACTTTCTAGGAAATCTGCCAAGTTCTGCCAAGTTCTGCTATGTTCTACCGACACTACTTATAGAGCTAACTAATTAGGATTTTCTATCCCCGGGATAGAAAATTACTATTAGCTCGCTTATTACTAGCGCCTTAGCGACCCCTTTATATCTTACTAGTCTTTAACAGACTTCTTCTTTTCCTTAGCTTAATATTCTTATATAGTAGCAATCTACAAGCTTTGGTTTAGAAGTAGTTATATAAGCCCGTTATAAAAGGGGGGTTTTATATAATAATTAATTTTATAAGTACCTAGTCTAGAATATCCTTATTTAGGATCTTCTTAGGACTATAGATTTAATCTTAGTTATATAAACGTTTAACTCTATTACTTTAGTATAGAGTTTAGTAAAACGGTAATATATTTCTGCTTTTATACAATTTCCCCAAGTATTATATTTAATTTAATGCTTACTAAAAAGATAGTTCTAAAGGTTAGTTATTAAGAGATAACCATTCTCTTCTATTTCGCCTAGACAGATCCTATAATAGTATAATAACCGCCTATTCTTTCTCTTTGGTTTATCCTTATATAGGTTACGGCAATATTTATAGACTAAAGATATCTTTTTATAAGAGTATTAAGTTCTTAAGAATATAATTAATGGAGGAAGAAGGGATAAATCTAAGTTAGAAGCTATTTTATATAAATAGAACTAAAAATATAAGGATATTAGAACTAGAATTTTATTATAAAAATGCCAATAGTATATTTATGGTTCGTTTAATGTGGCTAAATTAGCAGCTAATTAGATTTTGCAGGCTATAAGGCCTATATACTTAGCGACTATAAATATTACCCTACATTTATAGTCGATTTTAATTGCCAGCAACGCCGCTCTTTTAATACCCGTTAAGTGCTATACATAGAGCCTTCTAAGCGCTTTCTGCTTGCACTAGAATAGTAAGAATTGGCAATAAGTTAATAGAGATATTCGTATTTAAATTGCGCGCCGCTATCGTGCAAGCACCCTACTAAAATTATAAGGTATATAAATTGCCAGCTAATAACTTTATTAAGCCTTTAGGGATGCTATTAATAAAGGCTTTAATAGGGGTTAGATATAGATAATATATATAACTATTTTAAAGATTTTCTACCGCTTAAAGCCGTTTATAAAGCTAATTTAGTAAGTACTATATTTGCTTCTACCGTAGATTAACCTACTATATAGCTGCTTTCTCGCTAACCCTTTAGGCCTACACGGCCCTTTTAGTCTCTTTAATAACCTTAAGCGTAGGGAGTACTATTAGATCTCGTTCTACCAGCTAACCCACTATTTACTACCCTATTTAGAATTTAGTGCTATTATAAAAGAATTACTTCCTAGCCCTTTAGTCTACTCGCGCTAAAGGACCTATATAGTCTTTACTGCGTAGTATATATAATATATAGATGGCTTAGGCTTGGGCTAGGGCTAGGGCTAGGGCAGTAATAGCAGCAGTAGTAGTAGTAGCAAAGCTATACGGTAAGAAGAGCCTATAGCGCTACTACTGCTACTACTACTGCTATAGGGGCTTCTAGTTAAAATATAAGGCCTTTAAATGTAAATAATTAAAGTTATAAAGACTAAGCCGCTAGGAGTTAGCTATATAGCCTATATAGTTTAATAAGCCCTTAAGCTTACCCTTAAGCATGCTAACGCTTTATATATATTAAGTATCTATAGTCCTTAAATGCTTTATAATAAGTAGCATAGCCTAATAGAGAATTAACTACTAGCTTAGTCTCTTCTCCTTCTATAGGTAGGGCTGTAGCTTTTACATAAAGGCTTTATATACCTTATACTAAAAAATATAGTAGTTCTATATAAGATAGCTTAGGAATATCTTATAGAGGGCTACTAAGTCCTATAAAATAACTTCGCGGAGATAAAATAGAAAGTTTATAACCCCAATAGCAGCGAGGTTATTAATTTAATATAGCTATAGGCTAAAACGGCTCTTCTATACATCTAGCTTAGGCTATATTATTAATAGTAGTGCGTCTAACGGTGTAATATCTATATAGTAGATTTTAAAGCAGTCTATTTATAAGGGATAGCCTACTATTAACCTTATAAATTCTTATAGAAGTAAGTTTAAGTAATAGCCTACTATCTACTCCTAGTTCTACCTTTTAGTATATTAAATCCACTCTTTTACTAGCCCCCTTAAGCTCTACTATCTTAGCGCTAGCGCTTTACCTAATATATATCTTTGTATTTAATAAGATGCTAATATTTTAAAATGCCTTCGCGACCTACCCCTGCTATAGGTTATATAATAAGGCTACCTTACAGTCTCTATTACTACTTTTAATTAAGCATATACTATACTACGCTAAGCAGTTATTAAAGTCTAAAAATAGCTTATTGCTAAAATCTTATTAGTATAGAAGGTAGAAAGCTAGCCCGCCATATATATAAATAGGGGGTCTTATTCTATAGAGCCCTAATAGTTTTAAGGCAGCTATACTAGTTCTACTTACCCGCGCGGTTATAAATATTAAGGGTATATAGTGTATAGGGCCTTTACCTTTAAACTTAAAAGTAAATAGGTTTAAAATTTTAGCGGAGCGTCTATTACCGCTATAGGTAAATATATAGTAGCCTAATAGGATATTAACAAGCGTATAAAAATAGCACTCTAGTAATAATAAGGCGGCGGTGCCCCTAGTCTAAAGCTTGCGGTAAATACTCTTAAACTTATCCTTGGTATAGCCGCTAAAAAGGGTATCCTTATCCTTATTAGCGAATTGCTCTTTCTTGCACTACGCGTCCCTCCGCTATAACGTCTTTAGGTAGTTCCTAACATTATCCTCCTACGGAGACTAGTAGCTATTTATTTTTATAGCTTTCTATATCTAATAGAGGTCTATTAGAGTAGTAATATAGCCGCAAACTAACCGCTATAAGAGCCGTATCTCTTCTTAGGGCACCTCGCTATTTGCTTTACAGCTCTTCACTCTTAAGGCCTAGCCTATAACCTTATTAATAAGGAAGAGAAGTAGCTTATCCTCCATAACAGTATCACTGTTATTGTGACGGTGCTAGAGCGCGTCACCTGCCATATTCAACCAATTAGGATTTTCCATACCCGGCATACAAAATCGCTATTAGCCCGCTTACCACTAGCGCCTTAGCGGCCATCGTGACATGCCTACCTACTGCCCCTAAACGATTCTTCTTCTTCTTCTCCTTAGCTTAGTATTCTTATATAGTAGCAATCTATAAGCTTCGGTTTAGAAGCATTTATATAAGCCCGTTATATTATACTAAGCTCTCCATATACTGCCTGGGAAGGCCTTAATAATATCCCACCCTAAAAAAAGACCTTTGTCTGCAACAACGCGTTAACGCGTTATACTCAGACATTAAAAAACTTATACTACTACGCCTAAGAAGGCCCTAATAATATCCTACTTTATAGGCCAGACTGTACTTAACCTATACCCCCAAAAAAAACCCTAAATTAAAACTGAATTATATAATTCCAATAAACTTTAGGAAGCTAATAATAGTACCTAAAGCAAGCTTATCCAAAAGACCTACCTCTACTTAAGAGGAACACAAGATCTAGTTAGGATTAGAAATTAAAAACAATAACAATATTATAGGTGTATATGAGTAGATTTATACCCTTACTACCAATTAGAAGGTTAATCGTCTTTAAGCCTAAAGTATATAAGAGACTCTAAAGGAGATTCTAAAAAGCCTTATTACCTTATAAAACAGCCCAGCCTCCCCTTTACAAAGCCTCAGTTAACCCATTTACTTAACTAAATATAATACACTAGAGAGTATAGACACGATAATAAAGTAATTAAAGTCTATTAAGTTCCCTAACCCCCTACTATTATTAGACGGCATAGACCCAACCTTTAAGAACTAGAGAATTTAGGTGTAAGGAAAGCTTTATATTAACCATAACTATTTCCCCTCTAAAGAAGCTAAAATGCTCTACCTCTTTAGTTAAACTATTAGGGACGCCTAGCAACACCTTTAGGCCAAGTTTAAGGATAAGTTACCTATTTGGTTTATATCTGTTAATAAGATAATATAGCATCTGGCTACTATCTATGTTAATCCAAATAAAGTACGGGATGCCTATTATAACTATAATCGCCTAATAATAAAATTAAACTAATTATTTACTAAGTTCTAGACTTAATTCTTATACCTAGCAGGCAAAGGCCAGGTTCCCCTTAAGAACTATTATTTAGACCTATATAACAAGCTAACAGTCCAACTATAAGAGAAGATTATAGTAGCCTTAGATAACCTACTAACCTACTAAAGACTTATAGCCTAATATTCATTGCTAGATTTAGAACTAAAATAAATTAATACTTATTCTAATTAACTAAAGCGGCCCTATAGCAACCATAACCTATCCGCTACACTAACAGGAGCTAGCGTTAAAAGATAAACTACGACCGCCCTTATACTAAAAGCGGTTATAACTGCCTACCCGCGAACCTCGCCTAACCTGCTATATACTATACCTTTAACCAATGCTTGTTGTAACACCCTAATTAACCCTACCACGGTTACGTGCTTTAATTATAAAAAGGATAGTTACTTTGCTACGTCCTGCCTAGAGCTAAAGGATATAGGTAATATTAAGAAGATAGAGGAAGAAGAAACGTCTAATAAATTAGGAAAAGAAGAACCCTAGGGAAAAACTCCTCCCTAGGGTATCCTATTAATCTTAAAGAGATTAATCTAAGTTAGCTAATAGGTGGAAAACACTTTACGGTTCTATATATAGTATCTTAAAATGGATATAGAGTTAATATAACTGCCCTTATTAACACTAGAGTAAATGGCTTTGCCTTTATAAACACTGCTTATATAAATAATATTGCTAAGTTCTTAAATATAAATGCTACCCAACTAGAGAAGCCTGTTTAAGTAAAAGGCTATAATAGTTAAGCCAGTATACTGGTTACCCACGTTTTAAAGCTATATATTGCTATTAATAGACGACGCCAGTTTGGTATCCCCTTCTATATCCTAGACCTAGGGTCACACAACATAATTCTTAGCTAAAAATAAATGTCCTACTTTAATATTTAGCTAAATATTTAACAAAGACAGTTTATCTAGCCAAAAAATAGACTAAAGTTACCCTCCTTTATTAGGGAAATCCGCACTAACTATAAGATGTTAGCCGCAAAGGCTAATCCTACCTACTAGTAAGATATTAGGAACCGCGACCTAGCCTTTACCTAAGAAGATACCCGCCATAAGGCCAGCAGGAACTCTATACCAACAAGAATACTCCCCTAGAGGACTACAGTTAAGGAGGACTCTACTTACGGAAGTGGAATAGACACTAATATAGACAACTTCCAAATTACAAAAATCCAGCTAATAGGGAAAAGGACGTACTAATAGGACATAAAAAACAACCTTTAGAAGATGTAATAAGAGCTAAAAGGAGTAAGAATAATACTAATACCCCAAAAGCCCCTAAAGCCACAGATAACCCTACTATTATATAACACCCCTATAGTAGACATTATGGTAATTAGTGCTATAGGTTTCCACTTTAATATATATTAAAAGGATAACAAAGTCTTTACTACCAGTTTATATAAAATTAACCAGATTATTACTAAGAGGGAAGAAGTACTAGTAGAGGAAACTAATAAGGAACTAGTTAAGCGCCTCCTCCCTAATTACCTCTTAAACTATAGAGATATGTTCTTAAAAGCAGCTTTAGATATACTGCCCCCCTACTAAACCTACAATTATAAGATTTAGTTAAAGACTAATAACTCCCTAGGCTATAGCCCCCTTTACTAGTAAACTATAGATGAATTAAAGGCAATAAAGTAGTACCTAATTAACAACCTCTATAAAGGGTTTATTAAGCTAAGCTAGGCTCCCTTTACTTCCCCTATTTTATTTATAAAGAAACCTAATAAAAGCCTTTATTTTTATATCGACTATTAGAAGCTAAACGCTATTACTTAAAAGAATTAGTACCCTCTCCCTTTAATTAATAAAACCCTTGCACGTCTAAGCTAGGCTAAAATCTTTACTAAGCTTAATGTCCGCCAAGCTTTTTACTAAATTAGGATAGACCCTACATTAGAAAACCTAACAACGTTCTATACCTATTACGGGTCTTATAAATATAAAGTCCTTCCTTTTAGACTAATAAATAGGCCAGCCACTTATCAACGGTATATAAATAATATTCTTTTTAACTACCTTAACAAATTCTATACGGCATACCTAGATAATATTCTTATATACTTAAACAACAAACTTAAGCACTAAGTTCACGTTAAGAAGGTCCTAGAGAGACTACAGAATATAGGCCTATAAGTTAATATCAAAAAATATAAATTTGGAGTAAAACGCATAAAGTACCTTAGGTTTATTATTAGTATAAAAGGAATTAAAGTTAACCCAGAGAAGGTTAAGGCAATCCATAACTAAAAACCCCTTTATACTATAAAAGGAATCCAGTCCTTTCTTAGCTTTTATAATTTCTACTATTAGTTTATCTGTAACTATAAAGTCATAGCTAAGCCTCTTATACAACTAACTAAGAACAACACGTCTTTTATCTTTAATAATAACTGTATAAAAGCCTTTAAGGAGTTAAAGGACTGACTTATCTCCTCCCTAATCCTTTATTACTATGACCCAGACCTTAAATTAATGCTAGAAACGGACGCCTCTAATAGGGTAGTAGCGGGAGTCCTTTTACAGCTACACCTAGACGGCGAATGGTACCCTATTATATTCTTCTTAAAAACAATAGCCCTAGCTAAGTGCAACTACGAAGTATACAATAAGGAAATGTTAGCTATTATATAATTATTATCCCAGTAGCGCGCAGAGCTTAGAAGCACAGACTCTTAAATTAAGATTTATACCAATCATAAAGCCCTTAAGTATTTTATAATAATAAAACAACTTACCGGTTAATAGGCCTAGTAAGCTAAAATACTCTCCTAATTCTTCTTTACAATCATATACCGCCCTAGTAGGTAAAATGCTAAGGCTAATACCCTAACCCAGAGAGAACAGGATATAGGGCCACAAGATAAGCTAAAGGCTTAGTACTAGATACGCGCCCTCCTCTGTACCAAACAACTTAACCTGTGTATCCTTAAGAAACTAAGCTCTAAACAGAATAAAGTAGCACCTATAGAAGGAGAGACCCTAGATAAACCAATAGGACTAATTAATTATATTTTAACCACAAACCGCATAGCCGAATCCCTAAAAGCCCTCCGCGATTAAGCTATAGGGGGTAACCCTAGTTTAAAAATAGAAGACGGACTGCTCCTATACCAAGAACAGCTTATAGTTCCAGATATTAATAACCTACAAATAGAGCTAATCCGTAAAGCCTACTATTAAGTCTCTACAGCGTACCCTAGTTAAGACAAGACCTACCAACTACTATTGCCTTATTACTATTAGCGAGGACTCCTGTCCGATATAGAACAATTTATTAGAAATTGTTATGCTTATAAACGTGTAAATACCCCCAGGGACTAAACTCCTAGATAGCTGCAACCACTACCAGTCCCCAAATGCCCTTAGTAATATATTATAATGGACTTTAAATCATTCCTAAAGGATAAACACAGCTATAATATAGCCTTTATAGTAGTTAACTAACTAAGTAAGCAAGCCGTTTCCCTCCCTTACTTTAAGACTATAACCGTAAAGGATATGGCCCGTATATATATGGACAATATCTACCAGATCCATAGCGCTTCTAAGTTAATTATCTCTAACTATAGACCTTAATTTATATTGGACTTCTAGAACAAATTCTACTATATCCTTAGGATTAAGATTAAGCTCTCTACTATATTCCACCCTTAAACCAACGGCTAAACTAAGATTATAAACTAGTACCTTAACCAGTAACTTCACCCCTTTATTAACTACTACTAGGATAACTAGTTGGAACTACTACCTATAATAAACTACGCACAGCTCACGCTCCCTTATAATAGTATAGAAATGTCGCCATTTAAGTTACTCTATAGATATAGGCCACGAATATTCTTTAATTGGGATAGACCTATAGGATATATAACGGCCCGCAAACGCCTTAGCTATAAAGAGGCCCAGATATTTACTAAGAGAATATATAGGGCCTAGGAGACTGCCCAAGCAATTATAAAAAGGGTATAAGAGAAGAAAGAGTCCGATATAAACTAATATCGCCACAAGGTAGACTTTCACGTAGGAGATAAGGTATAGGTATTAACAAAGAACTAGAAAACCTAGAGGCTAAGCCATAAGCTAGACTACCAAATAGCTAGCCCCTATAAAATCCCTAAAAAGGTAGGGCACTCTTTTAAGGTTAAGCTACTAGAGTTAATAAAGATCCACCCTATCTTCTCTCTAGACTAACTGCGGAAGGCCGCGGACAACCCATTACCTAGACAGTATAACGACCCCCTACAGATTGCAAAGGACAAAGAATAGGAAGTTAAAGAGATCTTAGCAGTAAAGAAGGACCGTAGTACCTTAAAATACCATACAAGCTGGGTAGGTTATAATAAAGATCTAAAATGGTACCCCGCATCCAATTTTAAGTACTCTCCCTATAAGCTATAAGATTTCCACCTAGCCCACCTAAACCTCCCTAGACCACCACATAAGTTAGATAGCTGGGTTAAATGCTAGAAAGAGGGGTTAGATAACTATAATAATTTAAACAATAATAAAGAACTTAGACAAAGCCTAAGGGCAGGCTTTTTTAGGAAGGGGGGGTAATGTAACGGTGCTAGAGCGCGTTACCTGCCATATTCAACCAATTAGGATTTTCCATGCCCGGCATGCAAAATTACTATTGGCCCGCTTACCACTAGCGCCTTGGCGGCCCTCGCGACATGCCTACCTACTGCCCCTAAACGATTCTTCTTCTTCTTCTCCTTAGCTTAGTATTCTTGTATGGTAGCAATCTACAAGCTTCGGTTCAGAAGCATTTGTACGAGCCCGTCACAGTTATAGTACTGCTTCCGCTTACAGAAGACATAAGGACGGATAACGCGTTAGGCATAACCGCAACTGCAACGCCTTTAGGGGAGAGGTCACCTTATATTCCCTCTACTTTGGGTTATACACCAAAGATGTGTTTTTAGGCCTAGCGGCACGCGTAAAGGCGAGAACATGCTGCGCATTAGCGCGTAATTTGGCATTATTAGCGATATTAATCTCTATACAGTTGTTCAGCGCCATTATATAGATATAATAGTAGACGTGCTACCACGATTAAGGATTTAAAATGGGGGAAACCCTTTTTTACATATACCTAGACCCTAAATTATACTACGGTTCGCGTTAATTAGCGCCTTAATCAGCGGGCAGTCGAATATACGGGTATACGAGGTATATTCATGGCTTGGCTGCAGGTGGCGCCGTGGATATACCTGAATCTCAGCTGGGTGGCTGGCTGAACACGTGACATCCCGGCTGATTGAGCGATCAGCGGGGCATTCTATACTAAGAATAATCGCGATCGTGAGTCGATTATCGCGATTCTAGGAATTCTTATTGATAAGATTTAATTGTTAAGACCCCTGCTCCATAAGCCATAAGAACAACTGGTAGTAATCTCTTTCGCCACACGGTTATACATGCATGAGTTTGTGCAAAGCTCACAAAGCGAGGCTTCCGGTTCCTTTCAGGATATTGCGAGTATTAGAGAATAAGACCGTTATACGTTATAAAATGCAGAAAACAAGTCAACGGTAATCGCCATGAACTATAGGAGGAATTTACAGCGGACATTCTCTGTTGAAAAGTTGTTTCCCGTACCCGTTTTTAGACACCTATTACCAGAAACTGCCCTTCTGTTCCCATAGTCATTAACCACCAATTTTGTGCTTTATAACCTCTGCAACCTCTCTTTGCTTTTATTTTGTTAAGCTTAACAATTTTTAACCTCAAAGCAAAAATCCGGTTAGTACTTTATACCACAGCGGCCTCCCCTCTAGCCTTAATGGTAAGATTGTTAGTAGCGGAGTCTTGTCCAGGGTTAGCCTCTTCGTAGTTAAAATATTTTATGAAACGATAATATCCCGCCGAAACCGCGGCGCCTAAAAATGGCCCAACCCAGTAAATCCAGTGGTATCCAGGAAACCAAGTCCCGGCAACAGAAGGGCCGAAGCTTCTTGTTGGGTTAACCGATCCGCCAGTATAATAGATACCTATAGCCAGTTAGTCCCTTACCTACCTGGCGGAGAAAGAATGAAAGTAATCCTAACTAACCCGCTAACTGGGTGACGAATAGCGCCAACCCAACACCCACCGGCGCAAGAAAGGTGTCCTTGCTCTTCTCTACTGCAAGCATCAGCACCGTAAACACTAGCTCGCACGTTAGGAACATCTCAATAAAGACGCCTTGCGTGATAGATGTGGTGGGACTGAGCGTTGTATTCACGGCCCTGATGTCGCCGGGGAACATGCACGACACGAGGCCCGCAGCGACTATGCCGGCCAGGAGCTGTGTAGGGAGGAAAATGATCCCCCGTGTCCAGGGTAGCTTGCCTGCAAGACATAAACCGAACGTGACCTGCGGTCGTCAGCCTGTATTGAGTTTTAACACCTTACTCTCCCGTCCCTCTCCCCTCCTCTCTTCCATTCCCCCCTATCCCTATCCCGTCTCGCCCCCCTTACCTTCCAACATGATAAAACAGCAGAGAGAAGAAAAGAAGGAAGGCAGGATACTTACGGCTGGATTAAACAACCCGCCGCTAATCCGATAGAACGCCCACACTGTTACCAGCAGACTGAACCCGTACCCGAGCGAGATATACACGACCGTCTGCGCACTCTTCCGCCCGTTGGCCAGCGCCACCGCGTCCGTCTGCTCCACGGCCATTAGGTGCGTCGCGAAGGCGAGGTATAGGAACAGGAACGTGCCCACAAACTCGCCCGACGCCGCCACGAAGTGGTTCTTCACCGCCCCGCCCCGCGACTCCACGGCCGCGTTGGAGGGGCCGTCGCCGTCGCCGTAGCCCACAAACTCGCCCGACGCCGCCACAAAGTGGTTCTTCACCGCCCCGCCCTGCGGCTCCACGGCCGCGTTGGAGGGGCTGATGTCGTCGCCGTAGCGAGTGCTGCTAGACTGGTTGTTGTGGAAGGGGAGAGAGAGCTTAGGCATTTTTGGGGATGTTGGAGTGAGTGGGGAAGTTGGAGTGAGAGGGGAGAAAGAAGAGATGAGTAGAAAGCTGTCGTCCTCGACATCGTACCAACAACTTATTAACATGGGCAATAGAGGGGTAGTAGCGGGGTATAGTAAGTGATAAGGAACCCTTGTTCTAATCTATTAACGACTTTATGCGCGGGGTCTTTTACTAACCACCTACGGTAGGTGGTTCGAAGATCTTTATTTGGAAGAGATATTAGGAAAGAGAAAGAGTGGTATTGTAGTGCTAGCCATGCTGCAGTATGGCGGACACTATTCTCAAAATGGCAGACCTTGCTGCTGCAGTTTTGTCTAGATGTTTTGGCAGATGCAAGTATCTTTCGATGTCTTCTAAGGAAGATAATTGTTGAAACATTCAGGAATCTTGTTAACTGAAAGTCTTCTAGAGTAAGAGCCGGCAGCGCAATCATCTCTTAGTAAATATTCGCTAATGGACGAAGTTAGACTTTATATTCAGGTATTCTGAGCTCATCTCAATATCACAGCCTACCTCTCTGCCCCTCCATCTGGGACAAGAACATGCTCACCTTTCGACAGCAAATGACAAGCAGGTTTGGTCCGCGTGACACGACTTATTTTATAATTGGTGAGCCAGTGTACAGTGCATTACACGACCAGCTTCCCCCCTCCCCTTTTAGCGACATTCAAATTTGCTACGCACATCCGATTTCGCTCAATTGCCACCAACTGTACGTAGTAATTGTAGCGAACGGTTATGGCTACACGCAAGGACCTTTTAGGTTGCCATGGAGCATCGCCTTGGTTGGCCAGGAGAATCAAATTAAAGACGTACGCTTCCTCTTCTCCCCCTTCTCCCTCTTAACTACGCCTCCCTTGTGGCCGCCAAAACGCGAATATAACGCTGTCTCTGCAGAGAGGTCGATGGAATTTGGTAATATCGTACAGGTGGAAACCTTACGATATTTAACAAAGATCACGGCACTGCGGAAGAAGGTTGCCAGAGCAAGGTTCTTGCAGCCAAGCATATGGCTTCGCTACAATTACCACGTGCAGTTGGTGGCAATCAAGCGATATTGGATACGCGTACCGAATTTGATATTTCGCAGCGCTCGCTAAAGAGGGGGGAAGCTGGTCGTGCAATGCATTGTACATTGGTTAACACGGATAGCAACCTGCGAGGTCTCACTTCAACGCGTCACGCTAAAAACTCGCTAATGCTCGCTTAATTTGGCCCACTGCCAAAAATGTTAACCTTACCTAGGTAGGCCCATTGTACAAGGGGGGTGCATGTACGGGCCGACCCGTTACATCGGCTCAGACCGTTTAATTCTTCAAGTTGGGAGCTTGTCTTGGTCTCCGTTGACGGTCTAGGCAATACTGTTGGATGAGTCATTTTAGTTCAGCTAGCATCCCTGCTAAGTAATCCCCAGAGTTTGGAATAAGCAAGCAAGCCGAGCTGAGCGGGCTCAGCTTGCTAACACCTTAAGCTTGCTTGCTTGGCTTGCTTGCTCCCTCTTTAGCGAAATTTCAAATTCGGTACGCGCATCTAATCTCGTCTAATTGCCATCGAGAAAAACTGAAGCTGTTCGCGATCAGCCTTCCTCCGCAGTGTCGTGATGTTGTCAGATAATTCAAATAGAGGGGTTCATTGATGAAATGGGTTGATTGATTGATGATCTTGACTTGATCGTTTATTGATGTCCATGTTTTGACCTAGGGCCCCTAGGGCTCTATGAAGAGATTTACGATGCACGTGCCCCGTGCACGTGACTCGTGCACGTGTCCCACGCCTTAGAGAATACAGATTATCTGACAGATGTCAAATATCGTGAGAGTTCCACGCCTACGATATTGCTAAATTTCATCAGTAATTGCAGAGACAGCGTTGTATTCGTTTTGGCAGAGGCATGGGCAAAAGAGAGAGAAAGAGGAAGTGTACGTCAAGGAAGTATGTTGGGCAAGTTCTGAGTTGTTTTGATTTGATTCTCTTGGCCAGCTGCAGTCAATTGTATTCTCTAAAGCGTGGGACACGTGCACGAGTCACGTGCACGGGGCACGTGCATTGTAAATCTCTTCATAGAGCCCCAGGGGCCCCAGGTCAACCACAAGGACATCAATCAAAGACGATCATCAAGATCATCAATCAATCAACCCATTTCATCAATGAACTGCTCTACACGAACTTCGTGACAGCTTCACCCCACCCCCGTAGTTAGCGAGCGCTGCGAAAATTTTAAATTCGGTACGCGTAATCCGATCTCGCTTGGTTGCCACCAGCTGTACATAGTACTGTAATTGTAGCGGAGCCTTATGCTTGGCTGCAAGAACCTTACCTCTGGCGGCCCTCCCCCGCCAAATTTCATCAACCTCTCCGCAGAGACAGCGTTGTATTCGTGTTTTGACGGCCACAGTGGAGGCGTAGTTAAGGGGGAGAAGAGGAAGTGTACGTCTATAATTTGATTCTCTGGCTAAACTAAGGCGATTCTCCAGGGCAACCAAAAAGGCCCTTGGGTGTAGCCAGAGCCGTTCGCTACAATTACCATGTACAGTACAGCTGGTGGCAACCAAGCGAGATCGGATACGCGTACCGAATTTAAGATTTCGCAGCGCTCTCTACAGGAGGGGGTGAAGCTGGTCGCGCAATTGACTGTATTGTACTTCTCTGTGCATGACCAGCTTCGGGGTCACAGCTCGGCGGGTCAGAAAGATGAACGTGGTCAGAGCTTGCAAACCAGCTTCGTGACCATGATCAGCTTCACACCACGCGAGCATACAGCTCGGCCAGTGTTGCCGAAAGCTCCGGGAGTGTTGAAATACGCCACGTCGTAAAATCTTACACTAGATGAACTTTAGCACCGTGCGCGCACACTTTATAAGCTTTTAATATAAAATTCTTCAAAATTATCGCCATTAAAGCTACACTTAATCGTATAATATTGCAACTATACTCTATTTTTGGTATATCTAAGATTGTGCGATCTTAGTATTAGAAATGGCCAATAATACGCAGCTACCCTAAAGTGCGCAGAGATATATCTAGGATAGATTAATAATATATCCAAGATATAATCTAGGCACCCTTACGTATTTACCTATCTTAGGTAGTTCTTCTATACTACTACTAACAGAAGCAACTTAGTCCTTAATTAAAGACTTAGAATAATTACAGGAGGACTTCTTCTATAAAGGGCAATAGGTGTAGGAGGAACGCACATATATAAACATTAAAGATGGTAATTAGGATATATCCGGCTTATATTAGGAGTATTATAAAGATATATAATCCCAAATATTTACGCTATAACGATCTGCCAATGCCTCTTCTTTAACGCTAGTAGTAAGTAGAATTCTATAACGTGAGCTATATATAATATATAAACTAATTATTTCTATAATATAGCCAGGCTTAATATTAATTACATAAACTGGATTGCTTGCAGTAGAAAGACTTGTATTTAGTTAAGAGATACTAGAATATCCTATATCCTCTAAGCACGGGATTAGATATATAATAGATTTATCTGGCCTATAGCTAAACAATAAGAATATTACCAAGATGTACAAAAATGTAAGAGACTATATCCTAGATAGATCTTATATATAACTAGGTTCTAATATAGATAGATATAATACTCGTGTATATTAAGGAACAAGATAAGTATAATATGCCCTCTTCTTAGTCTCTAAAAGTGCTTTAGGAGACAGATACCCTGTATAGGCGTGTTTTACTGCAAATACTTAGACCCTTAGCTATAAAACTTTTACTATAAGCAAGTTATAGAGGAAGACTGGGAAAGAATATGTAAATTGTAAGAAAAGGTATAATATATCTATAATATTATGTTACTATATCTAAGTTATAATATAGATATTACGTACTCTTATACATTTCCTTAGTAATTTAATAGAATTAAATTAAGATAATTTTAAACGAAGAGACACAAATACGTAAGATACTTATTTATATTATCTATTCTTATTAACGTATATAGACTTTATAACAGTATTTGTTATACATTTTAGTACTAGATTGCCTATATAGAGCAGAGTACTAGTTATAAGCTATATCTTTATATTATGAAGTATACAGTTAGTGTCTAATATATCCTAAATATATTATAACTATAACTAAGCTATAACCAGTTACTTATAGATAGACCTATGGTAAGTATATACTGTACTAAGGGAAGTCGAATATAAAACCATGAAAAACACTACTAAAAGTCTCTTTCTTTAGTTTTAAGATACTTATTAAAATATTTAAGAGATTTACTTAACCAAGGCTATTAGGGCACTCTAGAAACCTATACAGCGGTAGAGCATAGGAAGAAAAGATTAAATAATTACAGTAAGTTATTATAATACGTATATAACTATGATATAACCTTAATATATCTAGGCTGTAACTACACCTAAGGACCTGGAAAATGGGTATTAGCCCCTTATAACATAGAGTTTAACTATATATGGCTAGATAATATTAAGGATTGGCTATATATTGTTTCAACTTCTTATAGTAAATATACGCATCCTCCAGCGCCTCCGTTAAAGGTTCTAATACAGCTTATTAAAGAACTTTAACAATAAATCTAGCGACAGTTAGGGCCAGGGCTTACTTTAAGTACGTTATATCCAAGTTATATTAATACTCTATTTTTATTCTATTAGGCTCTTTTACATACAGCCCTTTAATAAAAGAGTTTTGCGAAAAATATAACGTTACTAGCCTTTTAAGCCTTTACTAAAGCCTTGTAAATCTTAATAAGATTTAATACCTAATTAAAAAGTAATAGCTTTTATTATTTCCGCAAGGTTAAGATATATAAGGGGTAATATTTGAAAAGCATCTATATTATAAAACAGGTTCTGGATATATATAAGATATATTCCACTAAGATAGCAAGCTAATAATTATATGCTTTTAAAAAGGCCAGGTGGAAATACTCTTAACGTTAAAAACGTTTGAAATTGATATGTCTTTTAAACGGGTTAGTACAGCTGGGTTAGATAAGGTTGTAATTGCCGCAAATGTCCCTAGAATTAATAAAGGTATTATATAACCTAGTTATATTACAGTTATATCACGGTTATATCTTTATTCTAATAAGGCTATAGTTATTACACTAATAAGAGTTTTTGTAAACCAAGCCATGGGTTAATTAGCAGAAATATATTAACAACTTTTCCATACTATATTCCGCTTATATAAGAATTGCGGCTATCCAACTTATTAGAGTTATATTCATAAATGTGGATTTTATGTAGCTCTTATAGATATGGATAGGGCGCAGGCAAAAGGTATTTTATAATGCGTATATATTAAAGATATTACTAAAATATATTAGGGCTTGGCCTTTACCTAGCAGATATTAACCCCTCGTAGACCTAGCAGGGCTATATGAAGTCTGCAATTATATATTGCCAAATCCACATTCTTTGTGGTATTTGTTGGGTTATTAGAGCTGGAAATATAGGCTAAGATAGTGTTAGGCAGCATATGGCTTTGATTATGGAGGCTATAAGCCGCAAGCAATACTATGAAATTTTAGACGTAATTAAAAGTATGGAGATATTATATCCCTAATTTATCCATATTATATCCACATTCTAATATTCGCGGTTATAGAAAAGTACAGCAATAACCATAAAATTGTAAACTGGTGTCGACATAAGCGATATATGTGTATTGCATCTGGAATAAATCCGTATTATAGTAAAATGGACAATAATATATTCTTTATAATTATAAAGAATATAAACGCCGTTAAATGCTCCTATTTTTAAGCAAATAATCTAGGGCGTCGATTAAGCCTTCTCGCCGCTATTTTAATGTTTGTATATCTGTTATATCCGTTATATAGTATTATAATAACAGATTTAGTGGGCAGAGAATTAATATTTTT
>Ga0307507_10005129_pt1 | contig 21972 bp, 5 predicted proteins | sample 7_EM_MG_FD_207223 | JGI IMG/M metagenome (GOLD analysis project Ga0307507, IMG submission 207223) | Populus trichocarpa ectomycorrhiza microbial communities from riparian zone in the Pacific Northwest, United States - 7_EM | ecosystem: Host-associated > Plants > Roots > Unclassified | place... | reverse complement strand
TACACAGAAGGTTTTAGAGAGGGACAATTAGATAGAAAGTTTCGCATTCCTTTAAGCTTCAAATTTCGCTAAAAATAAATTAAATACGTCAAGAAATGGTGGAGTTATAGGTCGCTGAACTTATTTATAAAAATGGTGGAGGACCGTGCATTTGGTGAGGCCGTGCATTTGGTAATACGTATAGTTATTTGCATTGCCTTAGCCATTAGAAATTAACTCTATAGTGCCTAGACATTAGTCTGTGCACACACCCCAAAACCCCACCAAAATTGGCCAAAAGTCACTGTAAAGACACTGAAGGTCTATTACCAACCACCGCTACTACTAAATTAACTATATACAAGCAATAAACAAGCAAGCAAGCAAGCAAGCCCTTCCTTTGCTTGCTTGATTGCCCAAAATAAGGCCTCTTGCTTGATTGCTTGCTTACTGCCAAGACAAGCAAGCAAGCAAGCAAGCAAGGTTTTGCTTGCTTATCAGCAAGTCTGATCGGGGTGCTTGCGCTAAGTGGGTACAAATTACCGCCACACCCCTGTTTCGCACTCCTTTTTAGGGGCAGGTACAGTATATAGTTCTTAATCATTAGAGACATTACAACCTACCCTAGAGTTCTAGTCTATAACCTACTAAAAATAATACTTACCCTCTATATACAGTATATTAGGGTACAGGGTACCTAGCATTATATATGATTTAGGAGCAGTTCGCTGCCTGGTCGCGGCCTTTTTAGTAGGTTCATCTTAGATTTTCGACACAGTGCGTACATTATCGCTACGGTAAATTTCATGGAGGTGGGTCACGCGTGCAGGCTAAAATTTGCGGTGTGTTGTTAAAGCTATTTCGGACGCTAGCCTGTTACACGTAGACAAGTCTATAGTAGTGATTTAGATATAGAAATAATGAACTTAATCTTTGTCTGCTTAACCTAAAACTACTAGCTAATCTGCAGTCCTCCAAATAAAGATAGCCGCAATCTCTGGCGTCGGGACGCCCACTAGGTTCAAGAACCAGCTTCAATATGAGATAGCACTCTCGATCTTGCCATCGCCCACTCCTGAACCTTGTGGAAATTCCGACAGGTGTGCACCTGCCCAAAGACCGGCAGTGTAATAGAAAGCTCCTCGTTCCAGACATATCTTAGGGGGGTGAGATCCGAGTTGCACTGGACCACCTGGCGGAGGTAATCCACGCAGTGGTCTTCACCCAGATAGTTTTATGTTAGCAAGTTCTGCATGCTAGTAAGGCCACAGGGTAGGAATATTCTCCCTTACCGAGATGGTCACGGTAGAAATAGGGGAAATTTCCATCGGGATGATAGTACTGGTTGTCTAGACCTCTGCGCACAACGTCCTATTTATCGGTAGAGAGGAAGTTAGCCTCGCCCGTAGAGTGGCTTAATGTGGCGGGTGTGGTAATAAGTTGAAATTGTATGGTCTACTTACGACGCAGTGGAGGGAATGGTAGACGTCGATACTGCAATTATGTTCCCGCTGTTTGTTAGACATTCAAAGTGTAGGGTGATGTTTGTGTCCAACCTATGACTTACCTTAGCTGCCAGCCTTTTCCATTAGGCCCTAGCTTTGTCGTTCCAGCTATTGTAGCCGCCTCTTCTCCTTCAAGTACAATTTCAAGAGCTGTAGGCACCAATGTAAGAAATTATTAGATTACCAAACTTAAACAATCTTTTAACTGGAGAGTAATTGGGCAAGCACGTAACACAATAGCTGGGGCTAAATATGTAAATATTCTGATTTGTTCTTACCTCCTAACAGCTTATCCCATGAGCTGTCTATCTCTGGACTAGGAGCTCCTGCATACTGCGGTCCGTCAACGATTTGCCGGTAGAGGGTATTGTTCTGGTCCAATAACAGACCGCCCGTAAAACTAAGTTGCTTGAGTTTAGCGCTCGGCCATGCTGCCTCTAAGACGGCGCGAACGTAAATTAGTTAAATGCGACCTAGAAGGAAGCTACAGTTAGGACAAACCCAGGTCTGTTGCGAATCCAGTCTCAAATGACCGCGAGATCCTCAAGTCTTTGGTGGTAAGTGTTAACGACAGCAGCATAAAGAAGACAGTAGAAGCGATCCATATCCAGGGTAGCTTAGCAATAGAGCTATGTTGGTGATGGTACGGACACTGGAATTCATGGTCTTTGTTAAGGAATGATACTGTTTCTTCATTCTCAAGTGCTCCTCCTTCCACGGGCTGGTATTTAGTAGATCGGAGAGTGCTATTCTTGCCCATGGTAAATTTAGGTGGCGATGCGATGCCTAAAGATACTAGGGGCGTTGTTTAGGCGTTGGGCAGATGAAGTGAGAATGGGGGAGAAAAATAATAATTTCCTGTGTTCTGCTGGCTTCGAGGAAGGAATGCAGTAGTCTTGGCTTTTATAGATTTACGGATGGATCCGTCTAAAAACTAAAATGGTTAAAGTATTATTATGCTAGACGCTCCCGGATTGGAAAAGTCTCCGAGCTGACTATTTGGAACGACGGATCTAGGTCGTCGAGAATGACCGCCCAGAGTTTTGGCAATTATGAAAGTGCGCCGGGAGGGCAAGTTGATGGATCTAGAGTCTTCCCAGAGAGTTGCTAATCTTGAAACAGCCAACCCCGGTTTCAAATATCGGCTAGTCAAATAGACTGTCCTGGGGATTAACACATCTCCTTCTGTGGCCCTTTGTGACCTTACGTTACCTCGCGTTGGGATCTTTTGGGCTGAGGGGTTTTTCAAGGTAGCATAGTCGACGGGAAAACAAGGAAGATCAGGGGCTACCCGTAAATCAAAACACGACAGGGTGGGCTCTCCTATGTCTGTTCCTAACCATCACCAGTAGGTAGTGATAGAAATGACTCAATTGGGGTCTAAGAATTCGGGGGATCCCTCCTATTGTGATTCTGTACGGTATTGTGATATCCCTTAACCCGTCGATTCTGGCGCAACGATATCGATAAAGATTAGCCAATAGGAGACCCTTATTCGAACCTTTGTGATGAGAACTGTACATTTGATACCGGTGTTCATGCACGAGCCAGCTTGGCGTTGCGCCTCGACGGGTTAAGGATAGGAGGGCACAACGCATCCGCCCTGTCTTAGCTGTCCCTAATCCAAGTTGTAGAGAATGAGGACTCTAAGCTCAGCAGCTAGAGCGGAGAGCCGTCTCCCCATATTACTTTACAATAGATCCTCGGCTACGTTCCTAGTTTCCCCGTCCTACCTGTCGGAAGCGACCCTAGATAATCACTCAGAGTAGAAAACCTAGAGGCGGAAGGCTTGGGGCTGGGGGTTTTTCGGAGTGGTGTACACACAGGGGAACCTAGCCGAACGAACCTAACGGAGGAGTGTCTGCAATAGAGACTTTGAGCAATATCTTTAAAAGACTAAGGGGAGTTCACCCTAGCGGTGTGGGATTGCAAAGTCCGCTCTCCCTAACAGGGGTGGCAACGTTGGCAGAAGTGCGGAACCATCTAGCTCCAATCCCGTATATAACCTCGTCAGAAGCCTCCTAGTCACAAAACCCTTCTTAATACCATCACCATTCAGTTCATCTTTCCTCAGTTAACTGCTCCGTCGAAACAAAACAATTCTACAGTGCTTGCAAACATGCATATCACCAGTCCCCTCGCTCTGTTCGTACTTATGGTTAGCTTTGTAGCTGCGGCTCCAATCAATGACGTTATGTATGGAAACTATCCACCCCTCTTATATCTTTACTTTAGATAGCCAATTGGCTGACATGAGGGCTATAGCACGGGGTCCGAAAAACGAAACGCATGGTGGGATATTGATTATAAAGAGTTGGAAAAAGCTCGGTACGAAAACCACCCCGCCTACTAAATATTATCTCTAGCTTGGACAAAATAAAACTCTAATGTCAGACTAGGGACCGCAAGAGAAATGGCCCTGTAGGGGAAGAGATACTTGAAGGGAAAGTCTTCTAGGTTAGGGCAATGTTATCCCATGTAACTCTTTGGAGGGGACGGCTTAGTGTCAATTAAACTCAAATTCCCTACTACCGTACTGCTAGTGTGGTGGTGTAGAACGGTCGTTATCTAGTGTCTTGGCACCCCCTCTTCTTTTCCTATACTTATAGAGCCTTCGGCTCTACCTCTTACCCTACCATTGACAGCAATACACTCTTTTCTTCTCCTCTTACTGAACGCTTTACTACTAATTAATTCTTATTTTTCTACCAACTAATTCCAACTGACCGTAGGGCTCTGTCGACCCGAATCAGGTCCTTACTGCCCCGACTTAGCTACCTACCCATTAACTCAGCCATTGACTCGGTTATTGACTCGGTCACCTACCCCGTCCTGACTTAGTCACCTACCCCTTGTTTCCATTGCCATCCCCTACCCCCCTTGTCTTTCCTATTTCCTACACCTTTCCTATATATATATAGAGGTCTTAAAACCACATTCAATAGATAGAGTCCTTATTATTTTCTGACAATGGGTGCACGGACATCCAATTGACAGTTATGAGCCCGGGTTGCTTGCCGTATTGCCCCTGTTTTAACTAAATTAAATTAATTAATCTATTTAATTAATTATACCCCTTATTAAATCCTTTATCCTTCCTATAAGCACCTTTTAAAATAACTTCTTAACCACCTACCCAGACCATTACTATAACGGTGATATTATCGAGCTAAGCTAATTAGGACAAATGGATTAACCTTATTAGGCTTTAAGCCCAAACAGGAGATATATAAAAATACGTTAACTCCTTAACCAAATAGGATAAGTTACCCCAACTAATTAAACCAGTCTTTCCTAGGCTTTAAGATATAAAGCTAGGAACAACCTCTTATACAACTCTCTCTAAGGATAAGAAGGACGAGCTCCAAATTCTCTAAGAGAGATATAAGATAGTAGAGAAGGAATACAAGAAGAAGAAGATAGCTTTAACCTCTCTATAAAGCTATATTACTAGTATAGTAGCTAGAAACCTTAATACCTATATACTAGGTATTAACTTAATACACAATACCCTGGTGGCTCTTAAGGAGAGAGTTACCCCTACTAATATAGCACGTTAGCTCTACCTATCTACTTAATACACTAAGGTTAAAAGGGCCTAAAGAACTAGAACTTTAAGGCCTGGCTATAGTAGTAGGAGAAGATATATAATAACTATTAAAAGATTAAGCTGCCAGACCTATAAGGCGACTAAATAATTAGAGACTTTCTAATGTTAGTAAAGCTAGTATTACTAAATTGGGCTTTAATATAGAGGGTTAAATTTAATAAATATAACTGGGCTAGTAACTATGTGGTATTTATATATTAACTAGTCAATATCTATTAAAACTATTAAAGATTAGAGACTGCCCAGCAGAAGAATAAAGCTTGGTTTAGTACCAATACAGTAAGCTTTTAAGGCAAGTTAATTAATAAGGCTTTTAAGGACAAAGCTCCTAAGGACAAGGCTCCTAAAAACAAGACCCCTACTACTACCCCTTCTAGGACAGCATAAAAGAAAGATACCCTAACGTGCTACTATAGAACTATTTACTAGTTCTAAGATTATCCTTATATTAATAAGTCAGTTTAATTAAAGGGTTAGAAATTAGGCAAAGCTACAGCTAAAAAAGTTAAGGAAAAGATTGCTAACTCCCTAGAATAGTATAAGTAAATACTTAAAAAGGTTAGGAAATAGTCTTTAAAAACAGAAGCTACATTAAACTTAGATAGAAGTTAAAAGGAAGATAATAGTACCTTTACTATATATTAAATAGGCGCCTATAAAGCAGGCACTAACTATAAGCAATATAATAGTATAATTCTTAACAACGGAACCACTATATACGTTATTAATAATTAATTAAGATTTATTAATAAGCTGTAACTAAGTAATAACTTTATATATACCAGAACGGGTATTAATCCAATTAAGGGTATAGGGATGGTAGTAATTACTATTTAGACGCTATTAGGTCCTAAATAGATCTTCTTAGCTAACGCAGCATATATACTAGCATTTTATATAAATTTGGCCTGCCTAAAGAAGTTTAATAAGAAGAATATATAGTAGGACAATAAAAAGAACCTATTATATCACAAGAACAATTATAAGACGTTTACCTTTTATAAGAGCCATTATAACCAATTAACCTTTAACTATAATAAGCTATAACTAAGGACCCTAAGCAAGGCCTTATTCGCAATCTAATTACAAGACCTCCTTTCTAATTAGGAAGTATTAGGTATAGTCTAGTATAAGAGACAGGGCTATACGGGACCCAATATAATTAAATATTTACCCTAGGAAGTAGGTAGTGTAAAACTTTAAGGTCTAGCAATAATTGACTATAAGTATAAGGGATATTATTGCGGTCACCTTAGGTTGCCCTTAGGACAACCCCCGGACACCCCTTGGACGTCCGTTAGTTACGTGCCAAAGGCACGTGCCCGTAGTATATAGTCTCTATAATCCCTAAGGCCTTACCTCCTTAAGGATTTGTCTCTCTTACTAATCTATCCTATTCCATAATTGTGTCCTTATAGCCCCCTATCTACGAAGTCCCCTTATATTTAAATTCTTCCTACTCTACTTAGAAGGGCAGCTGGCTTAGAGAACCAGATTGTTTATTTATATCTTTTATTTATATCCACTATCCTCCCTTAAAATCTCGTAATAACCTAAATAGAAACTCTACAAATACCTTATAGAAAGCCGTCGCGCTAAGGCAGAAAGGTCCCTCTAATAGCAAGAGATTGTGACAATATAAACCTCTGGGCAAGATGGCCAAACAAGCCCTAATATCTAGATGCACTAAGAGCTTAAAGACTTTTACACACCTATAGTTACTAGCAACGCTAAGGAAAATGTAGATACCCCCTATAAAGGTCGCAATACTACTAGAAAGCAGCTAGAACCCCTCCAGCCCTACTTAGGCTAATTGGAAGATTAAGCGCTAGAGGTAATACTAAGATCTTCCCCTAAATTAGAAATGCTAGCAGAGGAACACACTAACGCGCCTAATTAGGGACCTAACTGGAACCCTCCCGGAAGACCACCGGCCTATAACTGGCATAGTGGCGGTGTATAGACTGCCTATAAGTTAAGTGGGTCTACCCCTTTAGGTAATCTAACCTAACTACTAACTTAAGACTTAAGCCTTGTAGGGAAACCCGCATTAGCTACTAGTACTAACACTACCTCTATAGCTGGAGCTTCCCTAGGCCTAAGGTTAAAAAGTTAAGAGCCCCACACCAATTTTCTCTAAGAAGGATATTAGGAAGCTGCTGTAAGGCTCTTAGAAGCCATGTGGGAAGGAGCTATTAATAAACATATTAGAAACCTCTAGGGGTAGATCTAGATTTAGTAAAGCTTAATCCAGGCTAAATAAAATCTTTTATAACCTAGCTAAGGCTAAGGGCCTTTTAGGGGCTACTTAGTACCTACCTAAAAAGGTATAGAAGACTTAGAGAGGTATCTATATAGTGAATAGAAAAAGGATATAGACTAACTGGCTAAGGCCTCTAGTAGTCTAGAACTCCGCCATAGACCTAATGTTTAATAGTTGGATAATTGGGTTTATAAAATGGACAACTTCTTTAAGATGCTAATAATATAAGATAATACCAAAGAGCGTACTTAATAGATTATTAGTAAGATTAAAGATTAATCCCTAAACTAGATTATACTAAATTAGCTTAATAAAGAGCAAATTACTATATAGCTATAGCTGCAAACCTTCCTAAAGAAATGGATTTAAGATCTATATATTGTATAATATAATAATGTAGAACTATTCTAGAATAGGATATAGCTTAACCGCTATAATTTCTGCTAGTTTATAAACTTTGTGGAAACTTGTACTTAATTAATAGATCTAAAGCCCTTTAAAAATGAAGACGGTAGCATCTATAAGAAGGAGAAGATTGGATTTATCTAGGCTAGAATTAAGCTAGTAATTTATAACAAAATAAAGCACATGGGAGCCCTATTACGGATTACTATATATACGGATTTTAAATAAGTGGTTCTAAATGCTAAGGATATAGTAAGGAACTAGACCTCTTCTAGTAAGAAGCTAGGGGGTAACTAGAAGTATGGGCACTCTAGTAGTAATATAGGGTAGACCTAAGCTCTAAAGAAGCCGTTCTTAAAGAGAAATCTAGAATGGTTAAAGTTAGGGACCTTAAGCAATGGGAAAGACTTCTAGGGCCAACCTAACACCCATCTGGCACCCTTAAAAGAACACTCTAAAAAATTAAAAGAAAACTTCTCTGGAGGCAAACCTAATTGGAAAAATAAGTAGGGTAATAACCGCACTAATAATCTAAAAAAAGAAAAGCCCTAGTTACGGACCTTTCCCAACTATAACTAGGGCAAGATACGGAAGGAGAGACTCTTTATATTGCTGTTAAGCTAGAAATGGTACTCCCTATGGGTAAGGTATGTTAATTCTAAGTACTGTATAATAGTGGCGCTAAAATCAATCTTATATAATATAATTTGGTAAAAGAGTATAAGCTTATCCTATTGCTAAAGTAGCAGAAACCTATTATAGGGTTCCTAGATAAGCATTGGATTAAACTATATAGTACCCATAAGCTTACGGTGTTAGTGGCCGATATGTATAACCACACTAAGGTAGTTGGCCCGTAACCCTTCTAGGCGGCTAACTTTATAGGCTATAACCTTATTCTTAGATATCCTTAGCTTATAGAAGAAGATCTTAAGATACACTTTAGGATAGGAGCCTTTAAATGGTGGAATAATAAAGAATTAAAAGGGTGTATTTTACTAATAAGCTTAAAAGATATCCTAAAGGATATAGCTCTAGGAGAAACAGTATACACTCTATACCTAAAGGAGTATTAAATCTAACCCCTATTCTATGGCAAGATGGGTATAAAGCCTAGCATAGGCAATAGCCCTTCTATAATAGATACCCTATAGGGAACTGCCAAATAGGTTGTAGAGACACTATAGGGAGGCGGCGACCTTAAAGATTTTACAAGATACTTCTACCACTATAGGTTACTCTAGCTTAAGTAATACGTAGAGAGTATGCTATAATACCTTAAACGCTGTGTTAAAGAGTTCCCTACCCTCTACTGGCTACTGCATGAAACTATTTAATATACAGTGGCAACTATATATAAATAGCTACTATAGTGCGCGACGCTGCCTGTAAGTGTCCTAAGGGACCTTTAGGACCTACCTAATAATGACGCGGAGGATAAATACAACCCTAATTTATTAAATATCCTAGTAGGCCTAAGGGACTTACTAAGGGTATTTTTAGGCAGGTGAGCAAAAGTCCTTCAGCGGAACTTAGAATATAATTATGCAATTAATCTAGAAGAAGGTAAATAACTGCCAAACCTTCCTATCTATAACCTCTCTTATAAAGAGCTTAAGATTCTATAGGAGTACCTTAATAGCTTACTGGAAAAGAGATAGATATGGCCTAGTAAGTCGCCAGCAGGCGCACTGATCCTCTTTATCCCAAAACCAGATAGTACTATAAGGCTATACGTAGACTATTGCGGTCTTAATAAGATTATAATTAAGAACTGTTACCCACTACTACTAGTTAGTAAAATGCTAAATTGACTATCTAGGGCGAAGATCTTTATAAAGCTAGATTTATAAGACGCCTATTATAGGCTCTGTATTAAAGAAGGGGATAAGTAAAAGACTACTTTTAAGACCTAATATGGCCACTTTAAGTATCTGGTAATGCCCTTTAGGCTAGCTAATGCGCCTATAACATTCTAATTATATATTTACAGAGCCTTAGGGGGACTAGTTAACCGCATATATATTATCTATTTAGATAATATTCTAATCTACTTAGAAGATAAGGATTAGCACAAGCAACACGTCCACGAAGTGCTAGAATATTTAGATAATTAGGGCCTCTATGCCAAGGCGTTAAAGTATACCTTTAATACTAAGTAGGTTAAGTTCCTGGGTTATATTATAATACCTATAGGTGTAGTTATAGACCTAGTATAGGTATAGATAATCTAAGAGTAGCCAGAGCTAGAGAGCTACTAGAATATTTAAGTGTTCCTAGGCTTTGCCAATTTCTATAGGCACTTTATCTATAACTACTTAGACATTACCTAACACCTATCTAACTATATTGCTAAAGCTTCCTAAGACCTGGCCTAAGGAGCAAAAAGCTTAAGGGTAAGAAGGAAGAAAACTAAAAAGGGACCAACTAAATAGTATAAACTATGGATATGGCCTAGAAAGGTCTAGGAAGCCTTTTAGGAACTATAAGCAAAGTTTACAGAAGCTCCACTATTACGGCATTTTAACCCAGATCAGCCACTAATAATAGTCACTAATGCATTAAATTTTGCTCTTACTAGTATTCTACTGCAACCTAATAGGCATCTAAATACTACCTAGCTCCACTAGAGACCAGTAGCATTCTATAGCAGAAAATTCTAGGGACCTAAAGTTAGGTATTATACCCACGATAAGGAACTGCTAGCTATAGTCAACTGCTTTAAACAGTAGCAACACTACCTTAAGCACACAAGCCATACCACTTATATACTCTTAGATTATTATAATCTATACTACTTTATAACTATAAAGGAGCTTATACCTTAACAAGCTAGATAGGTAGAGAAGCTTGCGTAATTTAACTTTAAGATTAAATACAAGCTAGGGGAAAATAACCCTACTAATAGACCGTTATAATGGCTAGACTATACTAAAGGCTTTAAAACGGGAGAAGGAAAACAGATAATAGATATCTTACTCCCTATATTGCAGAATAAGCTCTAAATATAGGATGCTTGAGCACCTACAGCTCCACATATTAAGTCTTAGGCGGTGCAAACCCTATTGGCTTTTACTAACGTTCTAGCTAGTACCCAGTCCGTGGCCAATAAGGGTCTAAAGATACCTAGATAGGACGTCCCTAACACAAGTTTAGAACCTAGTAATATACTACTAATTGCTAAGCTATCCCCTTAAACTAATAGTGAAGCCATAGAGTAATTAGAACTTAGAGCCCTATAACAACCAAAGGACTTTAACCTTGTAGCGGCCTTCCTGATATATGCGCATTAAGAAGTTATAAGATCTATGGTACTATCTAGCCTCGTACTTAGAGCAGTATAAGGCAAAACAGCTTTTACCTAGGAACCATCTAAAAGGTTAATAGATCTCATCTGTAAGGTGTAATAGAGGGACGCCTTCTATGCCATCTTTAATGCGGAAGTAGACCAGAAATGTAATAGAAAGGAAGCTGCTAGGCATTACCATTGGGAACTGGACCCAATAGGCCTACTACGTAGATATAGCAAGGTTTAAGTGCTATAAAAAGCAAATCTACAACAGAAGATCCTTATAAGGAATTATAATAATCCTCTAGGTGGCCATTATAGTTAAGCCAAGACAGTGGAATTACTTTAATATAAATACTACTGGCCAAAGCTTAAGTAGGAAGTAAAGGAGTACATTAGCCACTATAAGAAGTGTTAAGTATACAAAATCCGAAGGCATAAGCTATAGGGTTTACTTAAATTAGTTCCCCCCGCTAGTAAGCTATAGCAATATTACGCTATAAACTTTATTACGGATCTCCCACCCTTAAAAGATAGGTAAGGATAAACATATAATTTAGTCCTAGTACTTATTAATAAGTTTTTAAAGTATGTCCAATACCTTCCTGTTAATAAAACAATTAATATATAAGCGCTTACTAGCCTAATTAAGGAGAAATGCTTCCTTAAAGTAGATTAGCTATACTCTATTATCACTAATAGGGGCAGCATCTTTATAAGTTAATACTGGTTAAATCTATGCTTTTATTTAAAGATAGACCACCACTATAGTATGGCTTTCCATCTATAGATAAAATAGGCAAACAGAACGCCAGAACTAGGAACTGGAGTCTTATCTGCAAATATATTTAAACTACTAGTAAGACAATTAGTATAAGCTACTTCTGTATATAGAGTACACTTATAACTTAAAGCAACATTTATTGCATTAGTTTGCACCAATCCAGATTGCCTATAGCGTCTAACTATTAGGATTTAATGGTATACCTAATAATCACTAGCTAAGGCCGCAGGATTAATTATAGGATCCTACTAAGAAGTCTAAGGACATCCACTAGAGAGTATAAGGGTACCTTAAGGAATGGGAGGAGTAATGGAAGTATGTAAAGTAGAGCCTACAAAATGCGTAAGAGCAGCAGAGACTTTAGTACAATCATAAACACTAGGACAAGCATTTCAGCGTAGGCGATAAGGTTCTATTATATTTAATAAATATTAAGACCTATTAACTATTAAAGAAGCTTAATATAAGATACCTAGGTCTCTTCTAAATTAAGAAACAAATTAGCAAGCTAGCCTACCGTCTCCAGCTACCCCCATCTATGGCCCATATACATCCAGTATTTCACATAAATTTACTAGAGCCATAGCACAGACCACCGCCAGAAAAGAACTTCCATCTAGGCCCAATTAAACACCCTAAAGTGGTAGGCGAGCGGTATAAGGTTAAAGCTATACTACGCCATAAGTCTGTTAAGAATAAGCTTTAATATAAAGTTAAATGGCTAGGCTGGCCCACTAAGGACTCTATATAGGAACCAGAGGATCACCTTAACTATTGCGAAGATATTCTAAAAGAATATTAGGACCAAGGTCTGTAATCTACAAATTATAGAAAGCGCTCTAATACTATAGTATCATTGTAACCTATAAAGAAAGCTTATAGTAGACTAAGAGAGACCCTAAAGAGTAAATAGGTTAAATTAGATATAAAACAGACAAGCTCTAGAAACCATAAGGATTAATTAGGGCTACGGCCTAAGGCAGGACAGGTTCTTAGCCTTTTTATATATATAGCATAGAATTGATAGGGTATTTTGCTAGAATTGTATTCTTATTTATTAGCCTATATTAGGAACAGTGTTCCTATACCTTCCCAAACGCCTTATAAGGCCTTTCTAATTACTACTATATATAAGAATTAATCCTAAATACCTAAATTAAAAGCCACTATACCTTATCCCTAGGTGTAGGATTAGTATCCATTGGCCTACTAAATAATGGCTAACATAAATAAGATCTAGATCCCTTAGTAGAAGTATAGGTAGGCATAAAAACAGGGGCAGGCCAATAAGGTGTAGATGGAGCAAAGACTCTTAAATGCTTAGCACTAATATTAGGTCTAAACTAGTACCAACAAAGTTCCTAAGGCGTAAGCTTATAGTTAATAAAGACATGCTTAAGCCCAGAATAAACGGAAATATTAGCTAGCTGGCAAAATCTAGAACCACCAAAACCTTGCTATAGTAACTGTTAGTGACCCATCCGCTAGGTACCTAAAGGGTAACCTACCTAATACCGCATTATATTATGCTCTTTTAAAACTTAATACGCATGCGCAAACTCCTTCTTATAGTAAACGGCGACCTTCTTCTTATCACCCCCATCCTTTACCCTATCCTTAGTATACTAACCTTGCTCCTTTATTAGGCGTTACTGGCTAGATTACTAGGAATTATAGGCGGTGTAGATAGCTATGGTATAGTCTTAAATTTAACCCAAACATTTAGCATTAGCGCTAGAATAAGAGAGAGCCCAGGCGATATAGTAGTCAAGGACATTAAAGGATCGTTGCTACTTAGGCCCAGGCTATTAAAGCCTAAAGTCAGCAATGGAAACCTATTAAGGATAGGAAAGCTTACCTTAACGCAACTACCGCTCTTAGTATATATGCATTGATTATAAGGACTGAAGGTGTTAGACCTTACACAGTAGGTCTTATTATAAGCGTCCAGAATCTTCTCATCAGACTTCTGGTCTTTTAAGGATATATAGGTAAAGTTATTTAGGCAGGACCAGTACTAGTTACGGGTCAGCGGAGGTTGGGGTTCTATATACAGCGGCAGGGCCAGAATACGCTAAGGAATTAGCTTAGAAGAGCAGTTAGCAGGAGAACAAAGAGGTATATTAAATGGATAATAGAAAAAAAAAAAGAAAATCTTGATAATATATTAAAGATACGTCCAAAATTGGACAAAGGTTGATGATGGGAAGTGAGGTGTTAAGGAAAAGGAGCAGCTTAATAAGTAAGATGTCTCTATACTTTACCTTCTAATACCCTTTTGGTAAATAGCCGCAACCTTACTAATATAACTCCGTTATAATAGCGCAATTTAGAAGGAAGGAAACACGCGTATACGCTATTTAGCCATCACTCCCTTACAAAAACTGATTACGCGGCTGGGGAAGGCAATTAAGACGTCAATTACAGACGTATATAGGTCAAATTATACCTAAATAAGACAAGTCTCTTTAATTAACTAATTAATTACCTAACCGTATATAATAGCCCAAGGGCAAATATAGGAGCAATGTGTTAGTGACGTAGGGAATTATAAGAAAGGATTATAAGATTATAGATTATATCCTAATAGTTAAAGACAACGGTAAGCTAAGGCCCCATATATTAAATCCCATACCAAAAGGTTCTACGGAACTATATTAGGAACACTAAATTGCCTATAATACTTATAATTAATTGCAGACTAGTATAAAGGCTTGGAAGTAGAGTTGCATAAAAATCCTTAGGTTAGCCTAGGTAGTTACCGGCATACTTCTAGTAGGCTTTTAATAGGTCTCCTGGCAATCCTCACGTCTTTTCTCTAGTTATGTTTTTTCCTTATTAAGGTTTTTAGGAGTTTAAAGTAGGGGTTAAATAGATAGATAATATATAACGGTATGCTAACATTTCTCCAAACCCCTTCCGGGACGAGCCCTTATAATCTCCCTTTACTACAAGGTAATGGCGATTAGGGGCCAACCGTAAGAAGGGGGGGGGGGGGGGGGGGGCAATGTAAGGGATATTATTGCGGTCACCACGGGTTGCCCTTAGGACAACCCCTAGACACCCCTTAGACGTCCATTGGTTACGTGCCGGAGGCATATGCCTGTAGTATATAGTCTCCATAATCCCTAAGGCCTCACCTCCTTAAGGATTCGTCTCTCTTACCAATCTATCCTATCCCACAATCGTGTCCTTATAGCCCCCTATCTATAAAGTCCCCTCACAATAAGACCTATACTGTTAGCAAGGCTTATAAAATTATATTAAGAAGAACACCTACTAATAAGGTAACTAGGCCCTTCTATTAAGTGCATATTAACTTGTTTCTAGAGATTGTAGCGTATAATAGTTATATCTAGACGATATATTTCTATAATAAATTTCTATATATAAACAAGGTAGAGACCTTCGCCTATAAGTTATTAACAACACAAGTAATTATATAATATTTAAATAGGGTAGAGCGTTAATATAACCTAAAGATCGTAATAATTCAAACTAATGGCGAAACGTCCTTAGGTAATAAGTTTAATACTTAAAGGACTTAAAAAGGAATATTACTAAAGCAATTGGCCCCATATATAAGGTTTTAGAATAGTTCTGCTAAACGTTCTAGGGGGGTAATTATTATTAAGTCTTATTATATGCGAATTAAAGCTTAACTACTAAAAGAGCTCTAGCCAGAAGTTACTAAAGCTGTAGCGTATTTAATTAATTAGATACCAAACGCCTAGCTTGGCTAGATAACACCTTTTAAGAAGCTTTAGTTAGCACTAAGGTTCTCGCTATTAAAGCTAAATATATCTTACCTATAAACATATAGCTATAGAGCTTACCCACTTAAATATAACATCCTATATACGCAAAAGCTTAAGCCAAGGGCTTATATTAAATACCTAGTTAGGTACTAGTTAACGAATATCTTTAGGGTCTATATACCTAGTAAAAAAAGGTAATTTAAATAAAAGACGTAACATTTAATAAGCAATTGCTCTATAATAACAGTTAGCTAGATCTTGCAAATCTACTCCAAAAACGTGTTAATTAAATTTTGGAGGTAACTAATATGTTAAATATTAATAGGACAGTTTAGGAGGAGCTTAATAAGATATTAAATAAGAAAGACAAGACGTTAGATAAGGAGGATGAGGCATATAGTAGTAAAAAGTTAATAGGTGGATACTAATAAAAATTAAGATTAAGCAACAGATTAAGATAATAACATAATTAGCCCATAATCTTTAAAGGACAACTCTATACCTAGCCTCCCTACCCTAGCTAAGACGCTAAAGCCTTAATTAAATACTACTAATATAAAGCCATTAAGTTCCTTAATTAATTAAAGACCTTAATTTAAACTTGTTTCTAAAGAAGAAACCCGTTTAAAATAAGAGATTATAGGCGATATAGTATAGGAGGGTACGGTGTCTCTTAGATAGGAATCTTAAGTAAATATAGTATTCAGCCTAAAGATTAAGAAGTTTATACTATAATTAAGAGGCATAATAATTTCTAGAATTTACTTATAAGGCAAAATGTAAAAGAAACTATAAAGGAGTTTAGATAGCAAATCCTTATATAGTAAGAGCAAAAACTAGACTAGAGATCTAGTATGTTAGGTTATTTAAGGGACAGAGCACCTATATAAAGGGTTACTAATAGACTAAGAGCAGGTACGCTAAGAGCTAAATAGTTAGAAGAATTAGAATAAGAATAGGATCTAGGGATTAGCTATAACGACATAGTAATAAAGAGATATTTCCTTATAGACAGGTTATATACGCTTAGTAAGTTATACCGGAAGTATTATAGACAACGTAAAAATAATAAGAAGATTTCTATATATGGTTAGATAAAAAGGTTATTCTAAATTAGGTAGTCTTAGAGAGATAAATAAGCCATATTAAAGGGGCATTAATTATAACCATAAAAGATCTAAAAATCCAAGCCAAAGACTAGAGAGAGATAATATAAATATTAGTACTAGTAAACAAAGCAGTAATATTTAGATTAATATAATAAAGGTTTAATCTTAAGGATAAAGACGAGCTATAAGTTAACCTAAAACACCTAGTATATTATGTATTAGCGTGGATTGTATATATAGATAATATATATAGTATACATAAAACACTAAAAGAAAAGAATTACAAGTACCTAACCAGAATGTATTAGGCATTAGATAAACGAAAGTATAGAAATGCTAAGTATATATATAGCTGGTATTTAGTGGAAGTCTAGAAGTTAGATAACTTGATACTTTAAATAAGAAGATTCCTTATAAAAGAATATTTAGATAATAGTGGTAGAAATGCCCAGAGAAAATATATCTATAGTATATTAAGGAAAAGAAAGAAATAAGGTATTAGCTAAAGGTAGATTAAGTATAATTAGGATCTAGTAGCTAATAGTTAGAAAAAGGTAAGGCCTATAGAACTAGAGGGAGCTAGTAGTAGACCCTTAAGGGAATTTAAGGACAATGTCTAAATTTATAGATAAATTGGCAAGATTAAAAGTTTAAAGCACTATTAGATAGTGGAGTAATAAGAAACTGTATATTACTAGTAGTAGTTAAAAGAATGGGGCTACCATATAGATAGAAGAGGCACCCTTATCTATTAGTAACAATTTTAGAAAATCCAATAACGTACTTAACAAGCAAGTCGATCGGACAATTAAGTTAATCACCTCCCCACCAAAATCGGACTCTGCAACTATTAACCGCGATGCATTAACAACCAAACGCGTTATCCTCTTCCAATAAAGCTAGAATTAACCTAGCTATCTCAGCTATTAAACAAGACCAATTACCAAGCGTGCGATGCGCTGCAGCTATGTACGACGCGCCACTTACCACTCTTATTAACCGACGCGCCGGCAAACCCTTATAACGCGACTGCAAGCCTAACCAGAAGAAGCTTACCAAGCTTAAAGAGGAGGTAATTATTAAGTATATCCTTAACCTAGATTCGCGAGGATTCTCGCCTACACTGGCTACTATATAAGAGATGGCTAATAAACTGCTTACTAAACGCAACGCTGGCTAGGTTAGCATTAAGTGGCCAGAGAACTTTATTAGGCGTACCCCCTTAATTAAAACCTATATTAGTTAACCGTATAACTACCAGTAAGCAAAATATAAGGATTTAAAGGTTATTAGCGCGTGGTTTAGGCTTATAGAAGCTATAAAGGCGAAGTACGGTATTACTAATAATAATTCTTACAACTTTAATGAGACTGGCTTTTAGATAGGCGTTATATTAAGCTAGGTAGTTATTATAGGCACAGAAAGACGTAATTAACTAAAGGTAATATAACTAGGCAATTATAAGTGGGTTATAGTAATCTAAGAAATTAACGCAATAGGTTAGGCAATACCTCCGTTTATAATTTTAAAGGGAAAGAACCACCTCTTTTCCTAATATAAGGATATACCAAAGAATTAGGCTATTAGAGTTAGTAAGAACGGCTAGATAATAAACGCGCTTAGTATTAAGTGGTTAGAGCACTTTAATAAGTATATAAAGGATCGCTCTATAGGCACGCGTTAGATGCTAATTCTTAACGGCTATAAGAGCCACAACTCGCTTAAATTCCTAGATCTTTATAAGAAGAAGGGAATTGTTACTCTCTATATACTAGCGCATGCGTTGTATTTATTACAGCTGCTAGATATAGGGTGTTTTTCGCCGTTAAAGAAGGCGTACGGTAATAAGGTTGGGTGCTTAATCCGCAACCGCATCTACTCTATTAATAAGCTATCTTTTCTACTACAGTCCCTCGTCAAAGGTGTCCGTGCCAAGGCCACCCAAAAAATGACATTTCCTGCTAAATTGCTATGCAATAACCACGCAATTGATTCTAGAACTTTAAAAAACATCGGAAGCTCTTCGCAGATATATGTTTAAGCAATTGCGATTTTTTTTAGAGTTTAGCATTTACAGTCCCTTGTTAAAAGCCTGTGTGTTATACTAATATCTTACTAAAACTTACTATATATAGCATATATTTTCTATTACTAAATATTAAAAATATTTATTGAAAATTTAATATGCTATAAACATTTCCCTTTATTAAAAATTTTGTTATTTAAATTTTTATTTAAAAAAATGTAAAAAATTATTATAAGGTTATAAAGTCAAAAAAGTAGAAAAAAGCACAATTTTCCATATAAAATAAAAATTTTAAACTTTATAATCTTATAATAAACTTTCACGCTTTTAAAATAAAATTTTCAATAAAAAGAGAATTAGTAGGATTTCTGAAAGAGTTATTAGTTTTAAATTTTAAAAAATTGTTATAATAGCTAAGGCTTATATATATTATGAATTTTAGATATTTTTTAAAGCTTTAAAATTAATAATGTAGTTGTTATATAATAATTTGGTCTAGATTTTATCTTGAAAATGCGCTCGGCACGGAGACTTTTGACAAGGTACTGTAGCCTTTAAAGCAGCCTTTAAGTGCGCTTTTATAAAAAATAATATCTATTTAAGCTTCTAAGGCGCCAGTTTAGTCCTATTTAACCTAAAGGTAGTACTTTTAAAGCTTAGTATAAAGCTTTATACGCTAACGCCGCCCATAGCAGAGGATACCCTATATGAATCGAAAATACCTAGCAATCCCTATAAGCTAGAGGCTTAATCTACTTTACTTTATAATCAAATTTAAATGCACCAAGGTTCTTCACTATTTTTAATAGTTGCCTTAATAAAGCAACTTACTAAGGGCGCCGCAAAGATGTTACATAATATCGTGTTACTGCGCAACTAAGTCACTTAGCTTAAGAAGGCGAATAAGGCTGCAGCTAAGCATAAATCACGTAAAAGAAAGCGGATTCAGAAAGGAGGAACCTTAACTAGTAAAGCAGGCACTAAGTTAGGCGCTTAAAAGGTTGCTAATGCGGCAAGAAAGGGCGAGAAGCATAGGGAGGAGTTATTAGTTAATAAGAGCGCAGCGCATAAAAGGCGCTGTAGGCGCTGTAAAGAGACTGGGCATAATGCGCGAACATGCCAAAAAGATATAGTAAACACTAAATAATACTACAGATTACTGTATTTTACTATAAATTGCTATGTTGTATTAGTAGTCACGTACAGAGTTCGATTTTAGTGGGGAGGTGATTGACTTGATTGTCCAATCAACTCGCTTGTTAAGTACGTTACATACCCTATAAAGACGGACAGGATCCGCACAGTAACTCTTGGCAGTAATTTTACTGTCCGAATCTTTTCCAAATTATGCGGAAACTTGGGCGGTGAGGTAGCCAAGACACTACTTAAGCACCTATTTTACTAGTAAAAGCCATACAAATGCAATGTTCACTAATACCCCCTTACTCCGGCATGCCCCGTAGGCTACCGCACAGTTAAATAGACGTGTACATTACCGCCAAGATTCTTAACACCGCTTAATCGCCACCCAAGCTCTATATAAATACGTGGCAATGGCTCCCTACGCTCTACACTAAGACCCTTACCCAAAATGGACGCCTTTACCTCTATTACCGCCGCCACCGCGCCCTAGAAAACCCAGCCAGCCAAATAAAAGGCCTATAAGAAGCTAAGAAACAAGAACGCAATCACGGAAACGCAGACAGCTATTCAACCAATCTCTCCTAAACACTTCCTTAAGCCGGAAGCTGGTGAACACTCTGGCGTTCCAAATGGGTATAGTTATCTTGTTGCTTTAAAGAAAAAATAGAATAGGAATAAGTTGCCGCAGTAGATTCAACAACCTCCCCTCCCTTGGTCCCTCTCTAACAGCATAGACAATATAGTATTTTCTAGCACATCTAAGTTACAAATTAGTATTATGGGATCTACTAAATACAATAATATAACTGTGCGGTGGCGTATCTTAGAGTACTTCGGTATTAAAGCGCCTAGGATATTTATTTACGATCTACTTACTCTTCTCTCAAGGTAACCCTCTCTTAAGTCCTTATTTAAATTACCTTTATAACTCTCAAATAAATTGCTTTTACATATTAATTTGCCTCTAGCTTCTATATTTGCATAGATGCAATTATAATTAAAAATCTAAACTTATAAATATGGGGTGTCTCTGCCACTTTAGTAATAGAGACACCCTATATTTTAGTAAGTAGTTAATCTACTATAGTCCAAAATTTTAATTATTAGAAATTTAGGGCGTCTCTACCTCTGCAGTAGTAGAGGTACCCTAAGTTTAATACCACGCTAAGTATTATAACTTTTCTCTAGTGACCAAGAAACCCCAAATCTTGTTAGGCTAGCTCTAAATTAATACAACCATAGAATATACTATACCACTGCGCCGCAAGGACTTTTAGTTATAATCTTATAAATTTAATTAAAATATAAACCCCTTATAATTGAACATTTCCATATGCAACACCATGCTAAGGATTACGATATAGATTACTTAGACATAGCTTTGCTACGATGCAACGGCTCTACGCCAATTAATTAATCTGTGGCTCTAAAATCTAGATCTATAACCCTAAAAACAAGCTCTAAGCCACTAATTTTATACTAGTAGAATGAAACTTGGCAAAAGATTTGGACAGTAAAGTTACTGCTAAGAGTTACTCTCCGGATCCTGTCCGCTATAAAGAAGGTATTATTAATCTTAAAACAGGACCTATTTAATTAACCATTAAAGGAAAATAAATTAAAATAAGTTGAAATATCTTTTAATATCCTACTATTAGGATAGGATAAGGTAGTACTAAAAATGCCTCAGTTATAGAAATATAATCTAAGAATTAATTAGGTTATAGGTTAGGTTAATATTAGGGATACTTAATAATATAAGATACAATAAGTAACTAAAATAGTAGAGTCCTAAGTTAGAGTAATATATAAAGAGACTAAGTAAGGCTTAAGTTATATACTAAAGAGATACTATAAGTACGGTAAAAGACTATAGGGCCCGGAAAGCGAAAAGTTGTTAAAGTATATAGTATAGGACTAACGTATTTCACGGGTGAGCTGGTCAAACGGGTGAGCTAATTACTTCAAAAAGATACCAAAAAATGGAAAAATCACACTTTAATATCTTAACAACCACTTAATAATAAATTTTAATAATTTAAATTTAGACTTTTATATATACTCTCTAGCTCCTATTAAAGTTATATAATAAATAGTTGGG
>Ga0307507_10005128_pt1 | contig 21979 bp, 37 predicted proteins | sample 7_EM_MG_FD_207223 | JGI IMG/M metagenome (GOLD analysis project Ga0307507, IMG submission 207223) | Populus trichocarpa ectomycorrhiza microbial communities from riparian zone in the Pacific Northwest, United States - 7_EM | ecosystem: Host-associated > Plants > Roots > Unclassified | place... | reverse complement strand
CCAAGATTTGATTTATTCAATCAGAATACCGGTATTGCCTATGAGCGGGTAAGGGAAAGAATGGCAATTTTATCTTGCTTCCAAGAAAACAAATTCAGTTCACGAAACTATAGAATTTGATGCGACTGGCCACCCTACAGGTTTATTTTTAGGTCAGTATTGCCGGGTCAACGGGTTACTTTAGGCTCGGTTGCCGACACTCAAAAATCGTATTTTGGAAAAAGCTAAAAACCTCATCGGCAGCTACTGTATAATATCGTAGCTTTCAAGTTAAGGTTGCCGAGCTAAGTGGAAGTCACAAGCTCTCTGGCCGAAGGCCAAGAATCTCACATAAAGCAAGCTACTCATACTTATCATTGAGCTAAATTATTGTGCACTTGACTGCGGCCCTAAAAGTCTAATCATCCCAGAAAAGGTCTAAAATAGGCCTTGCTATGGCTATAAAGGCCTAAGAGAAGGCATTTTGTTAAGTACTTGAGACAGATTATGAAGAATAGTCTCATTTCAGTCTACTAGTGGTAGCCGAACCTTGTCACATAATATGGTCGGTACCTAGTCGTGAAAACTTCTACGTACGAACGGAAAGAGCTGGATGGTTCCGGCCGTTTATAGAAGGAGATGGTTAAGCAGACGCTGTTTTCTTTTGTCCTGTGTTGTCTCGGCCTCTTCAGGAAAGAACCTTTGCCTACGGCGGGTTAAACGTATAATACACCGCAACCCCCAATTGCGCCTCGAGTACGGTACGTTTAACCCGCCGTATTTACCGCTTAAGTAGTTGATGTAGGAAATAACCATAAATGGTGTGGGAAATGTCTGTACTGTGAGACCCCCTGTGCACTTGCGGAGAGAGATGCGATCTATGAAAAGTTTTCTCACTTTTGTTTTTCCTTCCATTTTGTCCTTTCCTCGCTTCATTCCTTCCTGTTCATAATTTTCCTCAAGACTTTCCTTTCTCGACATTCAATTCGATCAATCATGGTCTTCATCTCCGCTAAGTAAAAACTCTGTGGCTTCGCTTGGGCTGCTCCACTGCGCTGTGTGAAACCCTCATCGCCGATCATTACCTCCACATCGATTATTTTCAGAAGTCCCTGTTGAAAATGCCCACACTTGTAGGTAGCAGTACGGGTAAGCACTCATGAGACACACAAGAGTTGAAGATTTTTCTTCTATAGAATCTCCTTGTCTTTGCTTTACCTTACTTTGCTTTACTTTTATCTCTCGAGCTATTGTCTGTGGACAAGGTTAACCCCGCATCAGAGAAGGGGGAGACCCGCCAGCCACGGCCACAACACCCCACCACCAACTCCACTATCATTAAAACCAAAAAAAATCAAAAAGTGTAAGTACAAGGTGGAATACATGGAGGTTAATATTTGAGCTAGAGAAGGTTCTTTCGGTGGTGTTGAAAATGTAGGGTGATGTTGCCATTGATCGTTGGCGGGCTGTTAATTTTGCCCACCGGCGATATCTTTTAACTTCTTGACTTCTTCATTACAAATTACTCTCGTTCACTTGAACCACTTCGCTTCACTCAGTAAAATCCTTTAGTCTGATCATTACTTCCATTTGTAACACTTCCATTTGCAATGGTCCTGCGCAATCTAGAATCCCCCCTGTCACCCCTTAGCACAATTTATAGCCCTACCACTACCTACGAAAAGCGCTCTCTCACCATATGGACCGCAATCTGAGCCAAAGACGGTCGTCCTAAGATTTCGCAAACCCGGAAAATCATATCTCGTGATGCCTGGCTTGACTGGTGGTCACGCAATCACTACTCATCTTTTCCGAGTTGCTCTTCTAACGAGCAAACGTGTCAAGGTAATGGAAACTTGAAGGGGTATATGAACTAGTTGAAGCCAGTTGTGTACTTACTTCTATATAGCCCTCTTTTCTAGTACTGATTATCAAAAAAAACACAAATATGTCCAAGCAGGAAAATTGTCAGAGAACCTGCAAAGGTATGGGCTTATTTAAGCTATTGTGAGGCTTCGGGATACTAGGTTTGCTGACTTGGTGCTATTAGAGTTTTGGGGAAACTGGGCTTGGCCTATAGCGATGCTATTAGCAACCCCTCTTGGTATTATTGCTGACCGTTTCTTTCACCTATCCACGCTTCCTTCTGCCGCTCTCACATCCACATCTGCATCCGCCACTCTCTCCGCCTACGCAGCTACAGTCGCCGCCTCTGAGGTCTCAGCGGCTTTGGAGCTTGGAGTGCCTAGAATGGAGGGTTAAACGGGTACAGTGCAAATGGGCTCAAATCAAGTTCCCGAAACAGGCTAAACGCAATGCAGAGCGAGCAAACTACAACAAGAAATATTTTTAAAAAAGTGCTGAGATAAATTCATTGAGGACTCTAGACTAGCCATTTTATTTTTTTTGGTTCTATGTTGTAAGTAAAAGTAGTTAAAGAATAGGGAGTGAAAACTTTGGTGAGAGTGAGCCAAGTAATAGAATCGACCCTAGCTTCCAAGAGCACCCCCTAAAGGCATCGAAAAATCTTTCCCTCTAGCTAGAAAGTATTTCATAAATCTTCACAGTAGCATTCCTCCATAGCGTGGCAGTCTATGATCGTCCACGATCGCTCCTCTCTGTAATACCATGCTAAACGAGCCCATCACCTGATAACACAGGCACTGTTGGGTGACAAATGTCATCGTCACTTGCTTCTTTTACACCAAAAGTGGCCATTTTCACAGCCGTGCAACAACACCATATCTACCTGAACTGAGTATCTGGGGGGTTAAGCTACTGGAGGCATGTCACAACTTCACCCTACTGAAATTTCAATCAAATCACACTCAGATTGCGTTGTTTTTGGGCCTGCAAAAATCACAATTTTGAAATCAAGTACCTTTTTATGGGGGCACCCATTCAATTCCGAAGCTTGGCATGAACATGTCTGCACAAGGGCCAATTCACAATTAATTGCCACCAAATTGACATGGACTGAATTTCTCAGCTCTTAGCTATCTGTATGATAGGAGAAATTTGGTAACTATTGGCATTCAGGATCTTGTTGTGATGCTGACTTCGTTGAGGATGGATTTAGCTTATTTTGGTGTGTTATAATGGGAACTTCACCCAACAGACGATGATCTATGCCCAAGAACTATACCCATATTTCTCAATCACCACCTTCCCTCCCTTACTCGTAATCTTGAACCCAACCCATTCAGGGCTTACTTTGCAAGGAGGAAAATATCCGGGGGACGCTCTACCCTCACGAGGAACTTTAGGAGAATGATGGGAGTATGATAGTGGGCAGGTGAGTGAATGAATTCGGGCTTAGTGTAAGTTGTTTGGGTACTCTTTGTCGGTGTTATCATGGATGCGATCCCCGAATTTGTTTTGCCAAACGATTGGCTAAGGTGGGCTTTAAACTTTAATACTTTCTATACCAGCTCTTGGCCCTTATCTTGGGCCTCCGCAATTCGGCGGTTCCGATACGGTAGAAGATACGTTGGCAACTAAAACCCCATCCCTAGTATGACCTTTTTTGACGCTTTTACACACAGGATTCGTTGTCAATGTAAGTCAGAGTGATTTCTTCTCCTGCGGGGATGTCTCTTGCCGCGCGGACTATGAAGAGGTTTCCGAGGAATGACGAGCTGAATTTGGCCAGCAGGAGTGGTTGCCATATCAGGGCATTATCCTGATCCTGGAGCCCCCGGCGGCCCCCGTTGATCCCCCGAAGGTGATTCCTCGGCTATCATTTTCTCCACCTCGGTTTCTTCTTGGAAGAGATCTCCCGGAGGGCCATCCACAACGCAAAGTCGTCTAAAACCAAAACAGTTCTTTAGAATGGTACCCATTGTTAAGTGTCTGATGCCATTACTAATCAGGACCCAATTTTCACCCGGTGGGGACACCACCTTCGAAGCTCTCGCAAATCTGGGAATTGTCAGTAAAGGCTATAAATGACTAGAGATCGGAAAAGAGCAGTGCTTCCTCGATATATCCACAAGCTGAAACGGATGAACCAGCGACGCTGGCTGATAAGGACTCGGTTCACCCTTCAACTCTAGTTAAATGTTAGTTTTTCAAATAGCCCCACTCCGAGCTTTATTGCGAGAACGATGAAAGATGCAACGAGTTCGGGCTCTACACTTGGCTCCCGCCCAATCGAGGCAAGATAACAGTGGCATTAGTTGACCCCTTAACTACCGCGGCTATGAATGGGTATAGATCTCGGAATATATTTAGAGAAGCCCCAATGGATATGTCGATGCTGAGCGCCCGCAGACTCCCGCCTACTGAAATCCCACCTCTTCCAGCCAAGAAGACCCCGCCCATAAATGAGCACAAGCGGAAAACGGTCCCACCTCCATTACTACCTGCCCGAAATAAACCGAAACGCCAAGTGCCCACCCCACAGGTTCCACCGAGGAACGCTGGCACAGCGGGACCTGATGAATTGTTGGTTGTCGCTGCGCCTGACTCAGAACCCACAACGCCTTCCTCTGCTGTCGCTGAAGGCGGCGATAGCTAGATTGGGAGGGGCGGAAGTGAAGGCTTGGGGTGTCATATGATTCCTGGAAATGAGTCGTCATCGCCTTGGACATCGGTTTCACCTGGGATGCCTAGGCGAGGAACTCCCTCACCGTGTCTGGGGGACGGTAGTTCGTGGGAGCCGGATCGTAAGAGACGTTCCAAGAGAAACGCAGATGAGGAAGAGACCGAGCAATGGCATGCGGCGGAGGAGGCCGAGCTAAGAACCAAGGTTCCATGGGAGCCAGATGAAGCCTTAACACAGAGCGTAGGGGAATTGGTTCTACTGTCCGAGATTAATGTGTATGCTGTTTTCATTCACTTCTTTTATTCTATTTTTCGGTTTTCTTCAGTTTTCAGTTTGTTTTTTTTCAGTTTTACTTTTCCTCTGACCACTGTTTGGGTTATTTCATTGGGGGTATCACATTAGCATCTTTTCCTTGTCGTTGAGCTTTTGTTTGTCCGTGCTGGTGGCGGGTGTGTATTTACGGGGTGATGGATATTGAGCCATGGTAGATGGGTGTAATTTTATGAGAAGCGTTAAAATGTTTAGTTTGTGGGCTTGATTCTTTTCTGAGTGATCAATTGTGATGGAACAAACGACTTGCAGTACCAGTATCATACCGTAAAAATTGAGAATCTTGCCGGGGCGTTGGAGTCTCCTCTTCCATTGAGGTCTATTGGGGGCTTCTTTTTTGTCACTTATGGTATTATATCATGGGGAGATGCTGTGGCTCGCGCTATCTTCTTGGTAAGGGTTTCGGGTAGCGAGTAATATTCGATGGCGGAGAAGATTAGAGGGCAAGAGGGGATCTAGAGAGGCTCATGAAGTAAATATTGGTCAATTTTGCTTTCAAGTATTCTGGGTGTGGGGGGGAGCGAAAGATCCGGCCATGCTGTAATATAACCGATACCTTGCACGGGTACTCGATTTCATGGAATAAAATCTCGCTTTTAATGAACTGGCCCGGACTATTAGGATAAGTTTACAAGCGGCCAAGAACTTAGAATAACTCCAAAGTTCTCAAAAGCTTGGTTTTCTTTAGTATCCGATAGTCCAACCGAGTTCATTAAAAGCGAGATTTTACGGTACTGTACTATACCTGGTATCACACTGTTAGTAAGAAACCGGGCTAAAAAAAAATTAAAAAATCGTCATAGCGGATCACTCGTGGCTGATCATTTGTAGGGGAGTGATTGGGTATGATGAGAGGGAGAGAGAGAGGTAGATCGATGGTATACTATGCGTATAAGAGTCAGTGTATATATCCGGAGTGGGGAAGGAGACGAAATTGGGCAATAAAAAAAAAGAGGGGGAAGCGGATGGATGGATGGATAAACCTTATTTTCATTCTACTAGCTACTCACGAACCAAATCGTATATGAACTAACGGCGTGGGATACCCCCCCCAGCCCTCGGGCCCCCTTCTTACCAAGAAAATCCACCTCTCCGCCGTGTGCCTATCTCGCCAGCCTCCGAGCCTGGCTCTTACAAAAGAAACTCCGCTCCCTCCCTCATCTCTCCTCAACCACTCCTAGTATAGCTCCATCACAAAAGCAACACACCCCCGGACCTCCGTCCCCAGTGCTCGTGTATATAAGGAAAATTCCTTCTGACAAAAGAGACCCACCCCGTCACCTCCGAGCCCAGTGGTCGTGTATGTAATGAAAATTCCTTCTAACAAAAGAAACACACCCCTGGACCTCCGTCCCCAGTGCTCGTGTATATAAGGAAAATTCCTTCTGATAAAAGAAACCCACCCCGTCACCTCCGTGCCCAGTGGTCGTGTATGTAAAGAAATTTTCTCCCTTCCAGCTAGCATTGTGCCCCTAGCTTGCCGGGCCCGCCTCTTCTCCTATTTGGCAGGCGGCCCTCCTGCCCCTTTCTTCTTTCTTCTTTGGGTCGGGTCGTGGGTCCTTGCATGCTTCTCTTGAGCCACCTTGTCTCGTTGCATAAGGAATCCACACACTCCGCACTTCCTTCTGCTCTTTGGTTTGCCCCCTCTGGGTCCTACCATTGCTTGGAATGTCGGTAGGTTTATTGTGGCCCCTTGGACTTGCGCTGTGTTGGGGCTTGTTTTCCATCTTCTGGTTGGTCTGTCCTTCAGGGTGTCCGGCCAGGTTTTCATCCAGTCGAGTTGTTCCCGAAGTTTTTTGTTGCTGTGTAGCGGGATTTGGGTTGGCTTGATGAGCCAGCAGTAGTTCATGAGATGGTCTGGTGTGATGATGTCCCTATCGCAGGGGCATTTCCTCCTAGTGCCGTCGGTGTCCTGGTATGGCCATGCTGCTGTCGATCCTAGGTATAGTACGTCCTGGAACTCCGCCCTGGTAGTACCCCTGAGGTGTCCGTGGCTGGCTCTGGGTTGGCCGTTGTGCCTGATTTTTTCGTTTTGGATTGATTGCGCCCAGTTGAGCAGGAGGCGTCCCCTGATGTCCCTTTTTCCTTCCTTGTCACCAAAGGATTGTGTTATGATGTGTTCAATTTCTGAGCTTCGTAGCCATTCTCTGGACCAGCTGGTGTGTCTGCCGAGGGTGTGGGCTCTCAGTGTGAGTATGCGTTGTCGGTGTTTGGTGTATAGGGTGAGTGGGGGGATGCCCAGTTCGCACTATATGGCCGCAAGTGGTATTTTTGTTTCCAGCCCGTAGGCCTTACGGATGATGTTGTTCAAGACCGTCTGTGCCTCTCTTATTGGGGCTTTCGTCTTCCAAACTTCTATACCGTAGGTGAGTTGTGGGATGATGAGGCCCTTGATTAGGCGGAGTGTGGTCCAAGTGTTGAGGCCACCTGTTTGGTACCTGTTTGTAAGGGCCTTGAGGTTGTATCCTGTTCTCATTGCCTTTTTTGTCCACTGCATGATGTGGTAGTCCCATTTAAGATTGTTGGAGATGAAGTAGCCGAGCCATCTCATGTTTTCCTTCTGTTCCTGGATGGGCGTCTTCCCTATGTGCGGGTACAGTTTATGTTGGTCTGGGGTCTTGACGTGTAGGCATTCTGCTTTGGATGGGGCGAAAGTGTATCCCAGGTTGTGTGCGGTTGTCTCCAGGTCTGTCAGGGTTTTTTGGGCGGCTTCTTGTCCTGTCGTAGCTTTCTTGTACGAGGTTACGAGTAGGATGTCGTCCACGTACGTAAGGATGCGGTTGGTCGCTGCGGGGAAGTTGGTGGTGGCCATGGCCGCGATGGCTTTGATGCTGACGAGGAACAGTATTGGGGATAGTGGTGAGCCCTCTGGCGTACCTTTGTCGGTGGCGAAGGCTTTCGAGTTTTTCCCGTTGAAGCGGTATGATGTGGCGCGGTTGGTACCCCAGTGTTCGACCCATTGTGCGAGGTGTTGGCTTTTCCTGGCTATAGTTCAGCAGACTTTGTCCAGTTGGAGGTGGTCAAAGCCTCCTTCTATGTCCAGCGCTATGAGACAGGTGTATGACCCTGAGTTGTTTGTGATGGTGTCTTTGAGGGCTTGGATGGCGTCGGTGGTGCGGTTTTGTTTTCTTCCACCGTACATAATGTTTTCCAGTAGTCCTAGGTCCGCGATCCTCTGCACCACTGCGCTTTCCAGGATTTTGGCCAGTATGCTTTGGAGTTGTATGGGTCTCCAGCTCTTTGCGACGGTGTACGTTACCTTTTTCGCTTTTGGGATTAGGATGGTGTTGCTGGCCTTGCAGGTGTCAGGGATGCCTTGGGTCCAGGCTTTATTCATCATCCTCAGGAAGAGGTCTTCCCGGAGTCTGCAGAGTTCTTTTATCAGCCTTGTGGTGATGTGGTCAGGGCAGGGGGCCGCACCGTTTGGTGATTGTCTTATAGCGGCGTTGAGGATGCCGGTGTTGAGTGGTTCGGCCTTTGCTGTAATGTGGGTGTTGGTTCTGTGGTGTTCCCCTCCGTAGAGTGAGTCTTGGAGCTCTTGGGCAATGTGTGGGTGTTCTGCCGCTATGCCTCCCCCGGTTTTTTGTAGGGCCGGGATAGGGTGTCTGGTTTGTCTGGCTTTGACTGTGCGGAAGCATTCTGGGTCCGTTTCCTCTTGCAGGGCTCTGCCATTGGCTTCCAGTTTGGCCTGGGCAATCGCTTTTCTGTAGTCCCTTTTAAGTGCGGGGAGGTCTGGGTCTTTGGGGCGTTTCCTGTATAGCTTTTGTATCGCCCTCTTTTTTGTGTTGAGGCTGTCGCACCAGAAGGGCTTGGCTCTAAACCTGGCTCTTGGGGTGTGGCGGAGGACTATCTCGCTGAGGTTTTGTTGGACGGCGGTGGGGTCGTCTTGTTTGTTGTCGAGGAGTAGTATTTCGGCGCGTATCATGTGCCAGTTGGCCTTGTCGTATCTTAGCGGTTTGTCCATGCATTCCGGCTATTTGATTTCGGTTTTTATTGATAGGGCGAGGTGGTCTCCTGAAGGGATAGTCAGGTGTGTTGTCCTGAGGTTGGTGTTGTTGCTTGAGATGGCCAGGTCAAGGGTTGTGCCTGTAGGATGGGAGCTGGAGGCAGGGTGGGTGACGGCCTTAGGGTTCCTAACTTCCATGTTCCTTTGCGTCATCGATTTTTTAAGTTTGTTTCCGGCGGGTTGGATGGCCCTGCTGACCATGTTGTATGTTTGGCGTTTAGGTCGCCTCTAAAAATACTGGAGCTGTTCTGGTGCCATTCGTTGTTGGGGTCGAGGTCTTTGGCCTGGGGTCTTTGGTATGCAAAGGTCAATTCCGTGCCTGCTGTCCATAGGGTGATGTACTGGGGGGTAATCCTTTCCAGGACGAACATATGTACAAATTCATTTTTGATGTATACGGCAGAGCCGTATTTGGTTGCTTTTGTTTCAGCGTAGCATGTGAAGCCTTCCAAGTGAATCCAGTCACCGTTTTCTAGAGGGCATTCTGCGATTGCTATTATTTTGGGTTTGAGTTTCAGGGAGGACTCAACTAGCTCTGTGACAACATTCATGGACTCGCCGATGTTGTGGTATATGATATCAGTGGTCGCCCTATTTATTCGGCTGGAGGGGGGGTGCCCTCTCTTGGAGGTGCAATCGCCGGGCTTCGTGCTCCCGTCCTTGTAGAGCAGTGTCGGTCGCCTGTGAAGTGTGAGGTTTCCTCGCAGTTGCTGCATTTTCTAATGGTGTGGGAGCAGGGTTTGCCTTTGCCCGCCGTGCAGTATAGAGTGTCGCAGTGGTGGTCCTTGGTGTGGTGGGTTTCGTGGCAGAACTCGCAACTGGCTAGGAGGCAGCAATGGGCTGCGTGGTGGCCGAATTGTAGGCATCTTTCGCAATGGGTGGAGGCATCTTTGCGGATGTATTTGCGGAAGGTGGCCCTTTCTCCGAAGAAAGCCAGGCAGGGCTTGTTTCGGGCAAGTTGTTCTTTGACCCAGTCGGTGGCTTGTACTGCCACCATGATGGACGACTTCCTTTTCTTTTCGTTTTGTAGGACTGTGCGGGACCTGAGCCACTTTGGTCTGTCCATCAGTCTCAGACCTGGGTTGAAGGAGGTAATTTCGCCTTTTTAGTTCGGACCATTTTTCGGAATTGAGCTCCCCGTCTGCTGGTGTCCAGTCCTGGTCTCCGAGGGGTACGCTGTTGATCACGATGTTGACTGTTGCGACGTCGAGGGATATGTCGAAGCCGAAGATGTCTAGGTTGTTGAGGGCCTTTGTGATTTCCCTGGTGTCGTGTAGGGCTGGTTCTGCGGGGAGGTTCTCCATGGTTGTGAAGACTAGTTCATCTTGCCTGTTGTATTCGGCGTATGCGAACTTGGTGTTGGTGGCGCTGTTTACCGCATCCCTCATGTGTGCTGGGGTGAGGCCTCCTCTTCCGACTCTTCGGTCTTTTTCAATGGAGCGTATGATGAGTCTCCTTTGTCTTGCGTGGGGGGTAGAGGGTGCCGAAGGTGCCTGTTGGGGTTGGGTGTTGATGCCTGGTCCCTTGGTGTTGTTCCTTTTTCTGGTTGGTGCGAGCCTGAAGCCGTCCAGGTCGATGCCTGTGGCCGTGATGGCAGGCCAGGTTTGTTTGATGGAGATGTTGGTGGTGGTGGTGTTGGGGGGTGTGGTGTCGCGCTTGTTGCTTGTTGTGGGGGGGTTGGGGTTGTCGTTGTAGTTGGGTGGTCGTTGTAGGATTTGGATTGTGTTGGGTTTGGGGTCCCGTTGTTGTTGTTGTTGTTGTTGTTGGGGTCTGGGGTTGTTGTTGTTGTTGGTGTTGTTTCTTCCGGCTAGTAGGCGGTTTTCCATTGACTTGAGCCTGAGCTCAAACCTGTTCTCCATGTCGGCCATAATGGTGAGCATAGCGGCGTGGGTGATGCCGGCGTCAAGAATGTTCTGCGGTATGCGGGTAGGGTTAGGAGTTTTGAGGGCGGCGGTAGTGGTGGTGGTGGTGGAGGAGGAGGGGGTGATTCGTTGTTGTGGTGGTGTTGTTGCTGTTTGTGGGGAAGTGGTTTTCCCCTTGTTCTTTGTGGTTGTGGCCACTTGTTGTGCCAGGTTCAAGAGGTCATTTGCGTGCCTCCTGTATGGGGTCTCTGGGGTGTGGTTGCCCGAATCTGTGCCCATGATGGTGGAGGGGTGGTATTGTGGGGGAAGGGAGGAGAATCTGACTCTCCTTTCTTCGGGTGCGCTAGAGTTGGGTGCGTGAACGCTGTCCCCTATTCCTGTGCTGTCGATGTTTTGGCCTCCTCCCAGAGTCATGGCCGTGTCTTGGGTGTTTCCCTCGTCTGTGCTTTGGGTGTGTGGCACTAGGATGTTCGGCGAGGGTGTGGCGGTGGGTGAGTGTTCCATTACGTCGAGGGGGGGGATGAGGCTGGGTCTGCCGTTATGGCTGATTCTTGTGTGGGCTGGTTAGAGGAGGCGAGGGCGGCTATTTCCGCGAGGGCTGGTGGGTCGATATCTTCGACGTTGTGGTCTCCGAAGACCTTTGAGAGGGCCGATTTAAAGCCCCGAATGGGTGCGGCTATGGGCTCTGAGAGCTCTGGGTTGTTTGCTAATTGAATATGGCACATAACTGTGCACCCTAGGGCCTCGCAACCCTGGGGAAAGGTGGTGTTGGGGTTGATTATGCGTTTTCCAACGTCGATCATTTTGTTTGGGCAGTTGTGAGAATGTCTGGAGGTGTCAAACATGGGTAGTTTGCTTTCCAGGGACACGACTAGGGGGGAGCCTAGTGGCAGCAGGCGAGGGGAATCCCTTTGGGGGCTGACTGGGGGGGTCGTGGAGTGTGCCCTGGAGTGAGGGAGGGCAGGAGCGTTCTGGATGGTGATAACAAGCTGGTCTTTTAGCCGGCGGCTTGTTTCTCAAAGTGTTTGGCAGCCTTAGAATGGTGGGACCTTATTGGCCACACCACCTAAGGGAGGGTATTTTGAAAAGAGGGGGTGGAGTAGCAGGATAGGTGAAAACTCTTACTATACCGGAGGGAAGTGATGTGTTGGCAAAATGGCGCTGTAACCGAAGTGTGTGTATCCGAAAATTCCGCGTTGCAACCGAAATCCCGACAAATTATACCGGATGAGTGTTCTTTCTGAGGATGGATGGATAAACCTTATTTTCATTCTCCTAGCTACTCACGAACTAAATCGTATATGAACTAACGGCGTGGGATACTCCCCCCAGCCCTTGGGCCCCCGTAAAGAAATCCTAACTCTCCGCCGTATGCCTATCTCGCCATCCCCTAGCCTGGCTTTCTTCACAAAAGAAACTCCCCTCCCCCCGTCGTCTCTCCTCAGCCACTTCTGATAATATCCATCACAAAAGAAACGCACCCCTGGACCTCCGTCCCCAGTGTTCGTGTATGTAAGGAAAATTCCTTCTGATAAAAGAAACCCACCCCGTCACCTCCGTGCCCAGTGGTCGTATATGTGAGGAAACTCCCCTCCCTCCTGCGTCTCTCCTCAGCCACTCCTAGTATCAATCCGTCACAAAGGAAACACACCCCCGGGTCTCTACCCCCAGTGCTCGTGTATATAAGGAAAATCCCTCCTGATAAAAAGAAACCCACCCCGTCACCTCCGTGCCCAGTGGTCGTGTATGTAAAGAAACACTCCTTCCAGCTAGCATTATGCCCCTAGCTTGCCGGGCCCGCCTCTTCTCCTATGTGGCAGACGTCCCCCCTGCCCCTTTCCTCCTTCTTTTCTGAGTCGGGTCGTGGGTCCTTGCATGCTTCTCCTGTGCCACCTTGTCTCTTTGCATAAGGAATCCACATATTCCGCACTTCTTTCTGCTCTTTGGTTTGCCCCCTCTGGGCCCCACCGTTATTTGGGATGTTGGCAGGTTTATCATGGCCCCCTGTACCTGTGCCGTGTTGGAACTCGCATTCCACCTTCTGGTTGGTCTGTCCTTCAGGGCGTCTGGCCAGGTTTTCATCCAGTTGAGTAATTCGCGCAGTTTTTTGTTACTGTGTAGCGGTATTTGGGTCGGCTTGATGAGCCCGCAGTAGTTCATGAGGTGGTCTGGTGTGATGATGTCTCTGTCGCAAGGATATTTTCTTCAGGTGCCGTCGGTGTCCTGGTATGGCCAGGCTGCTGTCGATCTCAGGTATAGCAGGTCTCTGAATTCCGCCCTGGTAGTATCTCTGAGGTGCCTCTGGCTGGCTCGGGGTTTGCCGTTGTATCTGATTTGCTCGTTTTGGATTATTTCCGCCCAGTCGAGCAGGAGGCGTCCTCTGATGTCGCTTTTTCCTTCTTTGTCGCCGCAGGTTTGTGTTATGATGTGCTCCATTTCTGAGTTCCGTAGCCATTCCTTGGACCAGTTGGTGGGTCTGCCGAGGGTGTGGGCTCTCAGTGCAAGCATGCACTGTCGGTGCTTGGTGTAAAGGGTGAGTGGGGGGATGCCCAGTTCGCAGTATCTGGCCGCAAGTGGTGTTTTTGTTTCCAGTCCGTACGCCTTGCGGATGATGTTGTTTAGGACTGTCTGTGCTTCTCTTATCGGGGCTTTCGGTTTCCAAACTTCTATGCCGTACGTGAGCTGTGGAATAATGAGGTCTTTGATTAAGCGGAGTGTAGTCCAAGTGTTGAGGCCACCTGTTTGGTACCTGTTCGTAAGGGCCTTGAGGTTGCATCCCGTCCTCATTGCCTTTTTGGTCCACTGTGCGATGTGGTAGTCCCATTTGAGGTTGTTGGAGATGAAGTAGCCGAGCCATCTCATGTTTTCCTTCTGCTCCTGGATGGGCGTTTTCCCTATGTGTGGGTATAGTTTGTGTTGATCTGGGGTTTTAATGTGTAGGCATTCCGCTTTGGTTGGGGCAAAGGTATACCCCAAATTACCTGCAGTTGTCTCCAAGTTCTCCAGGGTTCTTTGTGCGGCTTCTGGGCCTGATGTGGCCTTCTTGTATGAGGTTACGAGGAGGATGTCGTCCACATATGTGAGGATGCGGTTGGTTGGTGTGGGACAGTTGGTGGTGGCCATGGCCGCGATGTCCTTGATGCTGACAAGGAAGAGTATTGGGGATAGCGGTGAGCCCTGTGGTGTACCCTTGTCGGTGGCGAAGGCTTTGGAGTTTTTCCCGTTAAAACGGTATGATGTGGCACGGTTGGTACCCCAGTGTTCGACCCATTCTGCGAGGTGGTGGCTTTTTCTTGCTATGGTTTGGCAGACTTTGTCTAGCTGAAGGTGGTCGAAGCCTCCTTCTACGTCTAGGGCGGTGAGACAGGTGTATGACCCTGGGTTGTTTGTGATTGCGTCGTTAAGGGCTTGGATGGCGTCAGTGGTGCCGTTTTGTCTTCTTCCTCCGTACATGTTGTTTTCTAATAGCCCCAGATCCGCGATCCTTTGTACTGCCGCTCTTTCCAGGACTTTGGCCAGTATGGTTTGAAGTTGTATGGGTCTCCAGCTTTTTGCGATGATGTAAGTAGCCTTTTTTGCTTTCGGGATCAAAATAGTGTTGCTGTTTTTCCAGCTATCGGGAATGCCCTGAGTCCAGGCTCTGTTCATTGTTCTTAGGAAGAGGTCTTCTCGCAATCTGCCCAGTTCTTCTATTAGCCTTGTGGTGATGTGGTCGGGCCCTGGTGCTGCTCCGTTTGGTGATTGTCTGATAGCGGCGTTGAGAATGCCGGTGTTGAGCGGTTCGGCCTTTGCTCTGATGTGTGTCTTGGCTCTGCGGTGTTCTCCCCGTATAGCGCGTCTTGGAGCTCTTGGGCGATGTGCGGGTGTTCTGCTGCTATTCCTCCGTTGGCTTTTTGGAGGGCTGGGATGGGGTGTCTGGTCTGTCTGGCCTTGATTGTGCGGAAGCACTCCGGGTCCGTTTCTTCCTGTAGGGCTTTGCTGTTGGCCTCCAACTTGGCTTGGGCTATTGCTTTTCTGTATTCCCTTTTAAGTGCGGGGAGTTTGGGGGCCTTGGGGCGCTTCTTGATCAGAGACCATATGGACTTCTTTTTTTGGTTGAGGCTCTCGCACTAGAAAGCTTTGGCTCTAAATCTGGCTCTGGGGGTCTGGCGGAGGACTATTTCAGTGAGGCACCTCTGGACGGTGGTGGGGTTATCTTGTTTGTTGTCCAGCAGGAGGAGTTAGGCTCGTATCATGTCCCAGTTGGCCTTGTCGTATCTTAGTGGTCTGTCCGCGCATTCGCGCCATTGGATATCAGAGGTGATTGAAAGTGCCAGGTGGTCTCCGGAGGGGATGTTGAGGAGTGCTACACCGAGGTTGGTGTTGTCGCTTGAGATGGCTAGGTCTAGGGTTGTACCTGTAGGGTGGGAGCTTGAGGGGGGGTGTGTGATGGCGTGTGGGTTTCTTACTTCCATGTTTCGCTGGGTCAACCATTTCTTTAGTTTGTTGCCGGCGGGGTTGGACGGTCCTGCCGACCATGTTGTGTGTTTGGCATTTAGGTCCCCTATTAATATACTGGAGCTGTTCTGGTGCCATTCGTTGTGGGGGTCAAAGTCCTTGGCCTGGGGTCTTTGGTATGCGAAGGTTATTTCTGTGCCTGCGGTCCATAGGGTAATGTATTGGGGGGTAATTCTTTCCACCACAAACATGTGTACGTATTTGTTTTTAATATATACGGCACAGCCGTATTTGGTTGCTTGTGTCTCAGCGTAGCATGTGAAGCCTTCAAAGTGGATCTAGTCGCCATTTTCTACAGGGCATTCTGCGATTGCTATTATTTTTGGTTTGAGTTTCAGGGAGGACTCAACTAGCTCTGTGACAACGTTCATGGACCCGCCAACGTTGTGGTAAATAATATCAGTGGTCGCCATATTTATTCGGCTGGAGGGGGGGTGGTCTCTCCCTGAGGTGCGATGGCTCGGCTTGGTGCGCTGGTCCTGGTAGGGCAGTGCCGGTCACCTGTGAAGTGTGACGTTTCTTCGCAGCTGGTGCATTTTCTGACAGTACTATGGGAGCAGGGTTTGCCTTTGCCTGCCGTGCAGTATAGGGTGTCGCAGTGGTGGTCTTTGGTGTGGTGGGCTTCATGACAGAATTTGCACCTGGCCTGGAGACGGCAGTGGACTGTGTGATGTCCGAATTGTAGGCATCTCTCGCAGTGAGTGGAGGCGTCTTTGCGCATGTATTTGCGGAAGGAGCATCTTTCCCCGAATAGTGCCAGGTAGGGTCTGTTTTCGGGTGAGTTGGTCCTTGACCCAGTCGGTGGCTTGAACTGCCACCATGATAGATGACTTTGTTTTTTTCTCACTTAGCAGGGCCGAGGGGGACCTGAGCCACTTTGGTCTGTCCATGAGTCTGAATCCCGGGTTGAAGTCGGTGATTTCGCCTTCCAATTCGGACCACTTTTCAGAGTTGAGATCCCAGTCTTCTGGTGTCCAGTCCTGGTCTCCAAGGGGCACACTGTCAATTAAGATGTTGACCGTCGCAACGTCTAGGGAGATGTCGAAGCCGAAAATGTCCAGGTTGTTGAGGGCCTTTGTGATTTCCCTGGTGTCGCGCAGGGCTGGTTCAGCGGGGAGGTTTTCCATGGTGGTGAGGACCAGTTCGTCCTGCCTGTTGTATTCGGCATATGCGAATTTGGTATTTATGGTGCTGTTTACCGCGTCTCTTATGTGTGCTTGAGTGAGGCCGGCTTTACCGACTCTGCAGTTCTTTTCGATGGAGCGGATGATGAGTCTCCTTTGTCTTGCGCGGGGGGTGGAGGGTGCCGAGGGTGCCTGTTGGGGTGTGGTGTTAATACCAGGCCCTTTGGGGTTGATTCTCTTCCTGGCTGGTGCGAGTCTGAAGCCGTCCAGGTCGATGCCCGTGGCCGTGAAGGCTGCCCATGTTTGCTTGATAGCGTTGTTGGTGGGGGCGGTAGTAGTGGTGGCGGTGTTGGTCTTGGTGTTAGGGGGGGGTGCGTTGTGGCGGTTGTTCTTTGCCGCGGGGGTTTTTGGGGTGTTGTTGTGGTCGGATTGCCTCTGGAGTATTTGGATCGTGTTGGGGTTGGGATTCCATTGTTGTTGTTGTTGCTGGCGCCTGGGGTTGTTGTTGTTGTTGTTGCTGTTGGTGTTGCTTTTGCTGGCTAGCAGGCGGTTTTCCATTGCCCTGAGTCTGAGCTCAAATCTGTTTTCCATGTCGGCCATGATGCTGAGCATGGCGGCGTGGGTAATGGGGGCGTCAAGGACGTTGTGCGGTATGCCGGTGGGGTTGGGGATATTGGGGGTAGGGGCTGCGGCGGTGGTGGCGTTGGTAGTGGTGGTAGAGGAGGAGGAGCATGGGGTGGTTTGTTGTTGTTGTGGTGTTGTTGTTGTCAGAGGGGCGACGTGCTTCCCCTTGTCCTTCGCCATAGTGGCGCATTGCTGAGCCAGGTTCCAAAGGTCGTTGGCATGTCTTTGGTGCGGGGTATTTGGGGTGAAATTACCCTAGTCCGTGCCTGGAATCGTGGAGGGTCGGTCTGGTGGGGGCAGGGAGGAGAATCTAACTCTTCTTTCTTCTTCGGGTAGGCTGGAGTTGGGTGCGTGAATGCTGTCCCCTATTCCTGTGCCGTCGGTGTTTTGGCCTCCTCCAAGAGTCATGGCCGTGTCCTGGGTGCTTCCCTTGTTCGTGCTCTGGGTGTGTGGAACTAGGATGTCGGGTGAAGGTGTGGCGGTGGGGGAGTGTTCCATCATGTCGAGGGGGGGGGACGAGGCGGGGTGGGCTGTTATGGCTGATGCCTGCGTGGGTTGGTAGGAGGAAGCGAGGGCGGCTATTTCGGCGAGGGCCTGTGGGTCGATGTCTTCGACGTTGTGGTCTCCGAAGATCTTAGAGAGGGCCGATTTAAAGCGTGGAATGGGTGCGGCTATGGGTTTCGGGGGCTCTGGGGCGTTGGCTAGTTGTATGTGGCACAGGTTTGTGCACCCTAGAGCTTCCCGTACCTGGGGGAAGGAGGTGTCGGGGTGGATTATACGTTTCCCGACGTCAACTAGTTTGTTGGGGCAGTTTGGGGAGTGTCTGAAGGTGCCAAACATAGGCAGTTTGCTTTCCAGGGAAACGCCTAGGGGGGAGCCTGGTGGTAGGAGACGGGGGGAATCCCTTTGGGGGCTGACTGGGGGGGTCGCGGAGTGAGCCCTGGAGTGAGGGACGACAGGAGCGTTCTGCATGGTGACAGCAAGCTGGTCTTTTGGCCGGCGGCTTGTTTCTCAAAGTGTTTGGAAGCCTTAGAATAGTGGGACCTTATTGGCCACACCACCTAAAGGAGGGTATTTTGGAAAGAGGGGGTGGAGTAGCAAGATAGGTGAAAACTCTTACTATACCGGAGGAGAGTGATGTGTTGGCAAAATGCGGTTGTAACCGAGGTGTGTGTGTCCGAAAATTCCGCGTTGCAACCGAAATCCCCACACATTATACCGGATAGGTGTTCTTTCTGAGGATGGATGGATGGATGGATGGATGGATGGAAATAATTTTGCGTCGAGAGGTGATGTGGGTGGAGAGACAGGGTGTAAGTTCACTAAATCACTATATACACTGGCACTCGCAAGTTTGCTTTAACCTGATGCGTCACCTCTCTGGAAGGATAACCCAGAGGAGTGTTTGCGGGGCCATTGGCCCAGGCGAGCTTCGTGAGATACGCACCCAATCTCACTCTCTCACTCTCTCCCTTACTCCCTTTCTCTCTTCCTCTCTGGCTCGTCTCATTTCCCCTGACCAGCATTGATCACTCTTCTTTCTTTCTTTCTTCCATCCATCAATTCATTCATTCTTCCATTCGTCCATCCATTCATCAAATCTTTTTTCCCTCCATCGATGCTTTTTCGAAGATAAATAAAAATGGCCGGTTTGTTAAACCAATTAAGAAGCTTGTGATTTCGGTTTGCTAACTTTGTGCTATTCTGTTTAGCCGTTTGGGTTCCTGCTACCATGAATGTGGTTGGTGCACTTCTGCTTATTGCAAACGACGGCCTTGAGCGTCCCGTGCACCATTGTTTCGTTACTCTTACTGAAAGGGTTAGTGCTCTTGGGAACAAGGTGGAAGCCTTGATGGAGCAGCAAGAGAAGCAGAAGCAGAACCTCCAGTAAGACGAGCAGCAGCAGCACCAACAGGAGCAACAGCAACAGCAGCAGCCAGTGTTCTAAACGGGGCAGTCCGGCCGTCCTGAAGGGGGACGGCGGTGGACGGCGTTGATCGGTCCCGTCCGGTCTTTTTCAAAACCTGCCCCACCACCCGGTGCAAACGACTATAGCCCCGCCGTCCCCGGCGAAAAATGTTTCATCAGAAATGTTTCATTACTCAAACTAGTAAGCAATGTCATCCCACGCCCGGATTGGGTTCTACTGGTGGCAGCTAAATACACTCACTTAGCCCTGAGCTACTAAACTTTTGATATCGATGTAGATTGCTGCTGCTAGTGGAGTTACTACTACTTGAGATGCCCCCGGCGTATTTTAAAAAGATGAAACAAATACCGTTATAACATTAACCACTCAAACAAAGGAAAATAGAAATAGAAATATATTGAATAAAGTCAAAAATAATTTTAGACAACAGATGAAGAACGAAGACCAAGTGAATAAAGTTCCAATGCCTTCAACGTACTCTCCATCCTATTCACATCAGAGTTTATTCCTCCGTAAACAATTGCACAAGCCGCCCAGGATTTGAGGCATTCAGATGGCTCAATAATGTCGTCTCCTAAGCGATTCCACCGATCCGTAAGAAGTAGCTTAGAACTATGTAGAAATGAGTAAGTGAGTTCAATATTTCGACTAATGATAAAGAAATAAAATAGTGAGCGATAGATTCTCACCTGCTAAAAAGTCTCTCAGGCTCAGCTGACATTGCCGGTATGGCAAAAGTATCAAGAGCCATCTGAGCTAGATTCTTTTGACGTAAATCATCAACATGATCGATCCAGTACTGCAATGGCCCTGCATGTAGATCATCTTCAGTTTCACGGGCAAGGTATCGGTCAAGTTCATCCCGGCAATCGCCTATGAGTCTTTCTCGTTTTTTCCGCTTCCAGTCAGGTAAATTTCCAAGGCCAGATAAGCTATCAGTGAGGGTCACTTCGGCTGGCGGGGGTCTCATAGTTATAGCAATTGGAAGCAGTGTTTCGTTTTGGCCAGTAGATTTTCGCTTATAATCTCTTTCCCAAATCTTTTGTACCATACTCTTCGCACCCTCAATCCAGTCAGGTCGCTCTTCCCATTCATTTTCAAAATATTTGTATTTCATTTCTGGGATGAGGGCCATGGTGACAAAGTAAGCTGGGACAAAATTGGTCAAGGTATAGTACCTGGTTTGAATTAGTTTTCTATACTATTTGGCACGAGTACAACTAGAAAAACTCAAATAATGAAAACCTATTCAATATAGAGGATCTTGCACTTAGCAAGACTCGGGGGAATGATGAACGAGGCAAAAGGGTGAGAGTTCGGGTTAGGGTGAGGGTGAGGGTGAGGGCGCGGGCGAGGGTGAGGATGAGAGTTTGGGGTGTACCATTTTAGTGTAGATTAGAACTCTATATGGAGAAAGTAAATTTCGCCAGAAGATGTAGTAGTATAGTGCGAAACAGAGGGGAAATGGGAAGTGCCACTTACTTATTTAAAACACTCGATGCTGTATGGACTGAGGTTCGCACATGAGCTATCTCATGATCACGGAATGTCTCAAGCTGGTTAAGTAACTCGGCCATAGCAGGAAAAATATCGTGGAGTTGACCGAAATGCCCCCTTGGTTTCTAAAATTAACTGCCACTTTCCGAAGGGCTGAAGAATATGCATAATCTCTCGCAAGATATCTCAGTCAGCTGGGGATAATTCGTCAAGGCCAAGAGAATAGGTTGGGTTCGAATCTGGTAAATCTAGAGCTTCTTTGCGTCAAAGGGCTAATGCTATAAACTCTTCTAGGGGATCTCGAAGCTCCAAGGCACGTTTTAGTGAGTCATAATCCCCTCCCCACCGAGTACTATTACGATTGATAAGAGATAATGCGTTGGTACTTGGGCCAAGTGACTGCTTTACTCGCTCGGCAAAGCGATCGCGCCTTTGTGGCGAATGGGAAATCCATACAATAATATTGTGCAACTTGCCAAGAGGCCCCTTGCGCCGCCATGTTTCCAATTCTTCCACCTCCCGTTCGCACTGTTGATTTAGGAGCCTATATGGTTATTGTTTACTAGGTTCCAGCTAGCTTGACAAGGGTATTTAAAACCTGGCAATTCTCAGGACTTAGAGAGAGAGCAGACTTCGACAGCCAGAGTGTTGAATATACATGGTTGAACAGTTACTTCTTTAGTTTGCCTCAAGAATCCAGACCAAACATACTTAGGTATTTGGAACACCTTGGCAGTTGTGATAGAGTAACAAGTTTGTTACAACAACCTAGTCTCAGCCTGCGGTATATAGTCTGATTAGATATCACTATTTGGTCTAGAGATACTACCATTACCCTAAGAATTCCTGCCACCACCCTGGAGGCGGTTACAGAGGTAGTTTTTTTCAAGAACCTTTTTTCACAATGACTTTAAGTTCATTGTGATTATCGCAAATCGGCTGATTTTGTTGAATGTAGTGAACTGCTACTTCAACCAATATAGTGTGTATGATAGTAAATTATGATTCACTTTGAAAAATCAGTTGGACAGACTTTAATTCGAATTCCTTTCCTCTGGTTATATCCTGTCAGATGAGCTAACTTATTGTTCTAAGCCACTGGGAGAGATCTTTGCAAAATGAGATATCCATGGGCCTGTTTATTGACCACCACCTCCACCAGGTTCCCAAATTCTGCAATTCATTTTATTAATCTACTGCAATCTCGGTGAAATCAAACCTACATTCCCCAAAGACTTTGCCCAAGCAACACTCTATTCAGCGTTATTATTGAAACATGGCCGCTGTTCTCTTATATATTACTCCGAGTTGACTGCTTCTGTGGCTAGATTGGGTATTATTTTAAAGTTAACCTTCAAATTCAAAGCTAGCTCACGAAATACCTCCAACGGTTAATATTTGGCTTCATTAGGATCCAGCTGCACAGGCCCATGCTGTTAGGGGTAGCCGGTGAGGTGACTTAGGATACCGGACTAGGCCTCGTGCTGGACTGATCTTTAGATGGAGAATTTTGTCTAGGAAGGCTCATAACAAGGTGTAACTAAGTTACTCGCGTAGTGTAAGGATAAATGAGGAAATAATAAT
>Ga0307507_10005127_pt1 | contig 21979 bp, 22 predicted proteins | sample 7_EM_MG_FD_207223 | JGI IMG/M metagenome (GOLD analysis project Ga0307507, IMG submission 207223) | Populus trichocarpa ectomycorrhiza microbial communities from riparian zone in the Pacific Northwest, United States - 7_EM | ecosystem: Host-associated > Plants > Roots > Unclassified | place... | reverse complement strand
ATAGAGTATCATGAGAACCTATAGTGCTGTTATTAAGGGCATAATGGGCTGATAGTAGAAAGGCCATAATCCACAGAGAGGAGCTGCCTTAGAACGACAGTGTCTAACAGAGAACTGGTCATAGAACGAATGAACTAGAACCTGACGATTGAACTTAGGCTTACAATGCCCATTACAATTAATAACCATAACAGCCCTGACATAGCTTCATGAAATATATGTTGCTCTAGACCTCCAGGAGAGCTGTTATAAAGTGTCTCCCATGAACATCCTTTTTCAAAAAATTTCATTCCTACATTGAAGTCACAACAGAAATTTGCATTGCTCCACCTGAGCATTTGAAAATTCTTTTATGCTACACCCTCCTCATTGATTGAATTATTAAGATATGCTTTGGCTATCATTTTCATAAGTACCCTCTCATATACATTGATTTGGTGGAACAAACTTTGAAAAAATTGCATTGCTCCGCTGGTGTTGTTAAAAAAAATTGCATCGCACTGCCAGCATCATTTCAAAAAAATTGCATTGCACCACCAGTGTCATTAAAAGAAACTGCATTGCTCCACTGGAGTCTTTTTAAAAAATTGCACTGCTCTGATGGAGCTTCATAGGATATATATATGCTCCAGACCAGCACACCTACTAGAAAAAGGTGTCTCCCATGCAAATGTAATGTGTGAAGGTCCTCTGCCAGTGTATCATATTCAGCTGTATTTGTGGGGGCCATAATATATACAATAGTTAATGGAGGCTGCTTGGGTTCCAAAAGAATTGTTTAAATTTCAGATGTTTGAAGAATAACTAATGGGCCCTGCTGGTCAAAGAAATATTCAATTGATATTGAGATACATGTAGGTCTCCATCTACTTTGCAGTATCTCATCACCCTGCAGTAGGACCCTTATTGTGATTGACCATCCTGTATGTTTTTCAGTTGTAATGGTTCATTCATGGCATTGAAATCATTATGTTTAATCATTATAATATGTGTACAGGCTGTGCCGCAAATTCTGCCACTGGATGATGCCATGCATCCTCTGCATCACAACATCCCCACCAGTGCAAAGGATGACTAACTTGTGCTAGTGAGTCAGTTTTTCAGTTGTAATGGCTCACATTCATGGCATTTAACTGATGGCCACAGCCCTATCATTATGCATAGTCATTATATTATGTGTACAGGGTGCACCACAAATTATATTTTGTTTACAGTGTGGGCTGCAACATACGCTGCCAGTTGACACCATCCTCTGCATCACAATGTCCCCACCAGTAACAGGGACAGCTGTCACATGCTAGTGAGTCATTGTAAGGATCCTGGCTGGACCATTACTAAAGGCTGATTATAAAAAGCGGCCAGTCCTGCTGGGCCCATGTGGTATGGGTGATTGTCACATCCAGCTACTCCATTAGGTAAGGGACAAGGTGACTAACATATGTGCTTACCTGCACTTGGATACCTTCCGTCTTGGTTCCCAGGTGCATGGTTCAAGAAAGTTGGAGTGAGAATCAAGGAAGTGCTGAAAGAAGTGCAAGATTTGCCAATGGAGTATGTTAAGAAGGGAATGGTTAGTAGTCTCTTTTCCTACCCCTGCCTTTCATGCTTATGATTGTCAGGCTGAGGGAACTGCTGTCCCATGTATGGTTTCCCAATTCCTGGAGAGTGGAGGGTCAGATGAAATGGAACAGGTGGTAAAGGTGGCAGCTGCAAGCATATATAGTGGTATGTCTCTCCAGATGTACCAAAGTAGACAGCTGAACATAAAACAACATACATAGCTGCCTCAGATGCAGTGAGACGACACTTGCTGCTTCTTATAGTACCTACTAACAGGAATGTTAGATTGCATCAGCCATCACTACTTTTATATATGCAATGGTCCTTCACCAAGAAGCTCAAAAGAAGGCACAAGCTGAAATCAATCGAGTTGTTGGCGCTGATCGCCTACCCAACTATCAAGATCGAGACTCACTGCCATATGTAGAGGTAATATACCACAAAGTATTGAGATGGAGACCTCCAGTTCATCTGTTCCTCACACATCAGTTGAAGATGACGTTTACAATGGATATTTCATCCTGAAAGGTTTGGCTGCACAGTGTTTGAAATTGTAAATGTGTGAATGCTTACTTCAAGTTTTTCAAGGAACAATCATGATACCCAACATCTGGTGAGTCAGGCCCTTTTTCAAAATTTGTTATTTTTTTAGTGTTCCTTGCAGGCAAATGACACACAACCCAGATAAATACTCGAATCCCAATGATTTCTACCCTGAAAGATTTTTCAATGAAGGCAAACTTAACGATGATGACGAAGTTTTAGCATATGGATTTGGACGGAGGTAAACCTTTCTACTTCCACACCATTTCTAGTATTTTGGGAGCTGAAGGATATATAAACAGAATATGCGCAGGACAAAGTGTGGCTAATTAACTCATCAGTGATTCTAGCTTTCATTCATCTCACTTGTACTCAGCTTGTCATCTGGAAGATGTGGCTTGTCATTGTATTGATATTGGCAACCTTTGACATTGTGCAATCCAAGGATAAGGATGGCAAAGAAATTGCAATTGATGACCTTTACACAGAAACTGCGGTAGTGTAGGTGTTAAGTGCTATCATAAATGCCCCTACCTGCTAATGATTTATTGTAGCCACAAATTACCAATGCAGTGTTCGATAACACCATGCTCAGCAAAGGCAAAGAGATTATTAGAGGGAACAAAATATTCCAAAGCATAAATGGATGAATTCTATCTCTTGCCGTCGATAGGCAAGTGATGGAAAAGGATTTCATAAACTGACTTGAGTTGAAATCGTACATCCCTTTAGTCCTCACAATTGTAGTCCATCTATTCCGAATATGATGATAAGAGCATCAAATCCCCACTCAACCCCCCATAAATTTTGGACACTGGAGCTCCTCTCCCTTGCCTCTTTATTCAATTTCAGATCTCTTTGACCACCCATTCCTCTACTCATATTTTGGGCCTGGGCAAGAGCCACAATCCATGCAAACAATATCAATTGCCTAGATAAATTGAATGAAAGATTACCTCAAAACTATGAGTGTGAATCAAACATACCTCATCTCTGGAAGAAAATCTGTCAGCAATATTTTGGTGGGTACTGTCTTACTCCTGATAGCAGCCATTTCTGTGATTTCGAGCACATTGCATTTGCTTCTTTGACTGAAAGGAGTAGACCATACTTCTTCCTTAAGGCTGTTCAAGGAGCATGGCCAGGTATACATCATATCATACTGACTTGTTGAGTTGTTGGGTTTTCAAAACCTACAAAGTTTTGGTGGCTTTATTAAATTTGGGGAATGTAGAGCTGTACTCATTTCAATGTGCTTGCTGGGGATTTGTATTTCAGGCCCTTGACCTTTCATGGTCATTTTGGTGCAAATCAAACAGGGATGTCTCTCTGTGAGAAGTGTACTGAATTTCAGGCATGTCAAACTGAATTTCAGGCATGTCAACATTCTCCATGTGATTTGTAACAGGCACATATTCAACAGTGATACCTACCATTGCCCATTTTGACCTATGAAAAGCTGTACATGTACTTATTTCAGTACTACAATCCACCATTCTGATTCCCACTTTTTTTCTTCCCTCCTCAAGTTTAATTATATGATACAGTATGTAGGGTGGCAGCTGAACTTAGAGTCAACATGGAAGGAGCAAACTTTTTTTCAGTCATAATTATGGCCTAACATCTTGTCATTCTCTCTAACTTGTGTTGAAACATAGAGAAGAATGACTAACAGTTTGAAAATGAGAACTTAATTTGTTGAGAAAACGAAAGTGTGAACAAGCTTTCTAGATTTCTGAATGTGCCTTCCAAAGAGGCATTTAGAGCTTCTTTAACATTCAAAAGAATCTGGCATTGCATAAGTAGTGATGTACAACAAAATACAAGTATCAAAAAAGGAAAATTTGCATGTAAAAACAATCATTTGAAATTCACCTTCACAATAAGACTGCATACCTGAGAACCAAGACTGTCTGAAGGTAGGGTCATTCATTTATCAAGAGTTGAAATAGAAGAAAGATTGTGGCTGCAAATTTCACAAGGTAAACTGACAATTTATTCTTTGAAAAATCAACATCAATCAAGTATTCCATTTCCATTTGTAACTGAATTACTGCTAAAAAGGAATTGAACATTCAAGAGAATTGCCAAATAACACAGAGCTAAGTTACCTTGAAGGTCTTCAACTTTTTCAACCAAATGGTATACTCATTTTTTCTGTTGTCTGTTTGAATCATCATCATTTTCAGTAGGTTGGGCACTTGATATATCAGATGGAGATTGAGATGGTAGCTTGTCTGAATTGATATTGTTGCCCATGACTATTTGTGTTATTTCAAGCCTTGCTATGGCCTTCTTTGTATCAGGGTGTTCTTCTCCAAAGATTCTCTTTCTCAAATCAAGGACTTGGATCTGCAGCTGCTCTGCTTCTGAATATTTTTTCAAGTCTCTGAATGAGTCAGCAAGGTTGGCCATAGCATGGACTGTATCTGGGTGTTCTGCTCCCAGTGTTCTGGATGTCACATCCAGAACTTGCATTTCTAGCTTCTCTGCCTCTTCATACTTTCCAAGAATGTTGTATGTTGCTGCAAGATTCCCCATGTTAATGAGTGTATCAGGGTGTTCTCCCCCAAGAATTCTCTTGCTTATATCCAGAACTTGTATTTGCAGCTCCTCTGCTTTTGTGTGTTTTCCCAAGAGGTAATATATGGATGCAAGATTTGACATGTAGATGGTTGTTGCAGGGTGTTCAACACCAAGAATTCTGATGCTCAGATCAAAGGCTTGGACCTGAAGCTTCTCTGCCTCTGAGTATTCTCCAAGATATTTATATGCTCCAGCCAGATGTGACATGGCACGAATTGTTTCAGGATGTTCTTTTCCAAGAATCCTATTGCTTGCTTCAAGGACTTTGATTTCCAGCTTCAATGCTTCTGCATATTTTCCCAATTTTTTCTGGGTTGTGGCAAGGTTGGCCATGAAATATATTGAATCTACATGGTCTGCCCCTAAAGTTCTGATACATAGATTCAGAACATCAATCTGCAGCCCTTCTGCCTCAATGTATTTACCCTGTTGCAGATATGTTACTGAAAGGTTTCCCATAGCACGGATTGTATTTCTGTGATATTCTCCAAAAATCCTCTTTGATGAATGTAGAACATGTGTTTTTAGCTTCTCTGAATCAATGTATCTACCAAGATCATCATATGTACTGGCAAGATTTGCTGCAGCAATCATTGTATGGTAATGTTCTCTTCCAAGAAATTTACTTCTTACATCCAAAACTTGCTGTTGCAGTTCCAATGCCTCATTTGGATATCCTTGCTCCAACAAGAGCTGACCAAATCTTTCATATGCATCATCAAAGTAACCTTCATCTGCCTCTTGGCTTTCAATTCTCCTATACTGCATGTTTTCTCTCACATGTGTGACCAAGGCCCGTCTGAATTCATATGGCTGCATTTTAAAATCTCCAAACAAAGAATCCAATAAAGTTGCATATGACATGGTGCCATATTTTTTCCTCTCATCCAAAGACATTCTATCCTTGCCCCAAGCATGAATCAGTGGATGTACAGTATAAAGCCTGTCAGATGAGCCCAGCCTGATCAGACAGAATGACAATAACACTCGGAGGCCTTCTTCAAAGATGAAATCATCCCAAGTACCTGCCTCATTGACAGAGAGTAGTGTGCAGTCCAGTGTGGAACTCACAATTGGCAAGGCTGGTCTACTATTTTTATGATGATGGACATGTTTGTGGATAGCTGCATAAGAAAAAATATCCTTCATAATACCATCATGATGAAAGAACACAAACAAGCCAAGAATAAGCATTGCACTCTGAGCTGCCTTGGCCTTATCAAGATCACCGGATTCAGCTCTTCTCTGAATTTCCTGGTATGACAACTCCCAAGTTCCATAGACAGTTCTATCGTATTTGGAAGCCCCTTTGAATTCTGAGTGAGATAATAAAGTCTCTCGATGTTGGTAATATTTAGAAAGATAATCTCTGATATTGGTGGCCCCAGAAGCAATGTAAGCACCCGCTTGATCAATAGCAAGAGGTATATGAAAAAGTTCTTTCACAATCTTAGAAGCTTCAGTTTTTAGCTCAGTTCTGGAAGTATCCAAGCAAGCAGCCTTTAGCAACAGAAGGATGGCATCATCCTCTTCCATCTCTTCCACCTCGTAAGAATTCTCAAAAGATGTCAAACGCTGCATAGCAGAATTACGACTAGTGATCAGAATATTTCCCCCTAGACCAGATGGAAAATAGCCCTCCAGCTCTTCTGGAGTCAGAGCATCAGCATTATCAAAGACAATTGCATAGTTATCTCCCAGAGAGCCAATCCATGAGAGAGCAGATTCAGGTGACCCATCTAGTAACTGCAATTGAGCTGCAGGAAGATTGCAAATACCCTTCAACCCCTGTGTAATGGAACCAGATGAAGATGCATCAAGCCAGAAAACATGAGAAAATCTGAGCAGTCAAAGATTAGCCAAGTTGATATAGAATTCAAGTTTGAGGTGCTTACTTGTCAGACATGTCCTCAATAAACCTCAGGCAAATCTGTGTCTTTCCGATACCCCCCATTCCATATAACAGAAAGTACTTCCTGGTGCGACGCTGGTTGTCGGGACCCTTTGTAAAATGATCTCTGAGTTTGGCGAGGATTTCCGTGCGCCCTGTGAACCGCGCGCTCGAGTTTGGCATTAATGGAATGGATGCGCCGGGTGTCATTCTATGGCCCAAGTGCAAGTTGTAATTGATCTGCGTGAGACATACATCCATCAGCGTGCGCGGCATCGATGAGAAAAGGACTTCACATACAGTTTCGGCTACGTTGACCGCTCCGCTCACAACGACGTTCCGAGCGCCCGAGAGGACGTTGATTCCGCTCATGTTAGAGGGAGAAAGGGTATTCTCTGAAGAAGTGAAGGACATGGGGCGAAAGAAAGAAGCAACCGCTGGACGATAGGAGACCCCCAATTCTGCGGACGGAAGTTTCCGATGGTGTGAGCAGCTGACAGTTTGACGCGCAGGCATTAGCCTTCCGGCTATCGTTAGTTTGCAGGCGACGGGCGTTTAGGCATCGCCTCAACATCGCCTCCGCAATATTTAAAATTGTCAAACAGGCATGTGACGAATCGCAAGATCACTGCTGCTCCTCTCGCCCATTCCCTTCATCTTAGATCTCTTCTCCCATGCCATCACCGGTCCTTTCTTTTCGGGCGCAACTGTTGAGCACATTCTCTTCCCGCGCACTTTTTTTTTGTGTTGATCCGTTTCACTCATCACGTATTTTTCCTTTCCCGTTTGTCTTTATTTCGGCCACATGAAGTTGAAAGCTGCCACGAGAATTTTCCTGTGTGCGGTGACTTTACGGAGGAAAAAACGTTCCCGTGTACCTTTTGGCGTGTTCTGTGTATTCCTCAGCAGCGCCGGTAATCCGATTGGTTATATTCTGTCTTCTATTAGAAGAGGACGCGAAAGCGGATGTAAAGGGTTATGTCACATCTATCACCGGTAGAACAATCAGTGGGATGAACATGGAGACCTGCATAGTCGTACCCTAGTTACATCGACTTCCTATCCATGGAACTCTAAGCAACCCTCTCTTCTCGAAAGCACCGTATTAATATCGCCACTTTAGCCCCGGCGCAGTGAGCTGAACGAAGCATTGTGTAGGTGTGCAGGCGCCATTCCGTCAAGAGATGCAAGTAAAGCTAGCGTTCTAAACCAGACGCAAATGGCATTAGTTCACGGTAAGATAAGTAGTAGATCATCGACCTACTTGGCTAAGCGTCGACGAGCACGAATCGGAACCTAAGAAGACGGTCTTTCTCATTTGCCACCAACAAAAGCTGCATCAGCCCTTGAGCGTGGTTCCCGCGTTGCAGAGGATGATTGGATATGGGTCGCGCAGGTTCTGAGTTAGTTAAGGACGCAGCATATATTCCTTGATGAGTGAAGAAATGTGGAAATTGTGTGGAGGAGCACTTGGGGTCGGTGTGTGAAGTAAAGGTGCACGCGTCTTGTGCGAAATTACTTGTTCGTTTAGAATGGGCTCGTAAAGAGATTTTACGGACCATCTTCGCGCTAGCTAAGCATATGTGGACCGTGGAAGGCGCGAATAACGCCTAATCGTAACGTGAACTGTCCTTGATAGGATTGACGGTTGGTTTGGAGCGCCAAAAACTAGGGATGCAAATGATCGGCATTGTTGGATTCATAAGAAGGTATACAAGGGGCCTTGGATGGGAGGCTAACTCTAAACCGGAGTAGGAAGGCGGAAGTAGAGGGGTATACAACAAAAGGAGAAGAAAGAAAGCGAAAACGACGAGGTAGGGGTAGGAAAAATGGATAAGTGTAAGTGTAACAGCCTTTACGCGAGATAACGAACACCACTTCAAGGAAAAGAAAGAAAAGGGGAGTGAGGGAGAAAACTCGAAGGAGGCACGACGTACGATATACCGTCATTCTCATCAGCGAAAGCATGCATTAACCCTCGTCAGCTCCAGGTACGCCTGCTCCAGTGGTATCTGACTGGGTAATTGGTCGCAAGGATTCGAACTGAGGACACAGCATCAGGAGTAAAGTGGTGAATACTGGTGTGAGATTATACGAGGGTGTTGTTCGAGACAAACTGCTGCGGGTTTACGCATTTGTTAAGGAGGAGTAGTGGTCGTATGGGAGGCACGTACCAGTCGTTCAGTAGTTATGTATATGCTCAGAGGCGCGGGACCCGTATAACCACTAGCGCTCCCCATTCAGTTTTGGGAGACTAATGTCGGAAGAGAGGCGCATACTAAGAGGTTGGGTATTACTCGGAGGGGCGAGCTAGCACTCCTTCATTCTCATCGTAGCAAGCCTGCAGAAGGCCTAGGTATGAAACCCTCATCAACCGCAAGCAACCCTGTTCCCGAAAGATAGGGCGCCGATACAGGTGGTGGGGATCGGACAATCGGTCGTGAGGGTTCTGGGCGGAGGACGTAGCATCTTGGACACAGTGCTGGATACTGTGACAGTATGTAAAGCGCGGAGGGCGTTGTTGAAGACAACTTGAAGGTGAACTTCTGCGAGTCTATGCATTAGTTTAGATTGGGTTTGGGAAGGCTAGTGGTCGTATTGGAGGCACGTACCACGAGGTTCGTTGATGTGGTTAGGTACATGCTCAGAGGCGGAACCGCAGGGCAGAGATTTTTTTAACAGATGTCTATGAGCAATGAAATTCGCAGGGTTAGAGTCAAAAGCGTGACCAGAAAATTAGATCAATTCTAAAGTGGAAGGAGGCTGTGGGAACTTCCGAATAATTACCACTTTCAGAATTAGTAGCCCAAATCGGACTATCGGAATTTGGATACTTACCGCAAAGTGTCTGAAATGTTGACTCCGCTCAATAATTTGTAAGGCATTCGCCGCCTGTCATATAAACCAAGGTACGCCACGAAGCTAATCTAGAGTATATATCCCGTCTCTGATTTTTATCAATTTGTAGAACTGGCAAAAGAAGGCGTTCCACCGTTTCCCTTTGGAAATAAATTCTGGGCATCAAATTGGCCAACGGGCAAATCCCCATTTCCTGGCCTCATTATTCATCTGATACCTTCCATAAGTGACCCGTCATGTATCTTGTGTCTCTAATAGGGAGGCAACAGATAATTATCATCATCGCTCCTCCGCCCGCGATTGTATACCCATTCATCTTGGACGTAGAAGGTTACCCACAGCAGATTATTAATCTTTTTATCGTTGTTGTAAGCCATGATTTCTGACTTCCCGTTGGCATAGGATAGGGTCTCATTTGGCTCCGGTGGAAGAAGCCGGATGCAGTCTGTCCATTCAAGGGTAAGAGCTATGATGGTCTTAAGCCCTTGACTAACTGGCTTTATCTTACTGCGCTTTTCAGTTTGGACACCATTCGCACTATTCTTCTTGGTCGCAGCCATTTTCTGTAAGAGTCTATGCTCCTGACGGTGATTCAAGTTCGTTTACGAATAGCATATTACTGTTCATCGCACCATTCCCCCGGCCCGAAAATCGTGTGGGAGACACGCCCCCGTTGTCATACTACTTGTGAGTCCCAATCAACTTGAAGATTAACGTAAATGCCTGATGTGACACAATTGAAATACTGCCTTGTCGGAATCGGGATCATGTTTCTTGGAGTTGTGTATTGGGCTGTGTGGCGAATTGTTTTGCCCAGCGTGTTTGGCTATAAATTGGTCCCAGAGAAAGACACACTTGATGACGGGACTGTTGTCACTGTGGTGGGTCCTCTTCGGATGATCGGGATGTTTGTCTCATTACCCTGATTCCACTAGTTCTCTCGAAAGAAAATCTAGGTGTCCCAACCTCGGTTTAATTTCGCAAGATTGAAGTTATTTCGATCCTGAGTCGAAACTTGGGTACGCGAGAGAAAATAAAAAATGATTATCTTCCCAGAAAACTGTCGTGAGAGATGCTTCTTTGCTGTAGGATGTTGAAGTGATATGCACAAGGACAAGATAGCATTATCTGGGTTCTTTCCATAAAGCATCGAACAGCTGACACGGATCCAATTTCCTCAGGCAGTGATATTCAGTTGGGTAAAGTGGAGCTCTGTCCATGGTTTTATCTCGGACTATCTCTACCCTACACAACACATTCTCCACAACGTAAGGCTTGCAACACCGAATACGTGGGTGTTAAGTTTTGTCAACGACGAAGATTCGTTAGAGAGATTGTAGATGCGAAGAAGATGAGGCGCGGGAGAAGATTTAGTGAGTGGTTGATTCTCGTAACTATGAGCTACCAGGCATACCTGATAGGGATAGTCCACTGTCACTACTTCTCGAGTGCCATTATTCGATCACTGGCGTATATAAGGCGTACAGTTGCTTGTGCTCTGCTCAGTTCTTCCACTCAATCTGCAACATGTATTTCCACAACCTTTTTGCGTGTGTTACCCTCATGCTCATCACCACTGCTTATGCGTCGCCAGTGCGTGATTCTTAATGGTGGCGGTTTAACTCCAGCTAACCCTCTTCCCCCCACCCCACAGACTGTGATGAATTCACTCGATAATCGCAAAGCTGATCTCAACGGAGACGTTGAGGTGCATATTTAGAAATTATCGCTCTTATCAGTCACTGAACTGTTTGTCCCTTTCAGGCCAGGGGGCGCAATGGTGATGGTGCCAATCCGGACTCCAGGCGCGATAACGGTGAAGGCATTTATTGAATGAGCTTGGAGGGTGCCTGAGAGAAATTAATGTTCCTTCTCCGTCGTTTTATTTGATTCTTGTCATTTCTGCACTTCCTCTGTACAATATTTTCTATCAACCTGCTCTGAAAAATTGAGGAGTCAAAGGATCTGAAAGGAACCACAGAGAACCACCGGAAGAGTGTCGGTGATAATCTGCCAGGATTGCAGCATGATGTAGCGATCGTGTGGTCGGCATCCATCAGGCCAGAAGGGCGAAAAGGAATTGGTTCACACTCATAGATTTGAGTTCCTTCAGTGAGATCAAGGCGATCACGCGCGTTGCGCCGTTGCCTTTGTATTGTAGGACTGATATATTCAGAAGTTGTTGACGGCCATATACCACATACCACCGTTTGGCGTGAAAAACGTCACAAAGCTATAGGGAGCCCTAGGTGGCGGGGAATTGAGTCGAAACTTTGAGGGTAGCATGGAATAACTGACTTGCTGGTACATAGTCGTTTCCAAGTGAGCTTTCGCCCTGAGAGGAGGTTAGGATGCGGCTCTCTACCCAACCGCTGTATCGAAATCAGGCAGCGTTTCAACGTTTGAAGAAAGTTACTAACTTTTCTTCAGTAGTCTATGGCGAGATTGGCTACATAATAGGCAAAGAGACAGCTGAAGGATGGGAACCCTTCAGTTCAGAAGCTGAAAACTCTCCTGACTCCCTTGTTATGACCATACATGCTCCTGGAACGTGAAGAGAACTATTAGAGATTGAAACAGAGCTGACATAGAGATGACATACGATCAAAGATGCATGGCTATACTTACTAGAAGTTTTTCATCATAACCGGACCCATCACTACGCCCTTTAATCCCTGGGTCCGCCTCTTCCAACGCCAGCGAATGGGGGCCTAAAGTTATCAGGACACCACCCTCCTTCTTACGATAGTCATCACGGTCGCCACGGAAAGCAGGTAAGAAGCCTCTCCTCCCGGGCGGATTGCGGCAGGGCTAGGGGGACGCGCAGCTTTTTGTGTGTGGCGGGCAGGATTTCGCCGCGGAGGTAGAGCCTGGAGCCATTGGCGTTAGAAGGGCACAAGTCATTGCAGAGCGAAAATGCACCATTCACGGAGATACTTACTCTACACCCTCAGGGGTGAGGACGTAGTGGTACCACTGCCACGAGAATTGGGTCTTGGCGTAACCCTGGGAGGTCAAACTCTGCAAAACCTTGACGACCTCGAGGTTAGAAACCATTCACGCTTCTGCGTGTCGAGGTTTTTTTTCGCAACTAAGACACTCTCTATAATCACATAACGAGTTCAGAAGGCAGAAGAAAAGCATTGAAAAGCGCAGGACGCACCCTTGAAGAGATTCTCGTAGATGACGCGCCTGTTATGTTTCGAAATGATCACGTTGGGCAGGTGGGTTTATCAAGGCAGAAGCTACAACCATATTGTCAGACTCCAACCCCGCTTCTTTGGAGAACGCAGTGCGAAACTTGAATCTCATTTGTTTCCGGCTGTAAAAAGAATGGTCAGATATCATCATCCCAACAGAAAATGCGTATTCATGGGTTATAGAGGACAATTAGCGAAAAACTTACTACTTACACAGCGGATTTTGAGGACGGCCTTGGAGGATTCTTGACGGAGGATGGACATAGATGACAGATCAGAAAGTTTGCGCAGTGGCCGGAAGTTTGTGATTGTTTGGCATCAGTAATTGGGCAAAATAGTTTCCACGGGTTTCTCAACCCTAGCAACCTCCGAAACCCACTAAAAACCCTTACAGCTGATTCCGAAAACGTTGTCACTGCACGATTTTTTGCAGCGCCATCAGTAATATAATATGTGAGTGATATATTAGCTGAGTGATCAGGGATAAGGCTAAATCAGCGATTTCTAAGATTTCACGATCGATGACTAATCTAATCAACGGTTGAGTGAAATAGTATTTTCGACTTTTATCATAGGGGGAAATAATTCTAAGATACAATTTTGGTACCTACGGACCCCCTTGAATCTACTCTACCTTATCATGCAAAAATACAGAGTGCTGGTCATTTCTTACATATAATATGGTAGAAAGTGAAGCTCGTCACACATGTCACTGATGTGACATTGCATGCTTCAGCACATGCCAGATAACATTGAATACTTAGTTGCTCGTTTGCTCTCGGGGAAATAGTTCTAAGATACAATTTTGGTACCTATGGAATCCCTTGAATCTACTCTACCATATCATGCAAAAATACAGAGTGCCAGTCATTTCTTACTTATAATATGGTAGAAAGCCTGAATCTTGTCAAGATACATTTCTGGTGCATCATCTAGTAAGGTGAAGTCATTTTTGAGGAGCCATAGAAGACACTCCTTTATATCTTGACTGATGTGCCAAAACACCATAGCTAAAGTGTTGCAGCTAGAGGAGAGAGAAAACAAGTGACTAACTATTCAATGTTATCTGGCACGTGCTGAAGCATGCAATGTCACATCAGTGACATGTGTGACGAGCTTCACTTTCTACCATATCATATGTAAGAAATGACCAGCACTCTGTATTTTTGCATGATAAGGTAGAGTAGATTCAAGGGGGTCCGTAGGTACCAAAATTGTATCTTAGAATTATTTTCCCCTATGATAAAAGTCGAAAATACTATTTCACTCAACCGTTGATTAGATTAGTCATCAATTGTGAAATCTTAGAAATCACCGATTTAGCCTTCTCCCTGATTACTCAGCTAATATATCACTCATATATTATATCACTGATGGCGTTGCAAAAAATCGTGCAGTAACAACATTTTCAGAATCAGCTGTAAAAACCTCGAAAACTAGTCCCTGAAGGGCAAGAACCTTAGACTATTCCTTTCCAGGTTTCCAGAAACCCTGGAAACTTCCAAAACCAGTAAAAACCCGGAATCTATTTTGCCATGTTGCTGATCTGGCGGCAGCCTCAAGTTGATCTGCTACCAGCTGCCCCAAGCAAGGGGCTCTGCAATTAGAAAAAAAGACCCAAGGTTGATTTTGGATGTAGATTGGATTGGTAAATTGATTTACGAAGGTTCCAGGGCAGGATAATAAAAATTGAGTGAGATGTGTTGGCCTTACACAACTCTTGAGTCTCAAATTTAACTCGAATTGTCCTCGAAGCGAGCTCAAATACATACATGGGCATGGTTATGTGGAGAATTTTATGGGATGAGTGACTTAAATGCATGTACCTTTTGAGGATTTGCCAATGTCAACATCAGTTAGTATCGCATTCAACACTTCAAGTTAGTGATGTCAATGGCTCAGCTTGGAGCCGTCGAGCTGTTAAGCTGAGCTGTTATTTGAGCCAGCCATGCTGATAAATCAGCTCCCAGCTCAGAGCTGTTTAGACCAGCTCAAGCCATGCCTTAGGTTGTCTAAATGTCAGGGCTACTAAATAGCTTTAAACCTTCTTAAAACATTATAACACACTATTTACAAGGCCCTAGTGCCATTTTGAATGTATTTTTTTGTATATCACTTGCCAGAGCCATCTCACAAGCATGTTTTGTCATTTGTTTGTCATAGGTATGAGGAGATAAACATAGCCAAATAGTATTATCAAAAATACCAATTTGTGCAAAACTCAAAAACATGACTTACTTCTTTTGTGGAGATGGTCTACACATCATATTTGATAGTTAAAAGGTATAGTTAAACTATAAAAACAACTAGGATAGCAAGCCCACAACTTTGAGCAAACTCAATTGGCTTAGCCAGCTCAGAGCTGCTTAAAGCTGCTTAGAGCCATTTTTGATCAGCTAAGTGCCTGAGCTGAGCTGTGACATCACTAGTTCAAGTTTCCTCAAGTCAACACACCACATTGCCTACTGACCAATGATCAGTGGTCCTGAACCTCAGTGTTGCAACACCAATATAATAATAGGGACCCAAAGCGAACTTAGAGTACAAACTATCAGGGACAAGCAGCATCTCAGAGCAGCTAAAAAGTTAATCCACTGCTCTGGATTCATCATCTGTGTTAGTGAAGGTAAGAGTCAGAGGCTTCTCATGCTGCCCAGATTCTTCTTTGAAAGGGAGATAATATGCCTCTCAAAGATTAAGAATGAGGTGGCAGCCTAAAATTCTCAAGAATAATTGGGCCAAGCCATTGGCAATTGGCATGTAATAATGCTGTGAAAAGATGAGTGCAGAGAATGTTGGCATAAAACCATGTGACCTTAAACATCACAATTGTGACACACACTGTGCTTGATACACAGCCCTTTATACCATATGTTGTGTTTACACCCTGCAGCATTAGTCTTGCTGTGACTTGGCTAACCACAAACCAGCTTGGCATAACTGCAGCTTCTACTGGCTGTGGCTCAGGTGGTTATTGGAACCACCAAGATCTGGCTCAACTCAGCTTAACTGGCAGTTGTGAACCAGTTAAAATGGATTCCAGAACTGTCAAATGTTGGTAAAAATAGATCTAATGCTGAACCTCGCAAAGTTACCAACAAAGTTGTATAAGGTATTGTATGTAGCACAGAGGGGACCTAGTGTATATAACTGACTAATCTAAACATCTTCATCATCCTGCCCAAGAGTGGCGATAACAGCATCCATGCCTGCAGCTGAATCTTCCCCCAAAAGCACCTGCAAAAGGTCAACCTCTGGCACATCATCAATCATATCACATTCAGGCATAATCAACCCTTCTGTGAAGTTCAGCCTATCATTCTTCAAGGAAAACTTGACCATTTGGAGTGCTTCCATCAGAACTGGATGGATTCAGTTGTGCCTCTTGGTGTCCATTTCAGTGCTCAAAGAAAAACATGCTGACATGGAACAGCTGATGCCTGGATAGGAAGATGGTTGAGCACAATCAAATAGAACATGGACAGTCCTGTATCTTTCTCCTGCATCTGGGATGATAATAGCACTTAATACAATGTAATGGAGGGGATTTCATGACTGACCTCCCAAAATTTGACAATGTTTATACTCTTTGGTGAAAGCAGTGCAGTAGTATAAGTTATAAACTCTTCATCAACAGTTGGTAAGACAGGGTTGGCACTATTCTCCATGTCCATCATATCTTGGAGGAGATACTCGCTAGCTAGACATTCCCAGCCTCTGCTGGGGTCCACTGGACCTGATGTGGTGGTGGTGGGAATGCCAGCATCACCATGTGCATGCATGCAATACTCTGTCATCTGCACATAGGTAATTTAATTGAGTAGTGCCACCAGTTTACCCAACTTACAAGTTTCTTAATGGTGTCGACAGCCTTTGTAATGTATTCTTCATCCCAATTCCTCCGAATCCATGACATTCATACAGAGGGATTGAGAACTGTATGTGATCTGGTCAGTTGGAATTCCCCAAGTGAATGATAAATTTAAACTCACATATTGCAATCACATACGCATCAGTCTTATCCATCTTTGTGTAGTACTTCTTAGCCCACTCCATACCTATGTCTGTCCACCTTGCCAACCAGGGATGCTTCTTACCAAGTTGCTCCCAAGCCATCATGAATGTCTCAAATGAAGGAATTGCACCTGATAAGATAGGTGTCTGCTCAGCTGACATAACTTGTTGAACCTTATGAGGAATCTACTGGCGAATTAGTTGTAGATAATACTGGTGTTTGATATTTGATACTTACACTGAGGATCATCTCAAAGTCTTGAAGCACAGCCCACTCTTGGTCAGTCAGCTGGAGCTTTGCCAGATCTTTGTTGAGTGGAGATGAGAGAAAATGATTGACACCCTGGTACTTGCTGTGAGTATATGTGCTCATAGTAGTGAGTGAGTGAAGATTACATACCTGGTGCATTTCACGACACCAGTGAATCATAAAATATATAGAATCCCAATGGGTCCTGACATCATGCAGAAGCTGAAGTTTGGGAACCTTGATGATCTGATGGGGGTTGGTAGGTGATACAAACCATCCCTTCACATTGCCATTGATAATGGTAGTGGTGAAGAGATCCAGATGTTGACCTGAGGCATGTATCGCATGAATGATAGCATGGCACAGCACAATGGGGTCTTGGGCAACAGCCTTGTCATATGTCTGAAGGTCTGGATCTCTGGGAGGGAGAGATGGATCAAACTCAGCATCCACCAGCTCAAGCTCAGTGAATCCTTCAATGACGTGAGTAGAGCAGATGTTTATCACATGCAGGAAACACATAATGTGATTGTTTTCATGATCCCAGTTGAGATCCCGCATAGTCCAGACCAGTCCCCCATATTCTTCCAGGAAGGTATCATTGACTGAAGCATAATAAATGGCAATCTACTCACCTTCACTGTGATACCAGCTCTGTCCAACAGGGATAAAACAATTCATGTGAGGCATTTACCATTATGACTTCCACGCAAACGGTGAAATGCCAGAAGTGCAGAATGCAGCCAGAGGGATCTGGTTGTCTCATCTCTTCCAATCCAATGAACTGTGATGGCCAGGAACAGATAGCAAGACTTATTTGACCAAATGTCAGCAGTGAAGGATATTTTTCCAGGCACCTCCTAGCATGGTACATACCCATAAGTAAATGCAGTGAAGATAGTTGAAAAAACATACTGCTAACTCCTTTTTCAGTACAGCAAATGTGCTATCCAGGTATCTATGATTAACTCATGAAATTTGGTCGATGAGGAATATCCTTATCCTCAAGACTTTCCTGTAGGAGTAAGAGAAGCTGACGGAATTCAGGACACTTGACAATATTCAATGACTAGATGGATGTTAGACTAAGAAGCGGATGATGGTAGAGTTTACTTACTTGATCATCAGCAATTACAAAGTTGACAAGATGTCACACAAAAGATTTTGGTGAAAATGAAGTACGGTGCTGTCCTCCTGCATGAGCAAGGGGTTCCATGCTGGCTTCACTCTCGAACTTCATGCTCGGGAGTTGATTTTTCCAGCCCTTTTGAAGACAAACCCTGGTGTAATCTTCTCTGTGTTCCTGCTCCATATGAGCCCATAGAGTAGTATTGGAACTGGATGGGGCAAAATATTTTGGGGGTTGGCTGCATAAAGCATTCTTCTCCCTAATTCAAATGCCATTGTGAGTAAGTCGTTACCATGTCAAAGGACAACATGTACCTGCAAAGCTTGCAAACTGTCCTTGTCTCCTTTGCCCTCAAACCATGCTCAAAGAAATGGTGGATATCCCACATGGTGGTGGAGTTGGTATGAGGTGGGCCAAGCACAGCTGGCTCGAGTGTACCAGGCACTACTGAGTGGGATGGACTGGCTGGCCTGGTTGGAGCGGCAGACCCAGCTGCTGGCTTGACACTAGGCAGAGAAGCTGACAGTGTGGAGGCTGGCTGTTCATCCTGTTCATCTCCACTAGAGGGTCCATTTGGATCACCAAAGTGAAACTCCTCCCCTGAACTGGAAGGAGGATGGATTGGTGGTGCAGGTCCCCATCTTGTTCATGGACGAGGTGGTGGCAGAAGCCCTCCTGAAGGCTGAGGTGCAGGTGGTTGTCATGATTTTTTTGCTCTAGCCATGATGAATAATGAAAGAATTGACTATGTATCATTTTATACAGTGCCTTTATATACTAATAACTGTCTCATGAAACATAGCAGGAGCTGTGCAGGGCCAGAAAATGAATGGCAAAGTGCTGACTATCCTCACGAAACATGTCAGAGAGTTTCGAAACAATTGAAGACATCTGGCACCCATCCCAAGGGGCTGTGTTCATGTCCATGTCAGCTGAAGCACCATCAGAGCAAGGACTTGTATGTAAAACTGAAAATTAAACATACCATGATGAGTGAGATTGTCAGTTACTAACCAGATGAATGAACATGTGTAGCAAGCGAGATGCCATGTAAGTCACACAATTTCTAGGTTGAGGTCCACATGTGGGATATGCAACACTGCCAATAAATGAAATGTTGTGAGCTGTGGTTGGTGAATCCAGGAGATAATCAACCAACATAACAATACATGCTGTAGGGTATGATCAGCCTCAACAGTCTCGGACCCAGTGAAGAAGAATGAAAGTTCTTGACAGAATTTCTCAACATATGAAACAAAACCCTAAGCTGATTGGTGATGATGTCATCCATGGAAGCTGTTTGCAGTAAATAGCTGATAGTGCATATATGCATGACAAGCTCGACCAGTAGAGCTTGTGACTTGACAACAATTTGACCTAAAACACAAATAAAGGTGCATGATGTCATCCTCCTGCAGTGTTCAGTTGCTGGAGTGCATAAATGGCATTTTTGTTGGTGTGTTCAGCATGCTTTGAAAAACAGTCTTGAAAGTTCTTCTTTGCCTGGAATCCACATAAAATAAAATAAAAAGAAGGAGGTTTTTCAGGGGAAGAGGAGGACTTGGGTCCTGGTATGTTACCTGTTTCAAACCTTACCTACCACAGCTTATAATTTAAATCTAGACGGCTTCATTGACGATCAGGACCCAGAGCTCAATGAAAGCCTTCCCTGGCAACCTCTCTCTTGGATGGACCTTTCTGATCAGGAGGAAGCATTGGGCGAATTCTTGGACAGGATCCTGGAGTGCTCTCACAATGCCAGGCAGGAAGTTCCCATAGCTGGAAACAATGTAGAGGAAACTTTTATATCCATAGTTGGCACTGAGAGGTCCCCCACATTGTTGGACTATCCATTATGGCAGGTTTGCTGCAGGGTAAGTCTGTCTATAATCAGTGTTATAATAGAAACTTATTCATTGATGCAGTTAGGTTTGGAAGAGGAGGCTATTTTCTTCCTACTCCAGATGGTGTCATCCCAGCATCAACTGTGATCAGCCTTCACACATGGTTCAATTTGTGGCTGGATATACCTGGAAACACTTATGAACAAAGATTTGAACCGTCTCCTCAAATGCACACCTGGAATTGTTCAGCAGCAGAATGGTGTTATTCAGGAACAGGTGGATTTTGGGACTGGACCAAGATGCTTACTATGGTGGACTTTTAGACTAGCATAGGGGTTGGGAAATGGGCTTGAGTGTGCAGGGGGTTATACAAGGGTGATATAGGCTATGTTTAAGCAGTCAAGAACTGGGGTGGAGTAAGCCTTCTCTTGGTGCCTCACCTGAGACCTCTCTGACCCCTCAGAACATCAGCTTCGAAGAGAAAATGTGGTACAGCTCCCCCTGAACCCGAGTTATTCAATCCTATTGCTGTCAGATGCAACTACAGCCAGGATCCTGTCCAACAGGCTGACAGCTGCTACAAATGCAATAATGTGGTATTCAAACATGGGCTTATTATCAAATCATTTGACCTGCACTCAGTTTCATTGAACTCAATATACATGCCAACAAATATATTCTATCTTCTTCACTGTAGTCACCATTAGTGTTGCCGTGGCTCGGCTAGCTGCAAGCCAGCTCACTGAAACAGCAGCTTTTGCCGGTTCCGGTTTGTGATTGCTCGAGAGCTGATCAAATCCAGCTCGGCTCGGCTTAGCCAATGGTTTTGAACTGGTTATAGCTGGTAAACATTGTGGCAATTGATAGACTCACACATGAAGTACAATGAGCATAAATGTGTAATAAAATTCAAAAAGAAATATACATCATGATGCTAAGTAAGGTTGTATACATTATATTGAACAAAACATGGCCCTATCAATCATTGTCATCCTGTCCGACAGCATGAATTACCTCATCAATATCTATGCCACCCTCCATAATCTCCGAAGTTAGCTTCCCTAACAAATCTGCTGAATCTTCGTTGTTGTCTGCATAGTCCTCAAGTTCATCTTCTGTAACAGCCCATCCCTCCGTAAAGTTTAGCCGTTGCTGTTTGAGCGAAAATTTTAACATTTGAAGCACCTCCATTAAAACTGGGTGGATTCGATTTCGCCTCTTTGTATCGGTTTCGGCACTGGACGAAAAAACGCGCTCGGAAGGAACCAAGGATGCTTGAATGGGTAAATAATCCAATGCCATCGCGTACAATATTGGATGAGTTTCATTGCTTATCTGCAAACAAATCAGTTGGCAAATTGAAAAATAGTGAGATTGTGCTTACTGCCCAAAACCCTACAATATCCGTGCCATGCGGCGTGAGCGGCCCATTTTCGTACAACTCAAATTGTTCTTCAACTCCTTTGCCCGACCGCGAAGAACTCCCTGAAACATTCAGCATATCTTCGAGCCCATATTGTCCAGCTAGATCATGCCAACTTCGCCTCTGTTGCTGTGAGGCCGCTGTACCAGATGTAGGCTGTTGATGTTGTCCATGAAGTCTGTCATGGTATTTTGCATCTGCAACAAGTATATTAGTGTACTGTCACCATAACAAACTGAGAATCTTACGGTATTCTTTATAATTACAATGGCCCTGGCAACGTAGTTAGGCTCCCAGTGTCTTCGAATCCATGACAATCGTATTGAAGGATTAAGAACTGGCCATGTCAAGTAAAAAGTTAGCAAATGATGTATGAATCCAAATGTTAACTCACACATCGCAATAACGTAGGCAGATGAATCATCCATCTTCTTGTAGTAAGTTGTCGCCCACTGGATACCGATATCTGTCCATTGGGACAAGCGGGGGTGATCTCTCCCAAGTTGTTCCCATGCGGTCATGAACATTTCAAAGGCAGGAATAGCACCTGATAAAACGGGAGAGCGCTCTTTCGACATGATTTTCTGGACTTGATGGGGTACCTAAGAGAAAGACTTAGCCTGGAACAGGTATCAATATTAGAGACATACACCCAGTATGATCTCAAAATCCTGGAGTAT
>Ga0307507_10005126_pt1 | contig 21982 bp, 11 predicted proteins | sample 7_EM_MG_FD_207223 | JGI IMG/M metagenome (GOLD analysis project Ga0307507, IMG submission 207223) | Populus trichocarpa ectomycorrhiza microbial communities from riparian zone in the Pacific Northwest, United States - 7_EM | ecosystem: Host-associated > Plants > Roots > Unclassified | place... | reverse complement strand
GTCAAAAATCGGTTGAAAATAGATTTTTATATTGAAAAAACAAGAGCTTTGTTTTTCCAGCCACTATAGTGGTTTGATTCTAGGCAATTACAGACAGCGCATTATCCGCCTCATTAACTTGAAAAAAAAATAAAGGCGGGGGTGCATGGGTATGGACTTGCAGGCCCACGCAAGGCTTTTCTTTGTCGACCAAGTGCTAGATCTGGCTTACCAAGCCCACATTGCCTAACCTCTTTCTTTTCTTTATATATATATATATTTTAAATTACTAATTTTTTAGATGTATTTTTTAAAATAATTTTTACAATGTTTTTTATATATGCAACCTTGTATAGAATTTCTGTCCTTTCATTTTATTCAATAATTTTTATGTATATTGATTTCTATTACAAATTAATTTTCATAAATAAATTCATTAAACACAACCAGGTAAATGAGCCATATTGTAATATTAAATATCTTGATTTATATTTGTCCTTTAATTTTTCCAATTATGTTTTTATTTATAGTTCATGGATTTTTTTAATTTATTTACAAAATAGATTATAATTTATGTAATTAGATGCGTTCATGAGTTTTTGGATTTACTTTTAATATTTTTTTTATGTAAAAAAATACATTGAAAAATTCTACATGTTCAGTTTTGTTTTATAACGTATATTGGTATTTTCAATTTGATCCTTATTATTTTAATTTTTATGATCTTTTTATAAAAGTTTTATTGTTTTTAACTTCACCCTTCAATCAAAGTTAATTATGTATTTTTTTTATTGTTATTTTGGTCCTTGTTCTTTTAATTTTTTTTAATGTTTTTATTATTTTCAATTTAACTCTGAAAATGAAAATTTGTTGTTTTCCCTTGATTTTTTTTTTGTTTTGATTTTAACCCTCATTCTTTTACTTACTATTGTTTTTTGGATTTTTTTGTCTATTTTGTTTCAAGTCAACCAACAACGTTTCATTTTCTAGGGATAGGGCTTCATGAGTTTTCAATTTAATTCATGATGATTAGGGTCATGGGGGCAAATTTTACTAGAAAAATAGTGAGTACTTGTAGCGAAGCACGGGCATCAATCTAGTTAACAAAATATAAAGTGTGTGATGTTTTTCAATGTGTATAAAATCATTGTTCACTCTTTCACAAATCACTGTGGATTGAAGCAATGATTTTTTTTCAAAATTCTCAACTTGATCCTCGAACTTTTTCTTTACACAATTAAGCCCTTTTTATCCCAAATTAGCATCCAATTGTATTTTTATTTTTAGGGAGGTTGAATTGAAAAACAGAGGTCTTAAGTGAAAAACACGGGTAACATAGGTGGGCGCTCTCAAATTTTTTTGTGAAGTACATTTTAGCCACTCGTCTTTTTTTGCTATAAGGTGACCGGTCCCTTTAATCTTTAAAAAATACATTTTGGTATCAAACTTTATTTTTTTTTTCAGTCTTTTTTTCATAAGAAAAGAGAGAGGAGTTGTCGGATTCTGACGAAGAGAGAGAAAGTTCTTTATTAGTAACGGTTCCGACCACCAAACATGTTAAAATTGGTGCCAACAAGTTCTACTAGATGAGGGGAGTCTTATTTTGGTTATTTTAAACCTTAATGTAACCCAAAAAACCAAATCTAGGTCAAGGATGTAATATTTTTTCAGTTTGATTTGGTGGTTTGGACTGTATTTTGAGGTTTAAAAGGTTGATAGGTTGGTTTCTTGGTGTTCCAAGAGTGTTTATAGGGTGTTTTGTGGTTGAAATGAGTTGAAAAAAGATTTTTCATAGACCCGATTTTTCAGCCACCATAGTGGTGGCCAGAATATAAGCCAGCAAACGACACGTTATTTGCCATAGCAAGCGACGTGTCGTCGGCCCCTTTCAAAAAGGAAAACAATAGCAGGATCAAATGCGGGGCCTGGGCTTTTCTCTCTTCTTTTTTTTGTATTTGTTTTTCAATTAATACCTTTTTTAATGTATGTTTTTAAAATATTTTTAATTTTTTTTGGTTAATACCTCTCCTGTGTCATTTTTTTAGCTTATTTAGTCTTTTTTAAATAGCGATTATATTTTAATTATATTGAATATTTTTAATTTTTCATGAGGTTAATATAATTTATTTGTAATTGTTTTATATATATTTCATATAAATTAATTTTTTTTATAAACTAAAAAAGTTTGTTTTTATAATATTTTTAATATATACAACCTTATATATTATTTTCTTTTCTTTTCTTTTATTCAATATATTTTATGTGTCTATCAATTTCTATTACAAATTGATTTTAATAAACAAATTCATTAAACACAATCAGTTAAATGACTTGTATTGCGTTATTAAATATCTTGAATTATATTTATCTCTTAATTTATGCAATTTTATTTTTATTTTTTGTCATTATTTTTCTATCAAAATATCTTGACCTCATGATTTGAGATGCACGATAAATATAAAATCTTGACATATCTCATGTTCAAGTCATTAATTTCGCGTGTTAACTTAGCTTTGTCCAGATCAATATATTTTTATTTATTTTTCAAAATTTAACTTGATTATCAAAAGTTAGGTTGTCATGGCAACGTAGTGGGACTCTTTGATTTTAACTCTTCATCTGCCTTCATGGACCGACCATAGACGGGGAGAGACAATGTGTGGAGGTTTTCTTTCTTACAAAAACGCAAAAACAAACAAAAACAAACAGGAATGCCTTCATGAACCATTAACCCCAAGTTTTGTCATCAAGAGAGTCCAGTCCACATGCTTTTTAGGGTATGAGAGTGAGTAAAGGAGTGAAATGTTCCAGTCTTTTCTTTCGAGTAGTAAAGAATGTCTATGACCTTTGATTGTATCCAAAGGCGGTGTTTTTTTTTTTTTTTAATGGGAATTATGGGATAAACAAACACTTTTAAAAAAGAGATTTTCGCGTCTTTAAATCAATTTTATTCATCAGTTTCTTCGCCTGCAAGGAGCACCTGTATTAATGGTCCCCGTGTTCTTGCTCCCTTATTTGTCAGTGGTAATTACAAATTTATTAACCAGCATGACGAAGAGCCATCTCCATTGCTAAACTACTATAAGTTGAAAGAATGTCAAGAAAATATAAAGTAAATAGCAGATTCAAATATTTTAATCAACTCACAGAGCATAATTACTGGTATATTCTTTATATCGGAAGTTACAGGGTGAAGACGAGGAAGCAAAAGCGTTAAATCTCTCAACTATTGTCACAAGCAGTTTAACTTCTCAAATCATACAGTTAGTGTACATACAATACTCAGATTGCTTTTTGTGTAATGAACTGGGGACTTGCACGAACCCACTATAACTGGATAAAGAATTACTAAGAAACTAATAAAAAAGGCTATGGAAGCAACTGCAGAAGGCCAAAAAACCCTACAAATTTTCCAAAAGCAAGCAGAAAAAATAATGGACTTCATTAACACGGGGAAGGCATACGATTTGGCAAGATCACGGTTGAAGACTTCTTCTGCAGCTTCCCTTTCAGTTGTCTGATCTTTGCATCTACCCTTGCTGTGAACCCAATCTTGGTTTCTTGTCTTGCCTTGGATCGTTCCCTTCTCCACATGTGTTGATCCTTAACATCCTTCTTATAGTACTTGATTTCTTGGATGATATGATGATCCATCGGATTGAAACATCTTTGGAATGATATGTGAGCAAGGTAGGGCAGAATACATGCGACTGTTACCAAGAGGGTGGTACACCAGTAGATAGGTGCTGGACCAAGAGCTTCAACTAAAATTTTGTGGGCATCCTCTGAATAATATGGAGGCAACATCCCAAAAAGTAATAGAAACAAGTACCAAGTGGCGACGCTTCCCCAGACAAAGAGGTGTTGTATCCATGTAAAGTGGCTCATTGTGAGCGCAATCTGGCAGTTTACAGCACAGATTATGCAAGAGAACATAGTAGCACCCATGGCAGCCATATCAGCAGTTTGGCCTTCAGCGCGGAATGCTTGGTTATAAAAGATCATGATATTGAGGATGAAAATGACGAGAGAGGTATAGAGACCGTTACCCATCCACCCAAGTATTCTATACCAATCAAAAAACAAATTTTTAGGCCCTTGCTGATACAATGCTGGGAACTGCAGAATGAAGAAATAACATTATTATCATGGCAGAGAGATAACTGGTAAATGGGGAAAGTTGCATAAAAATAGCCAAGTGATTAATGGGACAAACCTGTAAGCAGACCTCAGAAGACACATCTTGTTCGAAAACTCCAAGTGATATGACAGGCAATGAGGTAAGAATGACATTGAACAATAGCATGTACCAGTCATTGTAAACTGATTGCCCAGAAAAGGCTGTGAATGCCTCAAAGTAGAAAAGGGTAAGGCCGAATGCTATATTTTTGTAGAAAAAATAGCAAATCTGAAAGCAAAAGAACCCATTTAATGAAACAACAAAAAGAGATCAACTAAGCATGTGGCGCACACATGTCAGTGCAGTGGATACAAAAATACGAATGATAAAGGGAAATATGAGATAGTCTCTTGATTATTACCATCTGAGCAATTCTCTTGTAGCACCAGTGTCCATGGACTACTAAAAGTCTTTCAAGAAAACGAAACTGGGAAATAGAAAAATCACTTGCCATCACAGCCTGTAAATCCATTAGAAAACTCATAAGCTTAACTGGAATATTAAGAAGCTTGCATGTATAAGTAAAACTTGATGCTCTGTTTCTTCACTAGACAACCACAAGAAGTTATGAGAAAGTGGTGAAATTGGAAGGCAGAAAATAAAATAAAAGCTCAGCATAATATTTTGATCTCAGTTCCAATTTAAGACCAAAGATGGAAGACAAGTATTATGTCACACGTGTCCAACCCAATTTCAAAATCTGCAAGACATGAAATTTGGAAACTGCAAAAACAAAAGTTACAGATACTGCCCAGAAACAGCTGGAAATAACAGCAAGCAAACATAGAATGTCTCCAAGTTTTCTTCTCAGAGAAAAAGGCAATATCATTATGTAGATGCTGCATGCCGAAGGAATCAGTTAGACATGTTACCAACCTGCATGCCTTCCACCCCACTGATACCAACTCCAATGTCAGCTTCTTGAATCATCCCAACATCGTTTGCACCATCACCTATCGCTAACGTGGTTTTTCCAGTTCCTTCCTTTACTAATCTTGTTACCTATATCAGCAGATTGAATAAATTAAAACACAACAAAGAGATGTGTATTTCTTTGTAAAGGCATTGTCAGTTTGATGATTCAAGACAAGAAAATACAATCTGGAAGAAAGTCCACTGATTAAGGTAAAAAATCCATACTAGTGCCTTCTGCTTGGGAGATACACGACAGCATATGACAGATGCACAGACAACAGCCAACGCTAAGAACTGATGCTTCATATCATCCTCTAGAGCATAGGATAGGGTTTTTCCATCAATAATTAATGCAAATGCAGCATGCGGATCCTTTTCCAGCTTGACCATTTGAGAGGCATTGGTGATTTGCATCAAAATGTTCTCTTTCACAGCCTGTGTGATGATGAATTGCAAAAATCTCAGGCATGAAAGGAAATCAAGTCCCTAAAAGGAAAATGCTGTACTCTTTCACCTAGTATTTCACCTGCTTTGATTCCTGGGCTACTGCATCTGAGTTCATTACAGTTATGAAGATCTGCTTCATGCCCTGACGGAGTAAACTACATGAAAATCTGCATCATGCACAAGCAGAAATTTATAGCTTCTGAAATAAAGTAAACATAGATTACAAAGAAACTTGTATGTAGAATCTTAAGAGGCAAACCCTATGTTTATTGCAGTTTCCATCTTATCCCCTGTCAAAACCCAAATCTTGAGACCAGCTTGTGCAAGTTTGTCTATGCACTGGGGCACCTTGAGAGGAAAAAATGGAAATAAGCAGAAACAAAACAAAAAGGAACATCTTAATTATGTCTCTAAGACAATCTTATCATGTACCCCTTTTTGCAATTTGTCTTCCACTGCAGTAGCACCAACAAGAATCAGATCCTTTTCCATCATATCTGCAACTCGCTCAAGCATTGCATCTCTGTCAGCACTAATAGAAGTTTTGGCTTTGACAAACTCATTGTTCCATGCTGAATACTCGGACTCATCAAGCTTTTTATAAGCAAGTGCCAATGTCCGCAACCCAACTTCTCCGTAGTCATTCAAATGCTTAGCAGTGGTTGTTTCATACATTCTTCCATTCTTTGATAATCTATCAAATATTATACTGCATAATTCAAGCAGGAGAAAGCATTACAATGCAATAAATTACTTCTTTTTTCCCCTAAATTTCCTATTAAGGCCACAGGAGAAGGTTCTGGATGCTTTAACAATCGATTGCTAAAGATTAGAAAAGACCAAGTAAGAGACAGTTGCAGGCCTAACCTATCAGCACCTTTGCACAGGAGTAGAATTTGACCATCCTCATCCCGCACGATGACAGACATTCGCTTCCTTTGGCTTGTAAATTCCAACAAATTGAGAATTTTGAACTCTCTGCAAGATTCCCAGGATACATTTAAGATGTTAAGATACCTTTTATTAAAGTGATGGAAAAAAGGCATATATAAACAGGGAATTGTCAATTTGCAACCTCACCTTTCAATCAATTGTCCTGGGTGTGCATATTTTTCACGAATAAACACACTTGATTGAGTTCGTTTACAAAATTCAAAACCAAATTCTCTTGCCGCAGCAAGAAAGGCCGCTTCATCAGGTGACTCTGCTTCATATGTAAACATACCAGTCTCTTCATTCAGCTCAGGAACAGCTGTCTGACAAATTGCTAGTATCCTGAAAAATAGCAAAATGACCTCTGTATTGGGCTCTTTCAACCAATTTCCATTCATGAGCTTGTTGTCCTCAAAACTAAATCCCTTTATTGCTGGCTTCTGATCATTTTCACCTTTAGAAGTAATAACACTCTCAAGTTCAATTTCTGGACCTCCTCTGCTATCCTCCCATGAATTATGTGCACTTTTTCTATACCTCGAACCATTAGTTATTTGTGTATCCTGCTCCTCAAGATCCATAGCCATCTGTTTTGCTGCAGCAAGTTCAACTTCACTTGAACGTACACCATATGCAGTACCAGCAATCGAACATTTCAGAAAATCCATCTGATTACAGGTCAAGGTGCCAGTCTTATCAGAGAGGATCGTGTCAACCTGACCTAACTCCTCGTTTAAGTTTGATGTTCGTGCTTGAGCAGTATTGCCGGATTCTTCATCATACATCTGTATGTCTTGGTTAATGAACCTTGCTTGAAACACCTTCACAATCTCAATTGAGACATAGAGAGAAATGGGTATTAAATACCCATAAAGGATGAGGGCAGTGACGAGATGAGCTAGTCCTGACTTGCTGGGCTGATCAGGGTTATAGAGACTATCATTATCAGGATTCTTGGGTTGCATGTACCACCAGTCTGGCATTTGAAGCTTTATCTTCACAGCAAAGCCAATTGAGCTAATGGATGAAATCAGTAAAAGAAGGCTGAGAAGGATGTATATAATTTTGTCCATTTTTTTCTCTATTTTGCTCCTTTTTGAAGGAGACTTTGTTGAGTTCTGCATGACTTTGCTATCAAAACCAGTGAATATCACAACTCCATATACATAAGCTGTATTCCTGAGCTTTGAATCTCTAAGAAGAATCTGACTAGGATCAAGAGGATAAACCTGTCGTTCATACTCAAAATTACCAATAAACGTGTAAAGACTGGGGTTTGGATCTTCACACTTTATTATTCCTGTAAAGTTCTTGAAAGCCTCATCATCCTCCAAAGGCAAGGTTACCTCCAACGATCTCTTAACCTTCAAGTTTGTCTCACCATCTAAGTTCATAGTCTCCACATAGGATACCCCATCATCATAACTTGCTGACAATAGAAGCAAATCTGCTGGGAAAAACTGGTCTTTTTCCACTTTCACCACATCACCAACCTGAATCTTCTGCCATGGCTTATAACCAAAAACCCCATCCCCTTTATGAACACTAGCTTTCCGACTATTAACCTTCATATCCTGCGCAAACCTATGCCAATCTTCTAGAGCTTCTTTTAACATACTAATACCGACAACAAAAGCCAATGGTGCAATCATGCTCACAGGAGAGAATGGGGCAACAGCTGTAAGTGAAAGACCTGCGGCCACTAGGAAGTAGAAATTAGCAACCCGATGGAACTGCTCAAACAGAGCCTTGGGCAAGAATGTGACTATATTATACTTGGTGGTAGATATATAATTTGAACAATATTTCAAGGGTTTTTTCAGGTGCCTATCAGGTCGGTTGCAATGAACAATTCTGGAGAACCCAGGCCCTGACAATGGATGTGGCCCCTCGTTGTTGTTGGCATTTGGCCTTAAGCAAGAGAATGGGTGGAGATGGCTCCGCCGGAGCCTTGCTCTTATCCTTCCCCGTGTCATCTCTCAAAACTTGATCTCAAAAACACTTAAAGTTGATTCAATATACCAAAAAGAACAACCCCCAAAATCTTTATTAAATGCAGATACCAATTGGTCTTTGCTTATAGGCAATTCCTTCTTCTAAGGCCTAATTTAACAAAAAAAGTGTAGGAAATCAGCTGCAAAGCAGATGCATTGGACAACTTGCAACAGTACATAACATCATTGTTGTAACTCAGCTCCAATATAAAAGAATCATACTTCATTCGTTAGAATTCAAAAACACCACATCCCATAAAGGGCATTCATATTCAAATATGGATTCGTCAAATATTTTATCCCCAGACTTTGCAAATTTGAAACCCCAAAGGAAATGAATGAATATTCACACAAACATAAGGATACACATAAGAACTAATCCACATTCATTTAAAGCTAGGAAATTTACAGAAGATCTAAAAAATTGACCACAAACACTCAAAAAAGAGAACAATTATTAGGAAATCTTCCAGTTAAAAAAGAACAATCTTTGACACAGGCACAACCTTAAACTCCACAAGAAACGAAAACCAAAAACAAAAAAGAGAAGCCAATGATCTTCGAGAACGTTACAGAAAGAAAAGGCCAATAAACAAGAAACAAGGAAATCAAGAACCCCAAGAGGAAAATAAAAAAAGGGTACCTGGAATCAGGAGGCAGGTCCATCTTTAGCAAAAATGACAATGACCCATTTGAGCAGGTGCATAAGCAAACCTGGAGCTAAATAGTTGCAGATCAAGAAAGAAGGGGAGAGAGTGTTAAGAGGTAGAGAAAAGAAAAGTTGTTTAAGAGAGAGGAACAATAATTTGTTGTTTCTATCAAATAAGAAAGAGAGAAAAGGAAAGGAAAATAGGCTCTCCTTTGGAAAATCAGGAAGAACAAACCAATAAATTCAGGGACAGAGCAGCTACTTCTCTCTCTTCTCTCTTTTTTCTTTGTTTTTTCTCAGGAAACGAATCAGTAATCACTTGTATTAATTTAATTTTCTCTGGTTTTTAATCGCTGGTTTATTTATTTTAGGGAGGGACAGAAATTAATGTTTGGTTTATTATTATTATTATAGGGTATTAAAAAATGACCTGGCAATGCAAACGCGGGGGAGAGAGAGGGAGAGGGAGAGGGAGAGAGAGAGAGAGTCTTTTGAACCTGGGGACCCACAATTTCCAAGGTGGCATGTCCTCAAAATTGTAGCCGTCTTCTTCTTCCTTGGCGGTAGAGCAGGGGTCAAATGGCAGTAAAAAAAAAAAAAACTAGAAATGTTTCGTTGATTTTTGACAAATGGACAAACTTCTTTATTAAAATGAACCGGCAATTTTAATTTCAAGTTTATTATAAGCAATTTTCATCCTTTTTTATCCACCATTCTTTCTCTTTATTTTTTTATTTTTAATATGATTATTTGGATCAACTTATACACACATTGACTAATCTTATAAACTCTAAAATTAATAATTATGTAAGCCTTTAATAATTATAAAAAACTTAAATTTATAAACATTGAAAAACAAACTTAAAATCTGATTAGTAAAGCTACCCTGAAGTATTTTCTTTTTATTGTTATTGTCATGAGAATTGATACTATTCGGTTCTGTACATTTATCTCAACTAGCAGTTTAGTGAAGAGATTTTTAAGAGATTATTACTGATTTTAATTTCATGCTTCCATAATAATAATAATAATACTGCATCTTCTCCGGACACACCCAAATTTTATACAATTTGCACATGAATTAAAACTTTTTAAAAAAATATTATAAAAAATATATTATTTTTTTCTTTATCAGCTTATTAAAATTATATTTGCCGTTTTATGATGGCATTATAGTGCCACAAAATATTGGTGTCATCTCCTTCCTTTTAAAATTGTCTGCCTCGTCCCTGTGAAAAAACAACAACAGTGCGTCATTTAGTGGATTGCTAAAAATTATCATGTTAAGCAAATATAATTTGATAAAATATACTAAAATATTTAAATCATAACATTTCAAATAAAAAAATACTAGTTATATTAAGAAACTAATTATTAAAGATTAAGTTAAATCACATATAATTTTTTTAATATTTAAAATATCATGACATATTACCGGATGCTACATTTAATGATATGGATCAACTCACAAACACCAAGGACATATTATATATTTCAAATACATTTAATGATATGGATCAACTCACAAACACCAAGAACATAAGATTCAAAGCAAAGATATTGAAAGAAGCATTGAATTGATTGATTGAGCAAGTTTCGGTTAAGGGCTGAACTTAGGGATTCTTTGAAGCATTAAGAGAAGATTTTAATACATTTAATCTATGTGCAAGAAGGACTCCATCCACCCTTTTATAGGACATGAAGTTTTGACAACAAAGCTGTCAATTTTGTATCAGTTTCAGCTAGTTTTATTTTGTGATTTTTCCATGTATTATGTGGATTCCTAACTAGTTTTGGATTTCCTATTATGTGTGAAAATATTAATTATTTCATTTAAATACTATGATTTATTATTTTTATTTTATTTCCTTGTCAAAAGAGGAGAAAACACAACAAAGAAAATAAAGAAATCTAAACTGACTTAGGAAACACGTGACGTGGTGGCAAAGTTTCATTGTTGTGTAAGGAGAATAATTCAACAACTTAATTGTATTTTCTAGTATTGGAAGGATACCAAAAGGCGGTAAAGAGAAGCATTAAAGATAACATCTTTTTCCTTTCAAAAGAATGATAAATACAAGGTTGGGATCAAAATCTTGTTCTAACTTGAAAACCTGAGGGGTGACAACTTCTCTTTTAATTCCTAGGATTATTACGCAACATTATAAGTTATAAATAAGTCTTGTATCAGACCTACAATGTTTTTCTTTTCTTCTTCTCTTTTCACAACAGAACAAAACTTAGTCTTATGAGCTTTAATTTTATTTTGTTAGCTACAACTCAAAGCTTATTTGGGCTTAATTAATACTTTGTTTTCAACTAGGATCCAAGACTTGTTTGGATTAGGGTTTAAGCTTTACTAGTAAAGTTTTTGGGTTAGTTTTTGTAAGTGGGTCAATTCAGCCCACAAGAGTAGATTCATTAGAGTTAATTTCTCAAAACTATTTAAACACATGTAAAGCCTAAATTTCAGCACTTTTGATGAATAATACTTATGAACTTTTCATTTCAACGTGTAAGAGAGATTCTTGCATTCTTTGGTTTTTGGATGAACTAAATCTGACTTATCAAATATTAACTGGCTTTATGGCGTCATTCAACTTTATTTCAATAATGTTGGTGTCTTGAGGCGAGTTTCTATTGTGTCACACAACTATCAGACCTCTTTTGGCTTTCTGAGATCAGATCTCAATCTTAATTGTAGGTTATGTGACCACGTGATTACAAGGTTCGCATAACTTGATCTTCAAATATAAAACAATCAGTTTATTGAATTAATAATAACTTAAATTGTTTAATTTATCTAATTTTATTTTAATTATAATTATGATTTATACTTGGACTAGCTTATTAGAAACCAAATAGATCACAATATTAAGAATTATTGGTAAAAAATTAAATTGTGGTGATTAATCAAGTATGAATTAATTATAAATAAGTTTCTGAAATTGAACACTAGAGTGTAATTAATACAATAGACTATAATTATAGACCTAAAAAATTAAGTAGAGACTTGAATATTGCATAAATTTATAAAAATTATCCTAAATAAAATATGTGATGGCATCTTAAGATATTAAGTTTTCTTATAAATAAAATGCTTTGCCTTGGATTTTTTGAAATAGGATGTAATATTGTAGTACAAATAAAGAAAAAGCTAACACTTAAGTATATCAATTCCGCTCTCCTAAAAAAATAAGATTTTTGATATAAAGATTCAAGTCACAACCCAACTTTGAAGGGTTAATCAAACAAAAAAGAATTGATCTTAAGATAATTATAACATTAAATAATATTAAATTGTCTAACAAAATCCATAAAACTCTAAAAAAAAATTAAAATTATCATTTTCACTACATTTATGTTCTTCTAGGAAACCTAACAAACTATTCATCCATTATAGTATAGTTTATTTTTTAAAAAAAATGAATTGTATATTTTAAATTATTTTACAAAGTATATATTTTTAATTTTAATTTAATAAAATCTCTATCTTTAGAATAAAAATTACCACATGTTTTTTTTATGAGATGGAAAAATCTATACAAATAAAAAAATCATATACAAGAAGAACTAAGTAATTGATAGCAGCACTTATGTGATTTACTTGCCATACAAGTGATTAATAAAATCATTATATTAACATTAACAAAAACAAAAAACAAAAAAATATGGTGTTTTTACTGTGCATTGCCTCACAAAATATTATTCATTGCAATAATATATTTTTTAATCTATGTTTTTTTTTTAAAAAAATCATCATTACAAAACATTATTCGTTACAATGGTCTTTTTTTCTTTTTTAAAAATATTTTTTTTTATCCTTCAAAATCTGATTTATTGAAGATTGGACTTCATGATTTGTTGTAATTTTCTTTCTATGTGGTTATCTCAGTCTCATAATCCATGTCATAAGTTTGGTGGGTTAATTTGGTTGACTCAATTTTTTTGTCTCTTTTTTTAATTGTTATTTTTTTCAGTTTCATCCTTTAACACTGAGTTAATTATGAATTAAACTTTATCGTTTGTTTTATTTTATTTTCTATAAGGTTATCCTAATCTCATGACCCGAGTCACGGGTTTTGCGAGTTAACTCGAGTAGACCCATGCCATTTTATTGTGTTCTTTTTTTAGATTTTTTTTTAATTTCATCATTCAACAATGAGTTTATTTGAAACTTGTTCGATTTTTTTCTATGAGGTTATCACAGTCTCATGACTAGAGTCATGGGCTTGGTAGATTAACCTAGAGTGACTTAAGTTTCTTTTTTTTTAGTTTACTTTCTATGAGGCTATCACAATCTCATAACCTGAGTCATGAGTTTGGTTGATTAACACGAGTTGAATCGGGTTGTTTTTTGTATCCTTTTTAAAAATTGATTTTCTTTTAATTTCTTCCTTCAACACTAGGTTGATTGAGAATTAGATTTCATAATTTATTTTGATTTATTCTACATAGGGTTATCATGCCTCATAACTCAAGTTGTGAATTTGACAGGTTAATTTGAACTGGCTTGGGACATATTTTGTCCTTTTCTTAATTAATTATTTTTTCAATTTCATCTTTTAATATTGGGTTGAATGAGAATTGAGTTTCATAATTTACTTTGGTTTGCTTTATACAAGGTTATCATGGTCTCATGACCCGAGTCGCGGATTTGAAAGGTTACCTAGATCAATACATTACGTTGTTGTCTCAATTTTTTTTAAAAGGATGTTGTCTTGAGTTTTTTCAAGTTAAACTATTTTCTTATCAATTATCCTGGTTACTTTTGAACCTATCAAGTTGATCGTGCCATATTGAATCAACTACTACACAGTTAAATTTTTTTTCTACTAAAAAAAACATTAGTTACACTAAGATATTTTTTATGTTAAAAAGAAAAACCTGACCGCAGAATACCATATATGATAGTAAGATTAAATACTATGGTATAATTTTTTAAAAATAGCTGGCATGGGATAGCAGAGCTTCCAAAATTAGAAAGCCTTTTAGGCCCCGTTTGTTTGCAGGAAAGTAGTTTCTTTTTGGAAAGTGGTTTCCTTGAAAAGTGAATTCTAGGCAAGTGAATTATTTTCCGATGTTTGGTAGTGTCATGGAAAATAAGTTGGAAAACACTTTCTAATGTTTGGTTATGTTATGAAAAATGAGCTGGAAAATAGCTTATTAATGTTTTTTTTTCAAGTTTATTAAAATAATAAGGAACAAATCTTACAAATTAAAAAGTTGAATGAGAATGGAATTGAAAAAAATCTAATTTATAAATTTTCTCAAATAAAATAAATAATAATCAAAATAATAGAGATCAAATCTAACAGATAAAAAAATTAAAAGATGATGAAATTAAAATAATAATAATTACAATTTCATAAATTATTTTAAATAAAATAAGTAACAATAAAAAGAATAAAGACTAAATTTGATAGATAAAAAAATTCCAATTAAAAAAATATAAGAGAAAAGTAATAACAATTATAAAAATAATGGCCAAAGTTAATATAAAAATCAAATTAAATCAAATTTTAAGGGATGAAATTGAAAAAAAAAATTCAAACAAAATATATAGCAATCAAAAGTTTGAGGATCAAACTTGACATAATCAGTAAATAATATGATATTTCTAAATTTTTCACAACTTCTGAAAAGTGTTTTCTGCCCAAAATAAAAGGAAAACACTTTCCTGGAAATAAAGCTAAATTTTCTGTTGACTGGAAAGTATTTTTCGTTGATTAATTTTTCTAATGACAAATAAATACAGAAAAATTTGAAAAATAATTTTTCAGAAATCACTTAAAAAAAATTGCATCCTTAGTTTAATTTTAATTCATGGCCGGATGGACAGAGTTATTATTTGACATTATCTTAGAAGAAGAAGAAGAAGAAGAAGAAAAATAGACAATGAAGCTTGACAGGTCATCAGAACCCCGTCTTTCTGAACTTGGAATCCAGAAATGCATGCATGTATACTGTACAGCACAGCATGATTTTTGCTGGTCAAATGAAATTAGAATTTGGATATCATGTCAGGATTGTACCTTAAGAAAACATAATAACAATTCAACACATCAGATGGTTGCAATGAATTAAGGAAACGTGGAGTGGGTCCTACATTAAGGTCCCCCACAATTTATTTGACCTGTTGACCACCTCCATGCATCTTCCGAGCCATGGCTCGATCGCAGCAAAGAAACGGGTTATTGAGTTTAGGATGGACCTATCAAATTAATAATAGTGCCCACCTTTGTAGACCCTTGGAGGCACAAGTGTTAGAAGAAACTTCGTAAGATCTGTTTGAAAAAAAAAAAAAAAAAACTTAAGAAATTCGTTCATACACAAACGTAGATGCTCGTTTCAAAAAAATTCAGGATCATTATTTCAAAAATTGCCTAACTAGATTTGGCCCGTCTTATGCAGCATGTATATACTTTCCCCCCAGATAATCATTGTTTAGAAGGACATTTTAAATAAATAAATAAAAATTTGAAAGTATAAAATTAGATAAAAAATAATTCAAGTCAACCCGAGATAGCGTGATAGACATGTAACCTGGGTAATAAAGGACGAGCTAACTTAGATTAAACTGCAAAACTAATGACTCGTGCTATGACATAAAAAAATTGAAGAAGACCACAAAGCCAATTTTTTAAAAGAAATAATGTTAAAGATAAGATCAAAAAAGAAATAAGTTAAAAAAAGTATGTCGACCCGTGTTAACTTTTCAAACTCATGATCGAGTTATTAGGCTGGAAATACCATACATGGAAAAACTGCAAAATATAATCCTTAGCAAATCAAACGTTGAATGATGAAATTAAAAAAAATTCAATTATGGAAAAGGATAAAAAAAAGCAATTAGAAGAATGAGGATAAAAATCAAATAAAAAATAAATTAGACAGCAACAAGATTTTTTTGATTAAAGGCTAAAATCGAAAAGAAAAAAACTTTAATAAAAGGACAAAAAAACCAAAATAATAAGGGTTAAATTGAAAAAAAAAACACCATAAATTTAGATCGAGGAAGGAAATTGAAAACCAATACAAATTGCACAAAAGGATTAAAAAAATTGAAATCAAAAGATTGTGGACGGAGTGGAAAATGAACATCTGCATCATATTGATAATGATGATGATGAATAGGCTGCATGTGTGATATTAGCTAGTATGTCATCTGAACTTCAAAGGCAACATGAGAATATGAATACCTATTCTATGATTATGTATCTCAAAGAAATGTTTGATGAGGTTAGTAGGACTAAGAGGTATGAGACCACTAAGGAATTGCTCTACTGCAAGATGACAGGGAGTTCTTCAATGAATACCCATGTTTCGAAAATGATTGGCTATATTGAGAAATTGGACCAATTGGGTTTTGTCATGGACCATGAGTTAAATGCTAACTTGGTTTTGTCGTCATTACCCCTAAAGCTTTTCGCAATTTATTATGAACTATCACATAAACAAGTACTAAGTCATTATGAACTATATAATAAGAAATGAAAGATAATATCTAATCTAAAAGATCCTTTTACTAAGTCATTATCCATACAGAAACATTAATGTTACATGAAACAATTTAGTATTAGATACATGAGCGATTATCTTTAGTGCAAGTGAGAGATTGTTAGTTTAATATGTCGTATAGCCAATCGGTTTTTTACATGTGGCATTATAATAATAATGTAAATACATATTTATTATTAATAAAGGCTTAATTTATCTTTAATATTTATATAATATTAGATTAATGAATCTAATATTTGATTTATAAATCTAGAGGAAAGATAAGGTCCATGAGACAAAAATACTTTCCAAAAGAAATTATAAAGTTGTTATAATTATGAGATTTTTATTGCATAAAACATTGTTCCTAAAATATTCTTAGTCAATACTCTCTTAAATATTGGATATTTATTAGAGCTGTAAAGACTGGTACATTTTTTTTTTTATGAAAGGAAGCGGTTATTCTCATAAGTTGAGGTATAAAGGATGCCTAGAACTAATATGTAGGTGCTTGTCATAAGACATGTACACTGAACTGACCTGTATGAGAATTTTATATAGAGAAATCACCTTTGTCTATGGAAAGGATCACATGACATATGTGTAAATGATCCTTAGACTTGAGATCATTAAGTTATCTTGTATATAGAATGTTATGCTTTAATCATGTTACATGTTATCTTAATCGAGGTAACGAAGGGGCAAACATTGGGTATAACATGAACTATATGAAGGTACTTGAGTGATCAAGAGAGGATCCATCCCTTTAGGTGAATTAGAAAAAAAATATTTTATTTGTTCTCAAATAGTATTGATTGAGAAATCATTGGTCAAAGTGGAATGAGATTTGAAAAGAGTTTCAAATTTATTCAAACGATAAATGATTATTATGTAGAAAACAAACATGATTTAACATCGCATACATACTGCATGCTTTAATGTTAAATAATAACATTATTGATGAAAGTATATTAATTACACTGAGAAACCGGTCAATAAAATGTTAAGTCAAACCATTAATAACTTTCTAATATTTGGGGATCATGACACGTTGCTAAATAATGTATTTGATCTTCAAATATAAATTAATCAATTGTTGAATTGATAATAAAGTGTTTAATTTATTTGTTTCTATTTAATTAGAATTATAATTTATATTTAGATCAACATATGAGGAACCTAATGAGTTATATACATTAAGAACCATTAGTCAATAATTAAACTGAGATAATTAATCAAGTATGACTTGATTTAAAATAATTCTAGAAATCAAGCACTAGAATATATTTAATTCAGGGATTATAATTCTAGTCCTAGAATAATAAAGTAGGGACTTGATTGATTAAGTTTTTAAAATTATCCTTAAATAATATATGAATATTATTTAAGGGCAAATTGATATTTTGCCAATTTATAGAGTTTTTCAAATTTCCCTATAAATTGTAAGTTATGTCTCTTATTTTTTTTTAGTTGTTGTCTGTTAGACAAAAAAACTACGTAAATCACAAAATAAAGAGTTAGAACTCTAGGTATAACAAACTCTCTCTCTTAAATAGGGATTTAATAAATTTCTCATTGGTGATTCATGTGGATAACCATTGAAGACCGGACAATTGAACGACTTGTGGTTTGTGACAAGTTTTTAAAGAATTATTTAAAGCAGAAAAAGATCAGATCTTGAGGTAATAAATCCCTAAACAACTCTAGATCTATCTAACGAAATCCTAGGAACTTTCGAATAATTTTATTTTATTGTTTCCGCTGCGTGTGTGATATTCAGGAACCTAACAATAATATATTTTATGTGCTGACTCTACTCATAATCTTCATGTAATCTTTTTCATGAATAAAAGTTAATGTTTTTAAAAACCTTATATTTATGATAATTCTTTTTATTTATTGATACTGTAAATGAAAGGTACCAGAGACTTGTTAAGTTATTTATAGTGAGAAAAGTTTAGGAAAGTATATTTCATAATGTTGATAAGTCATGGTAACTGTTGATGAGTTGTGTTTGCTGAAGTTAGGCATTGTTTTTTTACTCTAATATTATATGTAGAACAAGAAGTCATTTTTCATTTCATGATTTTCTATCTCATTTTATTCTAAAATATTTAATTAACACTGAAAATAAATATTATATTCAATATTAATTTATTTAAAATTATTTTATATTTTATACTTATTTTTAATCTTGTTTGTATATGCAAACATAATTCATTATTTTTAGTATATTCAAATCAATTAACAAAAGCTAATAAATTAATAAAAGGTTTAAAAATATTTAAAATCATATTTAATTAATAGTAGGGGTATAATTTGAGTCAAAATATTCCAAAGGACTTGACAGGAACTGGACCATATATAAATAAATAAAAAAGCTACCGAGTGTCATTCTTAGCCCTGAAAATTACAAAAACAAAATATGTTAAATAACAAAATTATTCTCATAGAACCTCCTTCAGTGTTATTAAACTCGGATTGAACTGACAGATTAACCTGAAACTTGATAACTGAATCGGTTCGAGTAAAATAAAAAACCAGCCAGTATAATAACCTGACAAAACCCGGTCGACCTGGACAAACCCATACAAGACCTAGTTTTTTTTCTTTTAAATGTGGTTTTTTTTCTATACCTTTCTTTTCTCATATTGTTTTAGTTGACTATTAACACTTTTTAAATTTCACTATATTAATACTAGAAAAATATTTTATTTTTTTAATTTAGGATTTAAAGCCTTATATATATATATATATTTTATGTTCACAAGAAAAAAATTAAGTTTTTTTAATACGGGATAAAAAACTTTTTGGTTTAAATACTTTAACTTAAAAGGATAATATAATATCTTTTCAATATGAGATTTGAAACCTTTTAATATATCTACTCTATATTTATAAGAAAACAATTATTTTTTCAATGTGGGATTTGAAGCCGTTTAATATATATACTCTATATTCACAAGAAAAAAGTTATTTTTTCAATGTAGGATTTGAAGCCCTTTAATATATATACTCTATATTCAGAAGAAAAAAATTATGTTTTTTTAATATGAGATAAAATTTTTTCAATAACATAATATCTTTTTAACGTGAGATAAAAAAACTTTTTAAAATATTCTTTTAAACTTCATTATTTATAATATATATAACTTATATTCACATATATTGTTTTTTAATTTTTTTATATGAAATATTAAAACTTTAAATATATTTTTTTAATTTTTTTAGGTTGACCTATAAAATCCAGAACCCGGCCCCTTGGCCGGGTTAACCCCGGGTCAGGTTTGATAACTATACCCTTAGTGGCTGTCCATCGAACCAAACCCGGATTTGAATCCAGACCCGAAATCTCCTTATATTAACCCAGAAATGAAAACCCCTTAAAATCCACGAGCCTGAGAGATTTCCTTTTGCTCAAGCAAACACGAAAATAAAAAACCAAGCATCCATCAAAAACTCACCAACCAATCATGTTGACAGGTATTTCTCGATATTCTCAAAAAACACATTATTCTGACGCTTGATTTTTATTTTTTATTTTTTTGGGGTTTATTTTTGAATTTCATGAACTGGGTAATCGCTGATTAATTTTTTTTCGTTTATTTTTCTGATGATTTTTTGGGTAGAGAGAAAGAAAGAATATCTTATAGCTATAGCTATAGCTATAGTATTTGTTTTTCTGGCAATTTATGAGAATCGTGGAACTCTTTGTAATAAGTGATTAATTTTTGGGTTACGTTTGTAGTTAGTGATTAGTGTTTGTTGCTAGAAATCTGGCAGTAGGATTAATGAAATGGGGAGTTTGTCCAAAAAATTGAGGTTACAACAAGCAGCTTATAGAAAGTTTGGCTCTTTAAGCAAAATAGAATGCAAGAAAAGGATCGGCATAGAGAACTCCGAATAGCTTTAGATGGAGATTCAGTCGAATTGGTTTTGTGTAGACGCCATTTGTGGGTCCCGGTTTTGAATGTTATCACTCAGACACCGTTTGCTAACGCGGTGCAAACCGCTTTCCACGAAAATTCAAAATTTTGTTTTTGCTTAAATTTAATTTTTTTATATTTTTACATCGTTTTGATGTACTAATGTTAAAAATAATTTTTTAAAAATAAAAAAACATTATTTTGATACATTTCTAGATAAAAAACACTTTGAAAAACAACTGCTACCATACTCTCAAACACCCGTATAGTTCTTGCGGCGGATCTTATACAATGACAGTGTGTATTCTGTTTTCCTTTTTGTCTTTTTAATTCATTTTTAGAATGTCTCAAGCTCAGCAGAAAAATCGGAGCTGTCGCTTTTCAGTTATCATTTGTCTAATTGTTTTAGAATTTTGGTGCTTCTTCTTCTTTTAACGATTCCAATGAATTGGCACAGTGAGTGTAAAATGGCAAAAGGAGCTGTTCCCAAAAGTGGAAATTGACACTAGCCAGCCCCCTTATGTTTTCAAATGTCAGTTGCATGGTTTGACTGGAGTCCCCCCCGAGAGGCAGAAGATTATGGTTAAGGGTGGTTTGCTGAAGGTAATTAGATGTTTTTCTAAATGTACCTGAAAGTATCCATTACTTGCAGTGGTCAATTTGATTCATATTATTTTAATTGTGATTTTTTAGGTGTTATTAAGAATTTGTTGCCTTTTAATACACTTGTCCTTCTTTAACTTCATTGATGGACAATGCAGGATGATGCCAATTGGGCAACCTTAGGAGTGAAGGAGGTAATGGTCTTTTATGATTATTTTACTGCTACACAACTCTTATTCTTGTGTGACATGATGCTAAATAATGGTGTACATTCTTAAAAAAATTTTAGGGTCAAAAATTGATGATGATGGGGACTGCAGATGAGATTGTGAAGACCCCAGAGAAAGGCCCTGTTTTTATGGAAGATCTTCCAGAAGAAGAACAAATGGTTGCTGTGGTATTTTTCTTCAACCCTTTTCTTCTACACATGATCTATGAATTCATGGCGTGCCACTTTAAGGAATTTGTTGATTTATATAATAACATTCTAATCGATGTAGAAAACTGACATCAGAAGTTATAAACTGTTGACAAATGGAATTTATTAGCTTTCACCCCTTAAGGAATTATTGATTTTTTTTTTTGCTTCTCTCTTTTATTCATTTTTTAATTTGATAAACTTAACGGAGGTTAATGAAACAGCTTCTAAATGATTAGGTTCTGAAGTGAATGTGAGCCTTCCATAAAAGTAGTTGATTATGGAGATATCACACAAACTAATTAAGCATGCATATATATATATATATATATATATATTCATTCTTTTTTCCAGTTGTTGCTACCTTTTCCTGTGTTCTCCCCTTGTATTCTATGTTATAAAACAAGCTCCTAGATTGTAGGATCCACAGAAATGACA
>Ga0307507_10005125_pt1 | contig 21982 bp, 3 predicted proteins | sample 7_EM_MG_FD_207223 | JGI IMG/M metagenome (GOLD analysis project Ga0307507, IMG submission 207223) | Populus trichocarpa ectomycorrhiza microbial communities from riparian zone in the Pacific Northwest, United States - 7_EM | ecosystem: Host-associated > Plants > Roots > Unclassified | place... | reverse complement strand
GCCTAGATATTAGCGGCGCCTATAATAATATACCCTATAAGCGTCTCCTATATATCCTTAGGGCAAAGGGCTTCCTAGAATAGATCATTTAATTTATTTAAGGATTTATAGGCCAGAAAGAAATATTACTAGTCTTTAGCGGATACTAGAGCCCCCCTATTATAGTCACAATAGAAATACTATAAGGATTACCTCTATCGCCTATACTCTTCCTCTTCTTTATAAGTAACCTACTTAATACCTTTAAGGAAGGGGCGACCTAGGGGATAGGCTTTATTAATAATATAAACCTAATTATATATAGGCCAATAGCCGCAGAGAACTGTAGGACACTAGAGAAAGCCTATAACACCTATATAAAATGGGCAAGACAATATAGAGTCCAATTCTCACCAGAGAAATACTAGCTAATCCATTTTATAAGAAAACGTAACCAATCTGTAGATCTTTAGCATACAATCCATATCTAAGGCTTTAGGGGTCAACTAGTTCAAGGCCTAAGGGTATTAGAAGTGTGGGTAGATAGCAAGCTCCAGTGGAGCGTATATACGGCGTAAGCGGCCCGTAAGGGCCAAGTATAGTATATCGCCATGTCCAGGATCGTTAATTCTATATAGGGTCCATGCTTCTAGAGGTCACGCCTACTATATATAGTAGTTGTCTAGCTAACTATAACGTATAGATCTAGCATTTGGGCCACTAGAGAAACTAAAAAAGGCCCCCCTAAATCACTCCTTAAACCACTCTAAAAGGTCTAAATAGCCTACCTTAGGAGTATAACAGGCGGGTATAAGCAAACGGCTATAGCACTACTTAAGAAGGAAGCCAATATTCCCCCCCTATAACTATATATTAAAGCCGATGCAATATAAAGGGTGTAAAAGGAACGTAACTCTAATATTATAAAGTATATCAAGACATGCCTAAACAAACTATAGAGGGACCCTAGGGTGCCCTATAGGAGAAGAAACCAACAACCCTAAAGTAGGGAAGATATATTAGGAAAACAGGTAAAGAAAGTAGAAGAAGAATAGTGCGGCGCTAGGGCCCAGGCCTATATAGAGGAGAAAGGAAAACGCGTAAGAGGCCAGTAAAGATAATAGTAAAGGAGAGAAAGGAGCTAAAGTAGAGTATAAAAAAGTACTGGAAAACCATCTACCGTAATATAATACTGGTTGGACCAACGCTGGAGAGACAAATAGGAGTTAAAGGTACAGAGGTAGACTTAGGTAAGGGGAACCTAAGCCATAGCATGGGTAATACTATGGGGGGTAAATACCTAAGGGCTCTAAGAGGGCCTAACAAAGGCAGAAAATACAATGGCAACACTCTTAAGGATAGGAATAATAGGACTAAAAGATTAGCTTTACTGGGTAGGTATCCTAGTAGGTAGCCTAAGGTGCAAATATAGCTAGCTAAGACAGACACCAAAATATATAATACTATTATGCCCCTTACGCACTAGCCAAGAAGCAATGCTCTTAGCAGCTAGCATAGAAAACTATAATATACTACTCTTAACATAGAAAGGCCTTAAGGCGGCTACCCGGTGGCTTATTAGCTAAAATATACTAGACTAGTTCTAGGTTACAAAGGAAATAGTAATAAAAGGCAAAGGGGCGAGTAATAGGCGCCCCCTAATAACTCTACAGGAGTAGAGTATAGTGTGTAATACTAGCGCGTCCGTAGGTTTATTACGGCAGCAGTGGTTCCTAAGGAGGTCAAAAAGTAAGGTAGTAGAGCACCACTGGTGACTTATAGGCGACTTGCAAGCGAGCCCTAAAAGGCGGGGAGACGGATTACGGGGTTTTCTTAAATAGAGTTTTCTCCCCATATGTATATAAGGAGTAGTCCGCGTGGGCCCAACAGGGATCTAAATTGGACGTTAAGCAATGAATAATAATATACCTGCTTTAAACCTTTTAATAGCCTAACCGGCTTAATTAATAACCTATAATCTTCTATCACAACTTTTAAAAAGTTAAATAATAAGAACCCCCAAGCTTTCTTTACTAACCGCCGTTACTATAAGCAGTACCCCTAGCTACTATCTTAACCGTATAACAGACTACCTAACTAATATACACTACCTAAGAAGCGCTGCCTCGTCTACTATAAGGAAGGTTGTTAGTTATCTAAATACTTAAAAGAAGAATGTAATGAATTAAAGAAGAAGTTTAAGGATAGATTTAACCGCCGCTTTGACAGATATGCTAAGTAATATATTACTAAGTATAAGGGAACAGATTATAATAATGAACTTAATTTGGAATCTATTAATAACGCAATAGAAGCTTTTATAATTAATATTAAGTTACCACTAGCATCTTTAACTTAGGAACAAACCAAATTATTCTTTACCTTTTTTGGGATAATATAGCACAAAGGAGCTATTAATACTGTAACTGACTTAGCGGACCAATCCTTTACTTATATAATTACCGGCACCAACCCAACTGCTTACTACAACGACTTAGACCTATTTGCCTACGTTGCTACTAGCTAATATACCTTTAACAAGTTCTATAGAGTGATAATTAACACTAGAGTTTTAAAGAAATTAACAGTAGGTTATAGATAATACCTTACATACAGGAAGACCTATAACACTGTTATTAATACCTTAAAGGCCGGCGCTATTAATGTCTAGTTTGGCATTGGCTCTACCTCTTCTATTAGCTCCGTTATAGTTAATACACCAGTTAGTAATATTAAGTTCCACATTATAGAGGCCGATATACCCTTCTTACTGTGTCTTGCAGATATGGATATACTTAAGGTCTATTACAATAACCTTAAGAACGTCCTAGTTACCTTAATAAAATCAGTACCAGTGGTTTGCTAATTTGGCCACCCCTTCTTACTATAGAAAGAGTCACTGTAGTTATTTATAACCTACTTATTTAATTAAAACCCTTACTACCTAACCACTACTAAACTCCGCCAACTCCACCGCCGCTTTGGATATCTATTGGCAGATAAACTATATAAGGTATTAGAACGCTCTAGCTACGATAACATTAACAAGTAGGTTATTAACTATTTTACTAAGTACTATTCCCACTATTAGAAATATGGCAAATCCCCTAGACGGTTTAAGTTTATATTACAAGAAGACTAAGATTCTAACTTTAACCATTTTATTTTTGTTGATATTATATATATTAATAGAAGCCCTATCCTCTATATAATTGATAAAGCTACCAGATTTTAAGCCGTAAGATGGCTATATAACATCTCCGCAAAATATACCTGGGATACCCTATAACTCTGCTGGATTAACACCTATATTAGACTACCTAACTACATTACCTATAATGTTGGGAAGAACTTTATAAGTAAGGAGTTTTAATAGCACGCTATCGCAATGGCCATATTAACCAAGAGCGTCCCAGTAGAAGCTTACTGGTCTATTGGAATAGTAGAAAGAGCTTATCTAACCCTATGCTAAGCATACTAGATAATTATAGAGGAGCTATAGGACTTAGGAATAGCTAAAGAATTAGCTCTGTAAATAGTAGTAAAAGCTACTAATAATATAGCCGGCCTAGACGGCTTAGTCCCAACACTACTTGTCTTTAGCGCCTATCCTTAAATAAGCAAACTTAACCCACTAGCACCCTCTATTATATAGCAAGCAGCAGCTATAAAGAAGGCAATAGAGGAGATTGCAAGGATTAGGGCAAAAAAGTAAGTTAATAATATACTGAACTAACAAAACGGTCCATCTGTTACTACAATCCATAACCTCCCCCTTAACTTAGAAGTACTTATATAGCGTAAAGGCAATACTAGACAAAGCGGCAGATAAACTAGCCCATTTAAGTTACTTGGAATTAACGGAGAGATATATAAGGTATAGCTCCCTAGTAGACCTACTAATTTCAGGACCATAGCAGTAAAGCTATACCTATAACCTGAACTAAAAGAACCTAATAAAGAACCAAAGAAAGAACTAACTAAGGAACTAGTAGCTAGTGCACCCCTCTAAAAATTAAAATAGATATAACAATTACTAATAAAGTCCCAGCAGAACACCGCAGATATATTAATATTTATTAATAACAACCTGATAAAACCTAATATTATAACATCTGAGTATACCTTATTATTATTTATAAAGTCCTAATACAAGGAAATAAACAGTTTACTTAAGAAAGGAGTCTTTGAGTTTATTAATATAGCAAACATCCTAAAAGGAGTTAAAATCTTTAACTCCTAATTTATTAACAAGATTAAGAACGCCAGAATAGATAAGGCCTTTAAGAAGTCTAGACTAGTTGTATAAGCCTATAACGACTATAGCAAAGACCTGGTCTTAACATAATTACTAACTATTTAACGTGTTAGCTAGAGAATTATCCTAGTACTTATAGCAACCCTATAGGGAAATAAAAGAAGACTAGCTTCTTTATACTTACGCGATATCTCATAAGCTTATATATAGTCTAGTACCTACCTAAATAGAGACTTTTTTATACGCCCGCCACTAGAATTTAGACTAAAGAATAGATTAATTCTAAGAGTTATTAAACTATTATACAGTGTCCCGGAAGCTGGTAACTATTGGTTTAATATATACTACTATTACCACCTTAATAAGCTATAGATAAACTAGTTAATATATAACCCCTGCTTGTTATACACGAACAGTAACGGCTTTAGAATTATAGGATTGCAGACTAATAACACACTGTTTCTTGCTGATAAAACCTTTACGGAGGCTAAAGAAGCCAGACTTTAGGAGGTAAAGTTCCTAGTAAAAGAGAGAGAGAAGCTTACGCTAAATACCCTAATTAAGTTTAATGGAGGCTATATTAAACTAGAGAAAGATTTAATAGCCCTTACCTAGGAACGTTAATGCTAGAACCTAAAGTTAGTTACTATAAAGGCTATAGACCTAACTAGCTCTAGAGGGGAAGTCTATAAGGCAGTTATACTAAAGGACCAGTACGTTGCTTAGAGAGCAAGAGGAGCCTATATCGCCATAGTCTGCCAACTAGAAGCTGCCTTTAATCTCTTATTTGCAGCACAAGTTGTTAACCTAAAGGAGGAGCACACAAAGCAGCTTAATAAGCAGCTATAATGGCAGATTAATAACCCCTTAAGAGGGCTCTGTTTTGTACAACTTAATACCAGTAAAGACTCCCTTAAATTAATAATCTTTATAGACTTATCTTTTGTGAATAACTAGGACCTCTTATCCTAAATTAGCTTTGTTATTACACTTATAGACAAAGATAATAAGGCCAATATCCTCTACTGGTTATCTATTAAATGCAAGCGGGTCACATAAAGCGTCCTAGCATCTAAACTATATGGAATAGCCTATGGATTTAACACCAGAGCTGCGATTAAAGCAACCATTAAGAAAATCCTATAACTTAAACAATTACCGGTTATCCTTTGCACCGATTTAAAATCTCTATATAATTGCTTAGTTAAACTCGGGATAATATAAGAGAAACGACTTATAGTTGACCTAATGTGTCTATAACAATTATACAAAAGAAGAGAGATAGTAGAGATTAAATAGATTAATAGAGGCAGTAACCTAGCAGATACTATAATAAAATTAAAGCCCTGCTAGGCGTTAAAGGACCTAATTAATATGAATATAATTAAGCTATAGGTTACCGAGTGGGTAGAAAGAGAAGAAGATGTAAAGATAAAAGGACAGCCGCTAAGGCACTAGTTGTAAGGGTGCGAAGAGACTTCGGGGAAGATTCGAAGGAATAGTATAAATTCTATCTAAATCTAAGGGTATATAGCTCTTGCTAGGAACAAGACGTTGCGTAAAGAAGAGAAAGGAATAACAAGAGAATCCTATAATTAAGTAGTCAGGGGTCTTGGTGGTCGATGCGTGCGCACGTGCGCACGCGGTCTTCGACGGACTTCGGTAGAATTCGATTGATCTGGCAGAACTTGGCAGAAGTCGATCAAGCTGGCAGAATTCGGCAGAATTTGGTCAAAGCGTCGGAATTCGTATATCGAGTGTTTCACCGAGATATTCCTATTGTAACTAGGCTAGTCCCGTTACACTAGTAGTAAGCGAGCTAATAGCGATTTTCCATCCCGGGGATGGAAAATCGTGATTGGTCACTTCAACAACATAGCAGAATTTGGTGGAATTTGGTGGAATATGGCAGAACTTGGTAGAACTTGGTAGAACTTAATGGAATCTAGCAGAATCTAATAGGTGGCGCGCTTAAGCACCGTTATAAGACTAAATGCCCCCAGTGTCTGAACAAGGTTTCGTAATGCAGTTGCACGCGATTATATAAGCTAAGCGAGCTTAGGAAATCCACCAAATTCCACCTGTAGAATAGGGGAAGAAATAAGCATTAATCAAAATCAGTTACCACCCTATACTATTGCAATAGCATTACATATCACCAGAAGTAATACCAACAATTAGTCTAATAAGTATAATTAGATACTAATTACTTCTACCTTTCTACGTGGTACTGTTAAGAGCTTATAGACACGCTATAAGAAGAAACTTACTATACTCCTTAAATTTAGCAAACTTAAGTCCTAATTAGTTAATTAAATCTAAAACCCTACTAATTAAGGAATGGATTATAATTAGTAATACTATAATACTAAACAGCAAGAAGGCTAGAGTATAGTCTAGTTTATAAACTACTTAAAAGAGCTAAAAGATAATATACCCTACTTAAACCTAAAGGATGACGCTATATAACTTTACTAGCTACTTAAGATTTAATAGGCTATATAGAAAAAGGGCGAAATTCCTACCTTTTAAGAAAAGCTTATCTCTAAAGCTATTTAGATTAAGAATACTAAAAAAGATTATCTAGGTAAGTAAAAGGAATAAGACGCCAATAATAAAGAGCGTAAGACTAGACCTAGCTTTAATAATAGGGGTAGATTTTGACCTAACCGCTCTATAGAAGGATAATGTAAGTAGGCTTTACAGCCCTAGAGTAATGCTAGTTAGCTCTAAAATAATAATAGGCAAAAACCTAATCTAAATAAGTGGAACTAAAAGATATATATTTATTATAACTGCGGTAAGAAGAGCTATATAAAGTTCTACTACTGGTAAAAGAAGTAAGAGGATGCTTAATTGGGAAAAGAGAGCCTAGTAGATCTTTACTCCCTTATACTAGGCTAGTAAGAGAAGGAGGGAGTAAGCTGCCGTATAGTTATTCCCGTCTCTGTTTAAGTTAATAATAAATAGGTAATATAAGACTGTCTTATAGACAGCGGCGCGACTATAGGGTTTATTTTTTAATTACTAGTAAAGGAATTAGATTTGGACCTTAGTGGCTTATAGGTGCGCACTATTTAAAGCCTTAGAGGCTACTAAATTCCGTACTATAGGAAATAAAATTTTCCGTGGCTAGCTAGGACCGCAATAGTCTATAAAATATATAGGAGATATGCTTCCACGTCGTAGAAATTAAGAGGTATAATCTTATTTTAGGATACCTATAGCTTTAATAAGTTAATCCAGATATTAATTGGCCTTTAGCCTCGTATTAATATTAAAAGTCTTAACCACGTATTATAGTTAAAGATTAAAAGACTTTTTTAAACCATATATAAGAAGAAAGGTAGGTATATACTATATATACTACTTTTAACACTAAGAATAGGAACACGATTTATTTATTTTTAGATATCCGGCTATACACAGTTAAGGAACTAGAGATTCTATAGGAATATATAGACTTAGAGGATATTTCTAATAAAGAGTGTTACGGGACGCCTCCGTAACACCTTATACACATCTACTTGTTTCCACTGACGCAGCAAGAAGAGACTAACCACGAGATGGCAACCTAATGGCAATCTAACAGCAATCTACTGCATTCTGCTATATTCTACCAAAGTCTACTAAATTCTACTAAGTTCTGCTAGAACCACTCCTTAAATCCTATTCTGCTCTATATATATATTAACTAAGCAACTAAACTAACTGTTACGGGACACCTCCATAACACCTTATACACGTCCACCTATTTCCACCTATTCCACCGACGCAGCAAGAAGAGACCGACCACGACAAGACAGTAATTTGCCGGCAATCTACGGCAATCTAACGGCAATCTACCGTATTCTACCACATTCTACCAAGTCTACTAAATCCTGCCAAGTTCTGCCAGGACCGCTACTTAAATCCTATTCTGCTCTGTGCACGTATTGACCAAGCAACCAAATTCACGATATATACCCTTTCTCCCCGTTTCCTTACCTTCTCTCTTTACGCAACGTCTTGACTTTATTACGCAGTTCATATACATAGCTTAATAATATCTACTTTGCTATATATTATTACCGCTTATGCTCGCTCCGTAACACTATATTACGTTAACCTTATATACTACCCTCCGAAATGCAGAACAACCCTAAAGCCCCTATAACAGCTACTAGCATTATATCCGTACTCTAAGAATAATTAGCAGAGATACAGAAGTCCTTTATAAACACCCTCGCATAGAACTAAGCTACTTTAACTTAACAATAAGCCGATTAAGAGGCACGATACCTATAAATAATTAAGGACCTCTAAGAAGAAGTCCGCACCTTTAAGATGCCTATACTAGGGCTCTAAAACTAAATACCTTCTCTAGAGATAAACACGCGGGATAAGAGTCCCAAACCTATAGTAACTGTTTACCCTAAACCAACTACTGCACTGTAATAATCTGAACGACTACCAAACCCTCTAATATTCACTAGTAAACAATGAGAACTCCGATTATTCCTAAGCCAGCTTAAAAATAAGCTAACTGGTAATATTGACCGCTACCTAACCAAAGCCAACCAACTTTACTACGCCCTAAGTTAACTAGGAGGAGACGCAGCTAACCTTATTAAACCCCTTTAACCAAACTCAGTATAAAGCCTAGTTGTACTACTTAAAGCCACGTATAGTAACCCAAACCGCCAAGCTACCGCTTAGAGAAAGATAAACCACATAACTTAAGGAACAAAAAGCTTCCTAGTATACTTCTCTAAATTTAACTATTACGCAAAGGAAACAGGCTGGAATGACTCTACACTAGTTAACAGCCTTATTAAGTCCCTAAGCCCTAAACTAAAAACCTCCCTAATAGGTATAGACCTACTAGGAGCCCTTAACGCCTACGCAAACGTTATTAATAAATGGTATAATGATATACTACGCCTAATACTAAAGTCCACTCCTCAATATAATATGATAGCTCTATAAATATCCGCTAAGTTATTATCTTAGCCTAAGCACCCTAACGCCATAGATATTAACATAGGGACCCTAGGATACGCTCTACTAGGGTCCCCTAAATAAGAATAACGCATTAAGCTAGGCCTCTGCTTTAAATATAGAAGCAAGAATTATATCTTAAGATACTGCTCCGTCCCTATACCTTAATACAACTTATAAACGGCTAACACTAACAACCGTTTACCGCATTAATCCTCCAGTTACTGCCCCTAATCTTTATCTGGCCCCAACTCCGTATCTAGTAAGCACCATTTATAAGGACGAAGTTACAACTAACGTTCTATAGGAACCCCTTCCTACTCGCTACTAAAAGGTATATTTTAGAGTTAAGTCGCTTTCTAGGATAGCTATATTATAGGATCTTGTTAAATATATTAGATATTACAAAACCTAACTCTTAGGATTGTAGTATAACCGTTAACTGCCGTCTTTAGTAGAAAGGTTAATAGGCTAACACTTAAGTCCTAATTAACACAGGAGCTAGCGGCATAGGATTTATTAATAAGATCTTTATGTAAGATAATAAGTTTACCCTAACACCCCTTAACCGGCATATTAATATATTTGGATTTAATGGCAAACGCACTGTCTTAGGCTGTATTACTTATATAATAGCCCTAAGACTCTAATACCTAAACTATAAAGAATTAATTAAACTCTTTATAACTACCCTAGGTTACCTAGTAATCCTTAGACAGCCCTAGATAAAGCTATATAAGGTAACTATTAATTAAAACAACCTTAAGCTTCTATTTACCGCCTCCTATTACAAGCAGAAGTGCTTTATAACTTGCTGCTTAAGCCCTAAACCAAAATTTAAAAAATCCACCAGGATCCACTAGTCTAAAATTTCCACTAATATCCACCCCGCACCTAAAAAGTCTACCCAATTCCACCAACCTAAGAATTCTACCAAATTCCACCAACATAAGATTTCCACTAACGTCCACTAAGAACCCGGAAATTATACCAGGCCACACAAACTAACTCTAACTACTATACCGCCCTAAACTAAGTAGAAGCCTAAGCCTAAGCTTAATATACGAAAGTACCAGAAGAACTGGTATTTTACTATAAAAAGTATACTTAAAGAACCCAAACCTAAATCTGATACTAACTCTATACCTAATACCAAACCTAAACATAAACAAGAAATTATATAAGAGACTAAGGACAATCTAAATTCGCTTAATACCTTAGACATCTATATAATTGAAGCTACCTCGTTAGCATAACTTATTAGGAAACCAGAATATACGATCTTTACTGTTATAATAGCCAATATTAAAAAGGCCTTAGTACTAAAGAAGCATACTAACCCCGCCATAAAAGTACCTATAGAGTACCATAAGTATTTAGATATATTCTTATAAAAGGAAGCTAATAAGCTACTAGAACGCCATCCATATAATTATAAAATTGTAATTAAAGAAGGAAAACACCCTAGATTTAGACTGCTATATAGAATGTCCTAAAACGAACTCTAGGTATTATAGAAGTACTTAGACAAATATCTAGATAAAGGATTTATTAAAGCAAGTTCTTTACCTATAGCCGCACCAGTAATCTTCATTAAGAAACCTAGCGGTAGTCTACGCTTCTGCGTAGACTACTAGGCTCTTAATACTGTCACTGTTAAGAACTAATACCCAATCCTATTAATCTAAGAGACACTAAACTAATTAAGTAAGGCTCGCTTCTATACAAAGCTTAATATTATCCACGTATTTAACCGCCTCTATATTACAAAAGGAGACGAATGGCTTACTGTATTTCGTACTTAATATGGGTTATTTAAGTACTTAGTAATGCCATTTGGCCTCACAAACGCCCCAAGTTCATTTTAACACTTTATAAATAACACCCTACACCCATACCTAGACGTCTTTTGTACTGCTTATATTAACGATATCTTAATATACAGCAATAATCTGGCTAAATACCAAAAATATGTTAAACTGGTTCTGTAAGCCTTGCGCGGAGCCAGCCTATAATTAGATATAGACAAATGCGAGTTCTATAAAACGGAAGTCCTATACTTTAGACTTATTATTTCCACAGACAGCATATGAATAGACCTAAAGAAAGTTAAAGTAATTGTAAACTGGCAAGAACCTAAGAATGTTAAGGATGTGTAAGCCTTTATAGGATTCGCCAACTTCTACTAACGGTTTATTAATAACTTCTCCGCCTTGGTTTTACCCCTTATAGCCTTAACCTAAAAGAACAAAGCCTTTATCTTTAACAAAGAATGCAAAAAAGCTTTTACTTACCTAAAAGTTATATTTACTACCACACCTGTGCTTTAACACTTTAATCTAAACTAAATAAGTGTTATAGAAGCTAACTTATTTAACTACGTTACTAGAGGCATTCTATCTTAATATAATGAGGAAGGAGTATTATACCCTATAGTATACTTTTTAAAACAACTAAGCCTAGCCGAATGTAATTACGAGATCTATAATAAGGAACTGTTGGCTATTATTAGATGTTTTAAATAATAGCAACCTAAACTAGAAGGCTTTGGATTCCTAATTAAGGTTCTTAGTAACCATAAGAACCTATAATACTTTATAACCATAAAACAGCTAAGCCACTATTAAGCCCGCTGGTTAGAATATCTATCCTATTTCCAATTCTCTATTATATACCGCCTAGGTGTTTAAGGCTAGAAGCCTAATACCTTAACCTAATATTTATAAGACATGCTAGTATAAGAAGAAGCGCGTGCCTACTGTAATTAAACCCTACTTCGCCCTAAGCTATTTAACCCTCCCGTTAAAGACGTTATAATACACATCCTTGAAATAACTGATCAATTAATTAAATAGATAATAGTCGACGAGTACCTAAACGACAAGTTTATCTAAAAAACGCTTAAGCTAATTTAAAACAGCGTTAGATGCTTAAAAAGGATTTTTTTAAGTAAATACGAAGCTTATGGAGACTGCTTATACTACTAGAACCATCTAGTTGTACCTAACCACAATAAACTTAAGCTTAAGCTCCTTGAACATGCACATGACCTACTAGTAGCCGGCTACCTAGGTTAAGGAAAAATCCTAGAACTGCTCTAATAAGAATACTACTAGCCAAATATGTATAATATAATATAAAGGTATGTCTCTAGCTGCTATACCTGCCGACGAGCTAAAGCTTTGTATAAGACGTATAACGGCTTCCTAAAGCCCCTACCTGTTCCGGACCGAAGATAGAAGGATATCTTAATTAACTTTATCGTTAATCTCCCCAAAAGTAAAGGCTGTATAAACATTATGGTAGTTATAGACCGACTATTTAAGATGAAACACCTAATTACCTGCCCTGATATGTTAGCGCCTACCATTGCCTAACTGTTCCTAGATTATATATGGAAACTTTACAGACTCCCTAAAACAATTGTCTCTAATAGAGGCCGCTAGTTTGTCTTAGTATTCTGGAAAGAACTAACTACCTAACTCTGTATTAAAGCACTGTTATCTATAGCATATTACCCAGAAATGGATGGTTAAATAGAATATGTAAATGCTATAATGGAATAGTATATTCGGATATACACATTATATCTATAGGACGACTGGATGGACTGGCTTATATTTGCTGAGTTTACTATAAATAACTCCGTCTTAGAAACTATAAAAGTCTCCCCGTTTCTGGCTAATTACGGCCAGCACCTATGAATAGGTTTTAAACCCTTTAGTAATGTTCCTTATCTAGCTTATTAGGCCTTATAAGTTGCAGAAGTAAACAAATTTATAAAGAAAATGGAAGAACTATAGGAGTTCCTTACTAATAAAATAACATAGGCCCAGTCTGTCTATAAAGCCGTAGTAAATAAGAACTAAACCCTAGCACCAGCTTACTAAATTGGTGACTTTGTCTAGCTAAACGCAAGAAATCTAAATATAAAACGACCTACTAAGAAACTTAATTGGAAGAACGTCGGCCCTTATAAGGTTGGAAAAGTTGTCTCTCCTTATACCTACCAACTTAAGCTCCCTAATACGGTTAAAATCCACCCTATATTCCATACGTCAGTCCTTTGCCCTGCCGCTCCTATATTGGACGCCCTGCCTAGATAGATCCAAGACCCTCCCCTACCAGTTAAAGTGGATGGTAAGGATAAGTACCTTATTAAAAGAGTTAATAATATTAAGTACAACAAACGGAAATGTAAATATATATACCTTATAAAATGGAGAGGCTTTACTGAGCCCTTATAGGAACCCGTTAACTCTATAGGACTTACATAAGCCGTAGAAGACTTTTATAAACTCCACCTAGAACTACCACAGCCCCATCTTGCAGAAGCTTAAGTTTAAAGGGGGGGTACTGTCACGGGACACCTCCGTGACACCTTACACACATCCACCTATTTCTACCTGTTCCACTAACGCAGTAAGAAGAGACCGACCATAATGAGACGGCAATTTGCCGGCAATCTACGGCAATCTGACGGCAATCTGCCGCATTCTACTATATTCTGCCAAGTCCACTAAGTCCTGCCAAGTTCTGCCAGGACCGCTACTCGAATCCTATTCTGCTCTGTGTACGTGTCGACTAAGCAACCAAATTCACGATATATACCCTTTCTCCCCGTTTCCTTACCTTCTCTCTTTACGCAACGTCTTGACTTTATCATGCAGTTTATATACATAGCTTAATAATATCTACTTTGCTATATATTATCACCGCTTGTGCTCGCTCCGTAACACTAATAATATATACCCTTTCTTCCTATTTCCTTACCTTCTCTCCTTATACAATGTCTTAACCTTATTATACAGTTTATATATATAGCTTAATAATATCTACTTCGATATATATTATCGCCACTTATACTTACTCTGTAACACTATATTATATTAAAACCTTAAAAACCTATACTCTGCCCCGCCCTATTTAAAATACAGAACAACCTTAAAGCTCCTATAATGGCCGCTGATATTATATCCGCATTTTAGAAATAATTAGCAGATATACAAAAGTCCTTTATAAATGCCCTTATATAAAACTAAGCTGCTATAGCTTAATAGCAAGCCAAACAAGAAGCATAGCACTAGAAAACAATTAAGGCCCTCTAAGAAGAAATCCGCATCCTTAAGACGCCCACGCTAAGCCCTTAAGACTAATCGCTATTACTAAAAGCCAATACGCGGAACGTAAGCCCTAAACTAGCAATAGTTATCCCACTAGTAGAACCGACTACTATATTATAATAATCTAAAAAACTATTAGACCCTGTAGTATTTACTAGTAAACAATAAGAGCTTTAGTTATTCTTAAGCTGGCTTAAGAATAAGCTAACTAGTAATACTAACTATTACTTAACTAAAGCTAACTAACTCTACTACGCCCTAAGTTAACTAGAAGAAGATATAGCTAACCTTATTAAACCTTTTTAACTAAACTTAGTACAAAGCCTAGTTGTACTTCTTAAAGCTATATATAGTAACCCAAACTACTAAGGTACCGCTTAAAAGAAGATAAACCATATAACTTAAGAAAAAAAAGTTTCCTAGTATACTTTTTTAAATTTAATCGCTACGCAAAGGAAATAGGCTAAAATAACTCCGCACTAATTAACAGCCTTATTAAATCTCTAAGCCCTAAACTAAAAACCTCCCTAATTAGTATAGACCTACTAGGAGCCCTTAACGCCTATATAAATGTTATTAATAAATGGTACAATAATATACTATGCCTAACACCAAAGTCTGCTCCTTAATATAATATAATAACCCCATAAATATCTACTAAGTTATTATTCTAGCCTAAGCACCTTAACGCCATAAATATTGACACTGGGACCCTAGAATACGCTCTACTAGGGTCCTTTAAATAAGAACAACACACTAAGCTAGGCCTCTGCTTTAAATATAGAAGTATCTTCTACCTCTTTAACTACTGCTCCGTCCCCTTCTAAAAAGATCTATAAATAGTTAACGCTAGCAGCCGTTTACCGCACCAATCTTCTAGCTATCGGCCCCAATCTTTATTTAGCTCCAACTCTATATCTAGTAAGCACCACTTATAAGGATAAAGTTATAACCGATGTTCTGTAGGAACCCCTTCCTATTTACTACTAAAAGGTACGTCCTAGAGTTAAGTCGCTTTTTAGGACACCTATATTATAGGATCTTGTTAAATATATTAGATATTACAAAACCTAACTCTTAGGATTATAGTATAACCATTAACTGCCATCTTTAGCAGAAAGGTTAATAGGCTAATACTTAAGTCCTAATTAACACAGGAGCTAGTAGTATAGAATTTATTAATAAGATCTTTATGTAAGACAATAGGTTTACCCTAATACCCCTTAACCGGCATATTAACGTATTTATATTTAATAGTAAACGCACTATCTTAGGCTATATTACTTATATAGCGGCCCTAAGACTCCAATACCTAAACCATAAAGAATTAATTAAGCTCTTTATAACTACCCTAGGTCACCTAGTAATTCTTAGACAATCCTAGATAAAGCTATATAAAGTAACTATTAATTAGGATAACCTTAAGCTTCTATTTACCGCCTCTTACTGCAAGTAGAAGTGCCTTATAATTTACTACTTAGACCCTAAACTAAAATCTAAAGAATCCACCAGAATCCACTAGTCTAAAATTTCCACTAATATCTACCCTATACCTAAAAGGTCCACCTAATTCTACTAACCTAAGAATTCCACCAAATTCCACTAATATAAGATTTCTACTAACGTCTACTAAGAACCTAAAAATAATATACGATTATATAAACTAACTCTAACTGCTATACCCTAAACCAAGTAGAAGCTTAAGCTTAATATATAAAAGTACCAGAAGAACTGGTATTCTACTATAAAAAGGATACTTAAAGAACCCAAACCTAAATCTAATACTAACTTTATACTTAATACCAAACCTAAACCTAAATAAGGAACTATATAAGAAACTAAGGACAATCTAAGCTTGCTTAATACCTTAGACATTTATATAATTGGAGCTACCCTATTAGCATGACTTGCTAGAAAACCTAAATATACAATCTTGCTATTACAGTGGCTGATATTAAAAAGGCCCTAGCACTAAAGAAGCACACTAACCCTGCCATAAAAATACTAGTATGCCACTATAAGCACCTAGAGGTATTCTTATAAAAGGAAGCTAATAAGTTAGCAGAATACTAACTATATAACTATAAGATTGTACTTAAAGAAGGAAAATAGCTAGGATTTAGACCCCTATACAGAATATCCTAAAATAAACTTAAAGTACTATAAAAGTACTTAGATAAGCACCTAAGTAAAGAATTTATTAGAGCAAGCTCTTTACCTATAGCTATACCTATAATCTTTATTAAGAAACCTAGTAGCGGTTTACGCTTCTATATAGACTACCAAGCTCTTAACACTATTACTGTTAAGAATTAGTACTTACTCCTATTAATTTAAAAGATACTAAACCAATTAATTAAGGCTTACTACTATATAAAACTTAACCTTATCTACGCATTTAACCGCCTCTATATCGTAAAAGGAGATAAATGGCTTACTATATTCCGTACTAGATACGGACTATTTAAATACTTAGTAACACCGTTTAGCCTTACAAATGCCCCAAGTTTGTTTTAACACTTTATAAATAATACCCTATAACCTTATCTAGACGTTTTTTATACTGCTTATATTAATAATATCTTAGTATATAGTAATAACCTAACCAAATATAAGAAACACGTTAACCTTATTTTAGAAGCCCTGCGTAGAGCTAGCTTATAATTAAGTATAGATAAGTACGAATTCTATAAAATGGAAGTCCTATATCTTAGACTTATTATTTCTATAAATAGTATATAAATAGACCTAAAGAAAATTAAAGTAATTATAAACTGGTAAGAACCTAAGAACGTTAAAGACGTAAGAGCCTTTATAGGATTTACTAACTTCTACTAACAGTTTATTAATAACTTCTCTGCTTTAGTTTTACCCCTTATAGCTCTAACCCAAAAAAATAAAGCCTTTATCTTTAATAAGGAATATAAAAAGGCCTTTACTTATTTAAAAGTTATATTTACTACCACACCTATACTTTAACACTTTAACTTAAACTAAAAGAGTGTTATAGAAGCTAATTTATCTAACTATATTACTAAAGGCATTCTATCTTAGTATAATAAAGAAGGAGTATTATACCCTATAGTATACTTCTTAAAATAACTAAGCCTAGCTAAATATAACTATAAGATCTATAATAAGGAATTATTAGCCATTATTAGGTATTTTAAATAATAGTAACCTAAACTAGAAGGCGCCAAATTTCTAATTAAGGTCCTTAGTAACTATAAGAATCTATAGTACTTTATAACTATAAAATAGCTAAGTTATTATTAAGCCCGCTAGTTAGAATATCTATCATATTTCTAATTCTTAATTATATACTACCTAGGCGTTTAAGGTTAAAAACCTAATACCCTAACCTAATGTTTATAAGATATGCCAGTATAGGAAGAAGCGCGTGCCTACTATAATTAAACCCTACTTTACCCTAAGCTATTTAACCCTCCTATTAAAGATATTATAATATACATCCTTAAAATAACTAATTAATTAATTAAATAGATAATAATTAATAAATACCTAAATAACAAGTTTATCTAAAAAACGCTTAAGCTAATTTAAAATAGCGTTAGATGCTCTAAAAGGATTTCTTTAAGTAAATGCAAAGCTTATAGAGACCACTTGTACTACTAAAACCGTCTAGTTATACCTAACCACAATAAACTTAAGCTTAAGCTCCTTAAACATGTATATAATCTACTAGTAGCCGGCCACCTAGGCTAAGGAAAAACCCTAGAACTCCTTTAATAAGAGTACTATTAGCTAAATATATATAATATAATAAGAAGGTATGTTTCTAGCTACTATACCTACTAATAAGCTAAAGCTTTGCATAAGATATATAACGGCCTTCTAAAGCCACTACCTGTTCCAGACTAAAGATAGAAGGATATCTTAATTAACTTTATTATTAAGCTCCCCACAAGTAAAGGGTGTATAAATATTATAGTAGTTATAAACCAACTATCTAAGATAAAATACTTAATCGCCTGCCCTAATATGTTAGTATTTACTATTGCCTAATTATTCCTAGATTATATATAGAAACTTTATAAACTTCCTAAAACAATTATCTCTAATAAAGATAGATAGTTCATCTTTATATTCTAGAAAGAACTAATTACCCAACTCTATATTAAAGTACTGTTATCTATAGCATACTATCTAAAAATGGATGGTTAAACGGAATGTGTAAATGCTATAATAGAATAGTATATTTATATATATATGTTGTATTTATAGGACAACTAAATAGACTAGCTTATATTTGCTAAGTTTACCATAAATAACTCCGTCTTGGAAACTATAAAGGTCTCCCTATTCTTATCTAACTACGGCTAGTACTTGCAAATGGGGTTTAAATCCTTTAGTAATATCCCTTATCCTACTTATTATACCTTATAGGTTATAGAAGTAAATAAATTTATAAAGAAGACGGAAGAACTATAAGAGTTCCTTACTAATAAAATAATATAGGCCTAATCTGTCTATAAAGCTGTAGCAAATAAGAACTAAACCCTAGCACTGGCCTACTAAATTAGTAACTTTGTTTGGCTAGATATAAGAAATCTAAATATAAAACAACCTACTAAGAAACTTAATTAGAAGAACGCCGGCCCTTATAAGGTTGAAAGAGTTGTCTTTCCTTATACCTACTAACTAAAGCTCCCTAATACGGTTAAAATCCACCCTATATTCTATATATTAGTCCTCTATCCTACTACCTCTATATTAAATATCCTGCCTAGATAGATCTAAAACCCTCCCCTACTAGTTAAAGTAGATAGTGATAATAAGTACCTTTTTAAAAGAATTAATAATATTAAGTATAATAAATAAAAACGCTAATATATATACCTTATAAAATGGACAGGCTTTTATAAGCCTATATGGGAACCTATTAACTCTATAGGACTTATATAAGCTATAGAAGACTTTTATAAACTCTACCTAAAACTACCATAGCTCTATTTCGCAGAAGCTTAAGTTTAAAGGGGGAGTACTATTATAGGATACCTCTATAATACTTTATATATATCCACCTATTTCCACTAACGTAGTAAGAAGAGACTAACTACAAGACGGTAGCCTAATAGCAATTTGCCAGCAATCTAACGGCAATCTGCCGCATTCTGCTATATTCTACTAAAGTCTACTAAATTCTGCTAAGTTCTGCTAGGACTGCACCTTAAATCCTATTCTACTCCGTGTATATATTAACCAAGTAACTAAACTAACAATATATACTCTTTCTTCCTGTTTCCTTACCTTCTCTCCTTATATAACGTCTTAACCTTATTATACAGTTTATGTATATAGCTTAATAATATCTACTTCGCTATATATTATCACTACTTATACTTACTCCGTTAGGAAAAAATTTACCAGCATTTAATTTTACTTTTCTGCCATTTTAGCATTTCCTAGCATTTTCTAGTATTTTCTAGCATTTTCTAGCATTTATAATTAAGTGTTAGCATTTATAATTAAGTGTTAGCATTTAGCTGCCAAATATAGTATTTATAATTAAGTCTTAGCATTTAGCTACTAAGTGCTAACTATAAGATTACTAAGCATATATAAAAGTATAATTTTAATAATTTTTAATAATTTTATATTTTATATAACGTGATCGGTAAGTATCCTGGCCACGTAAGTATCCTAGCCACCTCACCAAAAATCGCAAAATACGTGACGCGTTACTCAACCACGAACAATTGTATTTAGTGTAGCTATCTACTGGCTATTTATTTGACGTCTAGAGCACGTACGTGCATTATACTCTATTGATTTGCACATGCTACACTTGTGCATTACCCGTTGCGGTTGCTCGGCCACTACCTCTGCTGCCCCCTCCTGGGCAGCTTGTGCCCGCGAAGCCCCTTCTGCTCCTAATAGAACACCTCCCCTAGCTATATACGTGCGCCGCTGTGCCTTTTTCTTTTTTTAGCGCCGGTTCTCCATACGTAGCTTCTTATTTTCGCTTGCAAGTAGTACAGCGCTTAACATCGCCATTTCGCACCCCTTAACAAGCTAGCTAAGGGCTTATCCTACTGGACTTAGTAGGCTATGCGTATGCTATTTAAGATAACGCTTTAGCAGGGCCGTCTACTATTATAGTTTAGCAATATTATAGGGTGTCTCGGCTATCTAGGATGCATTTAATTGCAGACATTGGGGTGACGGCGTCTGATATTCGGTGTGCAGCTGTGCTAATACGCGATTAGGACTATATAGAACTAGGCCAGTAGCAGCGAATCCTGCCTATATATTATTCCGATGCAGTGCTATTTGCCTAGCCTACCTATATAGTGGCAGAAATTCGCGTTTATTAATGTAATTAACACCGCGGCCCATAATCTATTAAACGAGGTATCTATACAATTGCTTAAGGACTAAGAAACAGCCTATATCTAGTGGCTACAGTAGATATAACAAATACGCTGGCATACAGAGGACGACTATTTAATAATCCAGGCAGAACCGATTAAATTCAGGCGATACGTGGCTATTATGGCCATCTAGTACTAGTAGCTAATGCGTGCTAACTGTGCGAGCCTTTATATACTTATCAAAGACCGTTAGCCAGGTTAGGCCAATCTTATTTGTCGTCTAGCCATTATCGCTAATACCAATTAACCAGTTATGTGGTATAATATTATCCTTATACCAGGCAGCCTGGTGCATTATTACCTTAAAGATAATAAGTAGTGGAATTGCAACCCCTAGGGTATTAATAGCTTCAATAATTATAACCCATTCTCAATTGCCTGGCTGTACTATTCTAGAATGGCTAGCACGGTTGGTTCCAGTAACAACTTTTACAGTTATAATAACACCTATTTGGAAGCTAGTCTCGTTAAAATTCTAGGTATCTTTATTAAGAATTCTATATTTTATCTTTATGTCTTAAACGCGTTTAAACTAGGCCCAAATAAGCACAGGATCCTCGCATTTAGCACGCTGGTAGTCGTACTTGCGATTATATTTAGACTGTAGGTTGTTGTGGCGCTTAATAAAATTGTATGCCCATTTCTCACCGACTAGTTATAGGGTAGCTGATCCAGTATACTAGGTAGCTAGGAGACTAGCCATCTGCCGTACGGTGGCAATCCTAGGTGGCATGCCGCGTTAATCCATTAAGAGAATCCACTGCTTAAGACTCTCTTCTTATGCTGGTGTAAGACGGCAATTTAGTCCAACAGAATCGCGTTTTGATTTGATGCCTTTAACGCGTAGCTGGGCTGTGCTCCGGGGCACATCGTACGTGCTAGTGGCGGCTCGGAAACTTGAGAATTGGCCCTGCTTGTAGGCTTGGATAGCTAGATCAAGTCTACCTTCTTGAAAAAGGGCTTCTTGTTGTCGTGGCGTGGCCATTGAGGTAGTGGTTGAGTAACGCGTCACGTATTTCGCGATTTTTGGTGGGGTGGCCAGGATACTTGCGTGGCCAGGATACTTACCGATCACGTTATATTTTATTAATATTACTACACGAAGCTCTGCACGAAGCTCTACACGAAGCTCTGCACGAATCTCTGCAGAAGCTCTGCACGAAGCTCTGCACGAAGCTCTGCACGAAGCTTTGCATAAGGCTCTACACGAGGCTCTACACGAGGCTCTACACAAAGCTCTACATACA
>Ga0307507_10005124_pt1 | contig 21995 bp, 8 predicted proteins | sample 7_EM_MG_FD_207223 | JGI IMG/M metagenome (GOLD analysis project Ga0307507, IMG submission 207223) | Populus trichocarpa ectomycorrhiza microbial communities from riparian zone in the Pacific Northwest, United States - 7_EM | ecosystem: Host-associated > Plants > Roots > Unclassified | place... | reverse complement strand
AGACGCTTATAGGGTATATTATTATAGGCGCCGCTGATATCTAGGCTAAGTATTAATACTATAAAGTCCTTTCGCATAGCCCATGCAGTTTTAATGGTAGCAGCGAGTAGTATAAGTGCTAATAGCGTTAAGCGATTCTTTCTTGCCCCTATTTGGCTTTATGGTAGTAGGGCGTATTCCTCTGCCGTATTTACTATATGGTCCGCTATAACCTTTTCTAAGATCTTGCTTAGGGTGTTTTCTAAGGCAATAGGGCGGTAGCTTCCTAGGATTAAGTAGTCTACTTTGCCTTCTTTTTATAAGACGACCGTTATTATGGATCTTCTAAGTCGCGGGTAGTAGCCTATTATAAAGCATACTCTGGCTACGTCTGCAAGCTAAGGTGCTATAAGTGGTCTATAGGTCTTTAGGGCTTTATTTAGGATCCCATCTAGTCCTAGTGCTGTGTTGTTTAAGAGGTGGCTAATAGTTCTGGCCATTTCTTTAGTTGTTATGTCGCTATTAACCCTTAGGCGAGTTACTAGTGTTTTACTAGTAATATCGCTAAGGTCTGCTAGAGCCGGTTAAGGGAAAAATCTTTCTATAAGGATCTTTGCCTTCTTATTATTGTTGCTTGTGGCCTGTGGTTCGCCTGCTCTTTATAGGGGTAGTAGGTATAGATCTTCTACTAGGCGTCCCACCTTTTTCTTTACCCATTTTGCTATGGTCTAAAGGCCCTTGTTATAGGGGAGACTTAGGTTAATAGTGTATTTGTTTATAAACCGTCTCCAGTTATTCCTTGCTTCTTTTTTTAGGGTATTCTTTAGCTGGTTTCTTGTGTCTTTATATCGTCTCTCGTCCTTAGAATCGTGGCTGTTTATATATTTCCTCCTTGCTCGTCATTGGCCGGCTATAAGGGCCGCGCACTATGCGGTAGGTAGTTATATAGTAGAGTTTAACATGCCTGCTTATCTAGGCCTCTACCCTAGTTTTCTAGTATTTAGTCCCAGTTACCTAAGCCTAAAGGCCTAGGGGGCTTTCTATAAGCAGTTAGCTGCTACTACCAATTAACGGGGGGTTTTACCATTCTTTTAGATATCTTATAATGGGGTTAACTTAAGTACTAGACCACCCCCTAGCGGTCTATATAAGAATCTCCTTCTAGAGTTAGTATACTTTCGCACGGCTTAGGAGCCTTCTATGGCCTTTAGTTTTACGCCTTTCTTTATTATTTCCGCTGGTATGGGCATAAGCTGCCGCTTCTAGGGGTTGCAACTCCCTTCTTATATACCTACTGGCGTAATCCTATAAGGGCGTTATGGCTGCATCCTGTAATATAGAAGCCTTGGGTACCTTCTATAGTTAAGGCCTAGACTAAAAGCCTCCCCTGCCTAAGTAACTTCTATTTGCTTTTTAAGTATACCTCACCGGCATACCGCCCTAGAGGCAAATGGTTCCGTCTATTAGTATACTAATACGCGCATCCGTTCTCTTAAGCTATATAGTAGTCTCTCTAGCTAGGACGTAATCCTGCCTGCCTACTAGGTGCACTAAGGGTCAGGGCCTAGCTAAGGGGTAAGGTCCTTAGAGCTAGCAGTGGCTACTACGCACTACGCCCCGTGGGAGGCTAGTAGTAATATAGGGGCGCAATACCCTATACTACTGCCAGTTCCCGTTTCGCGTTGCCTATAAGAGTCTCCTTATAATAGGCCAACCGTATTTTGCAGGAGAGGGGCCGTAGAGATACTAGGTCCTATACTAGATAACCTACTCTCCCCTCTCCTACTAACTAAGCTTATGTCCCCCCCTTTTATAAGCTAGCCTATGTCTTTAACTGTTAAGTCCTTGTCTAACTGGCCTGTATTTCCCCTATAGCCTCCCCCATATATATGCATTAGGTTGCAAGCACCACGCCTATTAAGACCCTCCTATAAGTCGCCTGTGAGTTAACTGTAGGTTAACTGTGAGTTAACTATAAGTCGAACGCCATAGGGCCGTTAAAGCTGGCCTGTGTTTCCGCTGCCTAGAGCTTTACCTGTGTTTCCACCTTATTAAGCCGTCTGGTTGCCGTCACGTCGCCATCGCGTCGCTGTCGCTGTACCAGGTCGCGCGCACCACGCCTATTAAGACCCTCTTCTGAGTTACCTAAGTGTACTAGATACCAGATAGGCCCTTATAGAGGGGCCTTAATAAGTTCTCTAGGCAGGGCCTTAATAAGTTCTTTACGGTGGCCTTAGGGCCTTAATAAGTTTTATATAAAGTATTTGTAATGCGTTAACCTTAACAAGTTCTTATAAAAGGAGGATCCCTACGCCCTTATTACGTATACTTCGCGATCTTAGAGCTAGTGCAAGCCCAAGGGTGTCCTGTTATACGCTTAGGACGCATCTACGTTAACTAGCTAGATAAGGCCAGTTTTAGGCCTAGCTGCGAGCTAGGTAGTTATATATCGGGCGGTTTTTGTATCCTAGTTTCCCTTGCTAGGCCTCCCTAGATAGTAGAACAAGAGCTCTAAGCGGAGGCAGTAAGGCTCCTGGTGTTGTTAGGGGCGATGCTTTGTACGCGTCGCGGGCCCATTACCATAGAGTTGAACGACAGCGCTGCACGCGCTGCGACGGCTCTCTACCATCGCCTCTGCACTTGGCCATTAATAGGAATAGGATTCTAGATGTTTCTACCCGCGGCGACGTGGACGCGTGCAGTAGGGCTTCGCGGGCAACAATAGGACTATAAAATTAAGATTATACCTGGAAAGTAGGCCTATATTATAAAAATAGACTACTCTTACCCGCTAAACTTAGTTGTATAAAGAAGTGGATTAATAAGATACTAGATAAGGGTTTTATTTATAAATTAACCTTACTAGCTACTATACCCCTTCTTCTTATAGTAAAACCTAGCGGTGGTATATAAATATACTATAACTACTAAGGCCTAAATATAGTTACTATTAAAAATCGGTACCTATTGCTACTAGTCTATAGGACACTTAATGTACTCTATAGTGCTAAGTACTTTACTAAGCTTAATATAATTGCTGCGTTTAACCAGATCCGGATCGCAAAAGGTTATAAGTGGCTTACAGTATTTATTACCCGGTTTAGACTCTATAAGATACTAGTTATACTATTTAATCTCTATAATATACCCACTATATTCCAGAACTATATTACCTATATTTTATACAACGCCCTTAATAACTACTGCACTGCGTACCTTAATAACGTCCTTATCTTCTTAAAAACACGCGCTAAGTATATAAAATATATAAATAAAATTATCCAGAGACTTAGTAATGCTAGACTCCAAATTAATATTAATAAGTTTAAGTTCTACGCTACAAAAATAAAATATCTTAGCTTAATTATTTTAACTAACGGCATAACTATAGACCCTAAGAAGGTATAGGCACTACAGAAATAGAAGGACCTAACATTAGTTAAGGAACTATAGTAATTTCTTAGCTTTATAAACTTCTACTAATAATTTATTTAAGGCTATTCTAAGGTAGTTAAGCCTATAACTAGGCTACTAAAGAAAAGCACTAACTGGTTATAAAGCCCTAACTAAGTATAGGCGTTCTAAACCCTAAAAACAGCGTTTACCACAGCACCGGTTTTAGTATACTATAACTATATAAAGAAGACCGTAGTAGAGATAGACGTCTTAAACTAGGCTTTAGGAGGAGTACTCTACTAGGCTAGTAAAGATGGTAAACTTAAACTAGTCGCGTTCTTCTCCGCTAAGCACTCCGCCTCTAAATATAACTATAAAATATATAATAAGGAGCTCCTAGCAATTATAAAAGCACTAGAAGAATAGCGCCCTAAACTATAAGAAACTAAGTAACTACTTAAGATTATTATAGACTATAAGAACCTCTAGACCTTTATAATAACAAAACAACTAAACCAACGCTAAGTCCGTTGGGCTAAGTTCCTCTCTTAGTTTAACTTTATTATTACCTATAGGCCCAGCACTAAAGCTATAATTCTAGACGCTCTTAGCCGCCTCCTAGGCATAGCACCTGCTAACGCTAGTAATAAACGCCTACGACATAGAGACCGCGTTGTCTTACTACCGAAAAAAGTCAAACCCGCTATCCTAGATAAGCTATTAAGCAAATCCTAAAACCAGAGTATTAAGGACTTTATTATAGTAATATACCCAGAGCCTAAGAAAAGAACCCTTAAGGAGCTTATTAAGAATGCCTATAAAGAGAATAAACTAGCTAGAGATATATTGGCCACGCTATAAGAACAGGAAGGCCGTAAGGCACGCTGCTAGCTTAAGCAGATTAGGAAGTTACTCCGCTACGATAAATCCGAATACTTAATTGTTAACGGCCTAATCTATTATAGAAACCGAGTATTTGTTCCTAATTTACCTAAACTCTAACTAGAAGTTATATACCGCACGCATAGTTTAGGTCCTATAGGCTATTTAGGCCGCGTTAAGACCCTAGACCTCCTTAGTTAAACCTATTAGTAGCCAGGTATTTTACAGTTTATAGCTACCTTTATAAAAGACTGCGCTTTTTACTTCCGCATAAAGACCCTATACTTAGCACCACCTGGTTTCCTAAAACTACTAAAACTACCAGTCCGCCTATGGACCGATATCTCTATTAACTATGTTATTAACCTACCTAAGTGCCTTCGCAACGGTAAAATATATAGACATATCTTTGTTGTTATTAACCGCCTAATAAAGATAAGATACTTTATTCCTATTACCAGTCTAGACACTAAGGAGCTTATTAAAGCATTTACCTATACTATCTATAAGTTACACGGCGCCCTAAGTACTATTATTTCTAATAAAGGGTCTTTATTTATCTCTAACTTCTGGCGCTGCCTAAACTAGCGCCTAAAAGTAACCTAAACCCTAGTTCCGTATAGCACCCTAAAATAGATAGTTAGACCAAGATTATTAACGCAGTAATAAATAAGTACCTACACGCTTTTATAAGCTTTACCTAAGATAATTAGGTAGATTAGCTCCCCCTTACTAAATTTACCACAAATAACTAAGTTAATAAGACTATAGGAATCTCACTATTTTTTACTAACTATAGCTATAACCTATATCTAGGCATTAAACTAGTGGGCCCCTAGCTATTAGCCCTATCTATATACGTAAAGAAAGAGTACCTATAAGCTAATACTATCGCTAACCGCTTTAAGTGTATTCTAACTTAGCTTAAAGCTCTAGCTTATATCTTCTAGTAACGCTATAAAGATAACGCTAATATGAAACGGGACGAAGGTATAATATTTAAAAAGAATAATATAGTTATAGTTAGCCTTAAAAATATAAAGACTAACCAGCCTAAGAGAAAATAGGATAATAACTAAAATGGACCCTGGCCCGTTTTAGCTGCCTATAGAGGGGTAATTATAGTGGACCTTCTAGACTATATTCGCGTTAATAAGTCTTTCTATATATTAAAAGTCTGCCTTTAGTTCCCTAAGGAGATCCCTAGCTAAGTATACATTAATAAAGAGGAACGTTGCAATATTACAGGTGGAATAGCTAAAAGAGATAATAATAGCAATATTATGGACAAGTAGAAATTTAAAAAAAATCTTAATATATATGGTGAATAAAGGGACGAGCATGGCTTAACGTACTATATTAAGTGGAAGTATTATAATAAGAAAACCTAGAAACCCAAGAAGTCCCTAAAAGGGTGTAAGCATGTACTACTAAAGTTCTATAAATAACACTCTAAGAAGCCTAAACCCCCAGACTAGGTATAAGATAAGAGAGACTTGCTACGCTAAGGCCGTGGATGACGACTATAATAATTTAGAAAAGTTAAGATCTTAAGGAACTTTAACTGCCGGTTAAAGTTATCTAATTAGTTAGACTTTTACTAAAAGCGCCGCACCTAGTTGGTTTAGGTAGCGGTATAGAGTTCTACTAATACTATTTGTTAAGCTAGCCAGTTATTAGCTTAGCTAAAAGCGGTAAGCAAAACTAACATCTTTACTTACTAAATCCACCGTTTTCCACTAATACTGTAGCCACTAGCTATATAACCGCAATTTGCTAGTACTATAATATTCTATTTTAGAGTTACTTATTTAGTTTAGGGACTAAACCTTCTAGGGGAGGGGAGTACTGTTACGGCACTAACCTATTGTATACTGTTTTATACTGTCTTGTACTATTTCCTATAATTGGCTGGCCTACTACTAGTGCCTTAGCGCCTGGCCCTACTACTTATATATAATACCCCTTTCGCCTCTTCTCCTCTTTATACCATAACGTAGTTATTTGGTCTATTTCATTGTAGTACTATAATACTATCCTCCTAGATTAACAAAACCTCGCCCACTTTTATATTTATTAGGCAATCCTTTATAATATAGCCCTTTTAGCCATAAGAGAAGCAAGCTCCCTAATTACTAAGGGCCTATATACAGGGGTTGCTATATATAGGCTAAGCATTTACTGGACCTATAGCAGGACTAGCTATATAGCTAGCTACTAAATTAGCAGCGGGCTGTACGGCCAGTGCTATAGGGGTTACAGATCTTACTAGGGCGCTACAGCCTATTCTTATAGTACTTATATTTTAGTTTACAGAGCTTCTAGTCTTATACCACTTAGTATATGTAACGGGCTTGTATAAATGCTTCTAAACCGAAGCTTGTAGATTGCTACCATACAAGAATACTAAGCTGAGGAGAAGGAAAGAGGGTAAAAGGGGGCTCTAGGGGTATATAAGCACGCTACGGGCGGACTCCAGATATTGCGCCAAGCTAGCTGCAGGGGAGGGTGCCCTATTACCATAAAAACACCCCCCCCCCCCCCCCCTTTTTCAAAAAAGCCTGCCCTCAGGCTTTATCCCCTCGTAGAAGAGAAAGAAGAGAAAGAAAAGAAGAAAAATAAATAAAAATAAATCTAGCATCTGGCGCTTGACTGCAATGCTGGTTAATATAGGACTTGCAGCAGTCCTGCAGCTCCTGCAGCTGCAAGAGGTATATTACTATACCTAGTTGACGTATGGCAGGCGGCCGTCCTGCAGCTTCTGCTGCTGCGAGAGGTATATCGCTAGGAGCCCTCCGTTGGTCGTTCCTCCTCTAAAACTCCGGTACCTCCTAGCTCTCTATCCCCCCTTTTATTATGGCGCGCCCCAAGCCATAAAAAAAAGAAGCCCCCCTACTTCCCCTCTTATAAAAAGGTAGTTAAAAAGGGTTTAATAAGGGTGGGAGGGTTAGGGAGTTGTAGCTTGTATGCATATCGGCACGAGCTCTTGTCCGTTTAGTAGCAGTACAGTGCCAGCGACGGGGCCGTTCGGGTGGCAGTATAATACCAGCAACGGGGTCGTATTCCATAGGCAGATTGACATGGAATCTTGTCGGCGGATCGCGTTCAAATTACCATCGGGTCACAGGCGTATCAGCGCAAGACTTGCCTATTTAGGCAGCAGTACGGTGCCAGCGGCGGGGTCGTATTCCAAGGGGCAAAGCTCTCCTTGTATACAGTTATTACTGCAAGCAGGGCAGTAGAAGTCAGTTATAGTGCTGCAGGCAGAGCAGCGATAGTCGAATTGGGATCAGCTGCAGGCAGAGCGGCAAGGGTCTGTTTGTTCAGCTGCAGGCGGGGCAGTATATGTCAGTTATAGTACTGCAGGCAGAGCAGTAGAAATTAATTATAATGCTGCAGTAAGACAGCAAGGTATTGGTTTAACTGTAAGAGGTATATCACAAAGGTTAGGTAGCAGTACAGTACCAGCGTCAGATAGTAGATAGCAGGCGTATTGGCGCTATCGTTAGTTAATTAATCGCAGGCGTATCAGCGCGATTGTTTGGTTGGTGAATCATAGGCATAACGGCACGATCTGTTAATCGGTTTGCATTCGAATTATATTTGGGTCGCGTTCGAATCGCATTCGTATTGCAGGCGTATTGGCGCGAGACTTATTAAGTTCAGGTAGCAGTACAGTGCCAGCGGCGGAGTCGTATTCCAAGGAGCAAAGCTCTCCTTGTATACGGTTATTACTACAGGCAGAGCAGTAGAAGTTGGTTATAGTGCTATAGGCAGAGCAGCAGGTGTCAGTTAGCTACAGTAATATAGTAAGGTATTATATTTAGCCGCAGGTGGAGCAGCAAAGGTTAATTAGCTACAGGCAGAGCAGCGGAGGTCAGGTAGCAGTACGGTGCAAGCGGCAGGGTTATATAAGGGGCAAAGCTCCACCTTGTATACGGTTATTACTGCAAGCAGGGCAGTAGAAGTCAGTTAGCTGCAGGCAGGGCAGCAAGTAGTTAATTAGCTGCAGGCAGAGTAGCAAGGGTAGTTAGCTACTAATAAAGCAGCGAGGGTTAATTAGCTGCAGGCAGAGCAGCGGAGGTCTATCATAGTAGCAGTACGGTGCAAGCGTCGGGTGGTAATAGTGGTTAAATGTAGAGCTCAGTCTATTAGTTAGTCGGTAAATTATAGGCGTATCGGCACAATCAGTCTGTTAGTTAGACTATAGGCGTATTAGCATAGTCGTTATTAGGTTGGTGTAGGGCATGCAGCCGCTCTGCTACTACAAGAGATATATCGCTAGAAGCCCTTTATAGTTATTGTTCCTCCTCTTAGAACTTAGTACCTCCTAGCTCTCTACCCCCTCCTTTAATATGGCGCGCCCTAAGCTATAAAAAAGAAATATAGCTTATATGCGTATTAGCACGGGCTCTTATCTATTTGGTAGCAGTACGGTGCTAGCGGCAGGGTTATATTCTAAGGGGCAAAGCTCTCCCTTATATACAGTTGTTACTACAGGCGAGGCAGTAATAGTTAGTAGTAGTGCTGTAGGCAGAGCAGCAATGATCAAACAGGGATTAGCTGCAGGTAGGGCAGCAAGAGTTGATTAGCTGTAGCAAGGCAGTAAGATGTTGGTTCAGCTATAGGCGAAGCAGCAGAGGTTGAGTGGCAGTGCGGTGCCAGCGTCCAATGGTAGATAGTAGGCGTATCAGCGCTATTATTGGTTAATTGATCGCAGGCATAACGGCATAATTAGTTAATCAGTTTGCATTTAAATCACATTTAAATCGCATTCGGATTATAGGCATAGTGGCGCGATTATTATCCAGTTTATTTAAATTAATTTTGTTATTAAAGCTTATATAGCTTAATATTAACCTCATTGTCAAAGTGTATAAATGCCTAAGGTAAAGCTTGTATAACTTAGTATTAACCGTGGTCGTTCCTTAGTATGCGTAGCTTAGTATCAGTTAAAAAGGATTACTGTAGGCGGAGAAGAAGACGATCAAATTAGTAAGGGAGGCAGTTGATTGTTGATAAACTTATATGGTCGTTGTTAAAGTCGTAGTTTATATCGCTGGCATATTGGCATAACGGTTAGTCAGGTTCGCGTTTAAATTACATTTAAATTGTGTTTAGGTCGCGTTTAAATTGCGTTCGGGTCGCGTTTAAATCGCGTTCGGATTACAGGCGTAACGGCATAATCCGTCTATCGGTTTCTCGAGGTCTACTATTAATCAGTAGGTAGTTTGAGACGTCAATTATTTAATTAATTGATATGCTATCGGCTAGTAGAGATGCTATTATATTACCAGCCACAGTTAATTAATTGGTTTAAGGTATACTATTAATTATAGCACATTTAACCAGTTATTGTACGAGTAGGGTATTAAGGGAAACGCGCTAATAGGTTAATTCTTGTTAAGGTATTTAATTAGTTAAAGGATATACTATTAATTGTAGTATATTTAATAATTTGACAGGAATTGATTAGGGTATCGGTATATGGTCTATTAATATTCTTATAATTCTCGGAATAGGTCGTCGTAAAACGGTAAACATGTTTAAGTGTTGTTAGGAAATTCAAAGGTATGCTATAGGGTTGGCAGCCATATTTAAATACTTATATTTAATTAAGGAAGGTATCAATTAAAGACTTATAGGAATGCCGTTGTGACTTAGTATATTAAGTCATTATTAGAGGTATTAAAAGAGGTATTAAGAAGGTATATATTAATATTTTAATTCTTATCAGAGAGTTAAAGGTATTGAAGAAAGAGTGCGCTTTCATATTTAAGCATAGTTGTACAAGGATAAGCTATTATAGAGCGTTTAATTTAACAAGATGCTATTAGAGAGCAGATTCGCATACTATTACTTAAAAAGGACTGCCGTTAGGTAGTGGGCAGTTTAAGGGTAGTTAACAAATGGTATTAAGAGCGTACGTATTAAGGGTGTATATATTAAGATTTCGATTCTTGTTAATAACTAGCAAGATATACTTTTGTAACGGTAAGCTGTCTTGTTTATAGAAGGTTGTACGAATGGCTATTAAAGAAGAGAAACGTGTTAATAGTTTATAAGAGGTTGTAGAGATAAATAGGCTTATCTATAGAGCTGTTAGAGAGTACTATAAATTGGAGTAATTCTCCTGATCTATTCTCCTAATTAAGAGTGCTATAAATCGCTTAAATTCTCCCCAGATTCCTAGTACCCTATATATAAAACTATAATGCTTGCAGATATATTTGGCCGTAGGATTAAAGGACTACCTAGGTTAATAGTAAGGTTTTGGTTAATTACGTATAGTAGTTATTAATAAGAACTCGACGGGTGTCTATAAGGGCATTTATAGACAAGTTAGAGAGTCGTGTCGCAGGCATATTAGCGTAATAGGTTATTAGGTTTGCTTTTAAATCACGTTTAGGCCGCATTTAAATTACAGTTAGATCACAGGCGTATTAGCGCAATTGTTTAGTTAGTTAGACTGTAGGTATATCGGCACAGTCAGTAATCAGGTTTAGGGGTTTAGGGTGGTAGTATAGTGCTAGCAAGTCCTTTTTAATCAATTTTGTCTCTCCTTATACGGCTTAGTATCAATTAGGGTGGTTATTATAGCAGTAGTCTGGGTATCCATTAATGTTGTTTATTGTAGCGTTACAGCTGAGTTTTAATTAATTTCGTTCCTCGCAGCTCTAGGCTAAGTCTTAACCGGGGTTGTCTCTGCAGCTCATACAACTCCGTATTAGTTAAAAAGGTTAAAGGGGTGAGATATTCTAAAGCCTTCCCAGGCACGTGTCCTCGGCCATTAAAGTTGGCATTTGATTGTAACCGTAGGAGACCTTCTAGCGACGACGACGCGCAGCTAGGGGTGTTTAACGCGAGTCCTTAAGGACCTACGGAACGGGGTGGGATATTATCTAGGCCTTCCCAGGTAAGGGAAAAGGGAGGTCTAAATATAACGCGTTAACGCGTCGTTGCAGACGAAGTCCCCAGGTGTTGGGTAAGCTTAGTATAATATAACGGGCTCGTATAAATGCTTCTAAACCAAAGCTTGTAGATTGCTACCATACAAGAATACTAAGCTGAGGAGAAGGAAAGAGGGTAAAAGGGGGCTCTAGGGGTATATAAGCACACTACAGGTGGACTCCGGATATTGCGCCAAGCCAGCTGTAGGGGACGGTGCCCTAGCACCGTTACAGTATATGCCTTAATTTAATAGAGGCCCTAGTTAATAGCTAGGCATTAGTCTATAAGTTCCTTTAGCGTCTATATAGTAGTATAAACTAGTAGTATAGCGCGTTATAGGTCTAGGATAAACTTATTAAAGAGGTCTAGCATTAGATCTTCCTAGGGGATCCAAGCCTATCTAGCTAGGTATAGAAAGCGGGTCTAAAAGACTAAGAAGGTCTCTATTATTTTTATATTTAGGCTTTTATAATTAAGCTAGGTATTTTATACTTTAAAGGGGTCCTTATAAATAGAAAATAAGTAGTTAATTATCTCTTTTTCTAAGAGGAAGGGGTCTACTAAGTCCTGGGCGTATTACAAACATAGGTATATCTATGTGTTACTACCAGTACGGCCAAAGACGTATGCCATTTTAGCTTGGGTATTAGGGAAGTAGTCCGTATTAATCTTAAGCTTATTCTATAATTAAAGCTTCTAGTTATTAAATATAGGGTTAGTTCTATTTATAAGTAATAGGGGGTCTATAACCTTCGCGGACTATAATAATGCTAATACTATACGTTGGGCTAGGGCCTTAAGGACTATAGCAAGTCTCTAGGTGTTTAATAACTCCTTACTAGGTATAGGGGTGTTTCTAGTTTTAAGTAGCTCTTAAAGCCGTTTAATTTTGGCATTAGCTGCTATAAGCTCTTCCTGGGGGGTTAAGACAGCGACTGTTTTACTATTAGAGGTATTTATAGGTCCTATAGTGGCTTTGCCAGCTGCTATATTTCTTAGCATAGTAGTAGGGGTTTTAGGTAATTTCTGGTATTTATTTATTTTCTAGGGGTTCTAGTCTATGTGTGTTCTATTCTTAGGTTTCGCGTTCTGTTTATATTCTTTTAGTTCTATCCTATCCTTATGGTTCTAGTAATGTCCTTAGGGTCCTATTCTGTGTCCTTATAGATATATTTAAGTTCCTTCTTAGGAAGAAAAAGAGTAGAATGAGCTTTGGATAATATTAGTGACTTAGTTAATCAAGGCACGAGCACGGCAAGAAGGTCGCGCAAGCCTGTATGATTGGATTGTCTATAAACGAGGATCCAAAGCTAGAGAAAGGAAAGGGGAAGAACGGAAGCACCGCTCGAAGTTATGTACAATTCTCTGGTCACGTGACGGCAATTTGCGGCAATGTGCCAGCGCCGTAACAGAAAATAACACCACGCGCCTATTCTGGTCGCGTAGCTGGCTAGCTCTACAGCTGGCTCTACAAATTGCATCGATAACTCTACTTAGTGGGAGCTTATAGTATTCGAGTGAAATACTGGCTGCACTACCCACAAGTAGGCGTGGGCGCAAGTGCAGGCGTAAGTGCAGGCGTAGGTATAGGCGTAGGTATAGGCGCAGGTGCAGGCGCGGACGTGGGCGCGGGCGTGCCCGTAGAGGCAATCTACAGATATTAAATAGAGACTGCAGCATCTAATCTAGTTGTTACAGCGCCTCGCAGAGCACTCTGTAGTCCTACTGGTCAACTTAGAATAATCTTAAAGGTATTATGTTTTGATTTTCGCGGTTTAGGTATAAGTGAGTTAAACGCGCGTAGTATTCTTACTTAAAGTGGAGGGGTTGTATATATGGTAATTAGGGGGTATACGGTTGGTAATGCGCTATTTTAATTAGGGGGACCCTATACTCTAATTTAATTATTATATAAAGGGTAAAGTTATTAAGCCTTAATTGGTAGGAGGTGGATATTGAAATAAATGAAACTTTGGAGGTGGATTTTGTATAAACCCCTATAATTATTAGGCGAATAAATTAAGAGCATCTTAAAAGATAGAAGAAGGGGTGTTATGGTAAGATAAAAGTTACCTATAGGAAGGTATAAGTTCTATTAGTAATAGAGATATAAAAGAAGAATAAGGAAAAGCTCTAAAAGAAGTAGAAAGAGGCTAGGGTAAATGTGACGTGATAAGCTCCGCACTACTTAGCCATCACACAAACCTGCAAAAGGTAAGCGAATGACTGGCAAGATGCTAGGCACGGCTGCGCGGAACAATATATATAAGCGAGGTGCCTCTGCCACCTGACAGTAAAGGAAAGAGGGGGTTATTACTTTATAAAGGAGGTTCAGAAGGAACTACAGTAAAATCCCTTTAATACGATATGGGGTATATCACGATAACTTCTACATTATGATCTACACCCCTTGATCAAGCCTTCTTTGGTGTAATATTACGATAATCTGACTTTTGGCAATATCGTTAAGCTCCCACCACCAATATCGGTATAACCAGCAGAGAATTTGTATGGGAGAGGGCCCTATTTAGCCCGTAAGGTAAATATCCTAAACCTTTTTAGGTATTAAAATCATTTTTTTCCTACTTATTTACCCAATATGTGACTCTTGATATAACAATACCATTGGTATTACGATACGCTCGGCCGAATAAATGGTATCGTATTAAAGAGATTTTACTGTACTAATAGATTATAGCGTATTTATGTAATAGGGTAGATTCAGGTCAATTTTGGGGTTGATTTTGATTTTGACAAGAGTCCGTGCACTGTCTCGGGTGGCTGTCTGGGCGGTACTTTTTTCTTCCCATCACGGCTCTCTCGGCATTCACTGCTGCGTCTCTTTCACCAGTCCGCCATCGAAACCTACTGGCCCATTCGAAGGCAACGACGATTTTCTCCCCAAGTCCAATCATGGCACATTCTCCGCTTTCCAGCTCAATTCTGTATACTTCTCTCACTTCACTTCTCTTTCACATATCTTTCACCTCTTCTAGACGCCCCTCCCAACCCCAGCTTTTACCTACACTCTGCTTCTATCTTATCAGAATCTTATCAGCCCCCCCGGTCCTCCACCCCAATCGTTGATGATCTCCGAAAATGAGGCATGCGACAGCCTTGCAAGCTTCTCAACATCATCAAAGAGTTCTCAAAAACCCGAATCGGTAGTAACGAGCACCAATTCTTCAAAAGAATACTTGCATGATGGTGGAAATATTTACCCCAAGGTGCACAGTTCCGACTCAAGCAGTCAATCTTCAAGTGATGAGAAGATAGACGCCAATTTTTGTGGACGGTGGGCAAACGAACAAACTCTTCTTCTTAATACTAGCATTCAAGCCGGAACAGCGTCACCCAATATTGATGAAGACGAGCAGGCGCCTGCCGCAAAGGAAAAACCAGTGACATGGCCCTCGCTTCCTCGAAAGGACCAGCTGCTCATTCTCACTCTGGCAAGGCTTTCAGAGCCGTTGACTCAAACTTCTCTCGGCGCGTACCTCTTCTACCAGCTTAAATCATTTGATTCTTCCCTTTCGGATTCTACTATTGCTTCTCAAGCAGGAATCCTACAGGCAGCATTCCCGGGCTCGCAATTTCTAACCGCCATGTTGTGGGGCCGGATTGCCGATTCAGAATGGGGAGGGAGAAAAAGAGTCTTGTTAGTCGGCCTGTTAGGAACTGCATTTTCCGTGATAGGCTTTGGCTTTTCGAGAAGCTTCACAAGCGCCGTCATTTTTCGATGCCTAGGCGGTGCATTAAACGGAAATGTCGGAGTCATGAGAACAATGATTGCAGAGATTATCAAAGAAAAGAAATATCAGTCTAGGGCTTTCCTTATTCTTCCGATGACTTTTAACATCGGAGTTATCGTTGGTCCTATTCTTGGTGGACTTTTGGCTGATCCAGCCGGGAGTTACCCATCCATCTTCGGTCCTGACTCATTACTCGGCGGCAAAAAGGGAGTATATTGGATGATCAAATGGCCATACGCGCTCCCGAATCTCATGAGTGCCATCTTCCTCTTCGCGTCCGCTTGCGCTGTCATTCTTAGTCTTGAGGAAACCGACGAAATCCTCAAGCAACGGCCCGACTATGGTCTCCGCTTTGGCAAATGGCTGGGCAGAAAACTTTGCGGCGGAGGCAGATCACACGGTTACAATGCTCTCCCTGGAGACGATAGTTTTGCCCCCGGGCGTTTCTCTACAGACCTAGAGCTTCAGCCAACTCCCACATCCGCTACTTCACGGACAGGTCAGCTTTCTGATAAACCCGTCTTGCCTATTCGCAGACGCAAGCTCCCTCTCCGCCGCATCTGGACTCGCAATGTCATCATCACTCTCATTGCCCATGGTCTCCTGGCCATGCATGTCGGCACTTTCAACAGCCTCTGGTACATCTACCTGTCCACGCCGCGGTTCGATCCTTCACATCCCGATCCCCTAAACTATGTTCAGCGCGGCCCCATCCATTTTACCGGAGGCCTATCTCTCCCACCACCACGCATCGGTTTAGCGCTCGCAATTCTTGGAGTTATCGGAATCACATTGCAATTGCTACTGTACCCGCGGCTCAGCCATAGACTAGGAACTTCTCTGTCGTACCAGTTTTCCCTCTTGCTCTTTCCATTTGCGTACATTCTCGCGCCTTATCTTTCGCTGATCCCCTCAACCACCAAGGCGCCCCACCCGGTCGCAGGCATTCTCGTGTGGGCAGGTATCACGGGAATCCTCTTCATTCAAGTCCTTGCACGCACTTTCTCTTTACCGGCCACTGCGATTCTCGTGAACAACTGCTGTCCGCACCCCAGCGTGCTAGGGACTGTTCATGGCCTTGGACAGAGCGTGTCGTCTGCGACAAGGACCGTCGGCCCGATTCTGGGTGGGTGGATATTTGGCCGCGGCTTGAAGATCGGAGTTGTGGGGATGGCGTGGTGGTTCATTGCCGGGATCGCAATCATAGGATCGATTGCTGGGACGTTCGTTAAAGAGGGAGATGGTCATGAAATATTACTGGAAGGAGAAGAAAGGGAACAGGGGAACAAGACTGTGAGAGGGAGGAGTTGAGTTCTCAAGTCTAAGGATATGGTAAGGAAAAATCGAAGGATCCCCGTTAAGGGAAGGAAGAGACTTGAGATGAGGGTATTAGGGACGGAAGGTTCAAGAAAATTTCGCACGGAAGAACCATGGAGCTTGAACGAGGCAATTCGAAAACTTAAAACTCATAGAAAAAAGTTCAAGAATCTACCGTCAATTTAGTGTCATGGTTAGCTATGGTGCCATATACGCGACGGTATTCAATTCGGCTCGCAATCGGGGTTTTTTTTGGGGTTTCCATTTTGACAAACAAGTGGAGAATGCATTTTTGGTTTCTGAAGCAGCGAACTATGGGTTTTTCTTCTATGCGAACGACAAGTGTTTTCATGGATTAACGATTGGTACGAAGGATAGGTTCCGTCAAGCCCTTCGCCACAGCGGTGGACGATGACTCGAGCTTTGTATCGAGATACACTATCTCATATTAGTCCTAGCATGCTCGATGAGACACTGCACACATTTCTTTACACTCAATGGGCATAGGAGTGTCTTCGCTACTTCATAGACATAGATTTTTTAATAAAAGGCTTCAGAAACAAGCAACTACGCGAACGAACAAACGAACGGTGATGTGACAACGATTTACATCTGACGTTACGCTTCGCTTTGTGTCAGAGAATATATTGTGTAACACTAAAACGAGTCAAAAGACTTAACTCGTGCCAACATCATATCCTCATTCTCACTCTGCCATTATACAAATGTTCCTCTGCAAACCCACGATCAACCAAAAACATACTCCTCTTCAAAGCATCTTACAATTCCAACAATATACCTCTTACGTCCCACTTGCCGACTCATCCGGACTGAAGTTGATGCTCACGCTATTCACACAATGTCTCGTGTCCGTCGGCGTATCGAACTTTTCCTCCTTAAAAATATGTCCCAAGTGGCCCCCACAATTCGCACACATTATCTCCGTCCGTGACCCGTCATCCCCTTCCTTTATAGCTTCAGGGATAGCGTCGAAGAAGGCAGGCCAACCGCAACCAGAGTTGAACTTGTGCGAAGCACGGTAGAGGGGCGCGTCACAGCCGACGCAGGAGTAAACGCCGCTTGATGGGTAGTGCTTGTCATATTTCCCTGTACTCATCATTTCGGTACCCTTCTCGCGGAGAATATGGAATTGCTCTGGGTATTAATGTCAGGATTTTATATAGGCTTCAAGGTAGGGTTTGGGGCTTACCTTTGCTGAGAACTGCTTGCCATTCGCCCTTCGTCTTCTGGACAGGAAAATCCTGGCTGGGCATCTTGTCTGAGGAACTGCTGAAGAGAGAGCTGATGAATGGGATCGTAGGCATAGACCTGAGGACTGTAATTCGAGGTGCGGGGTAAAGCGTGCTGCCTCGGATATAGGGAAAGCGGCGGCTTGTAGTGTTCGAGAAAGTGTGTAGAGTGTAGATGATGGCTGGGATGGAAGGAAAGCGCATCAAGGGTAGAATATATACAAAAAGGAGCAATTTACAAATTGTTGATCTGGAATCAGAGGATTTGAGATGGGACATAGGGCGTCAGGGAAGCTATACTGCGCCACTATGAATGTCCCATGCGGAATTGGCTGGATTTGTCAAGACCCAATCGCTTGCGTCATCCCTTCATGTGGCAACTTTTTCATGGACTTTTCGTATATGCACGCCTCATAAGCCAATCTAGAGACTCTATACCGTATAGAGCTTGGTGTTGAACCCTCAAGTCAGTACGGCAAGGGTGCTGGCGCCTCATTTAACGCTTGGATATTATAGTAAACAGCAGCAACATGGCCAGGAAGCCTATAATATTTGGTATAGTTAATTAAAAAGCTTTAATATTGTTTGCCGTCTATTTGATTATTAAATTGTTAGTAAAATATTGTCCTAATACTACCTAAAAAACGTCATGCGTCTTTAGCTCTAAAGCCTCTAAGGCCTCTAAAGCCTTTAAAGCCTCCAAAAGCACCTTAAGCCTAGGAGTCCTATTTACAATCCTTTTAAGTAACACAGTATACACATGATAGCTTATTGGCAGAAGTTATACAGCCTCTAGAGGCTTTAGTGCTGATTAAGAATGATGTTAAGGAGGACGAATTAGGAGCTGTTTTTAAGGCCCATAGCAAAACTGCTAAGAATAAGGTAGATAAGGTAGATAAGACTAAACTACTAGAGCTATTAGTTAAAGAAGTTATAAAAATAGGCCTTCCTGTGGTTCCTACTTTATAGGAGCCTATAACCGCTGTTCCTAAACTAGGTCTTGAAGTTATTAACCTTCTAAATAAGTTGATATTCGCCGCTCGGCATACTAGTAAGCCTATTAGCGGCCTTAATGTGGACATTAAACCTAATAATCTTTCTGATTAAAATAAGGGTAGTAAGCGCTTTGCTTATTATACACTAGCAGATCAAATTGGTATGGCGTCTAGTAGGTGTAGATCTGGATAAGACCTACCAATTTGAGTATTCCTACTATTCTTTAGTATCAGTATATTTGAGAAGCTTGCGGTTAATATAAACCTATATACAGCGTCTTAAAAGGCTGGCGAATATCACCAATTAGGACGGTATATCGGTAAACAATTACAGAAATGGAAGAAGACCTCCGCTGGCGAATTAATGGTTTAGGTAGGACTTATTATCTATATAGGCGTCTTTAAGGTCACCCAGGTGCGAGACCTTTAGGCTATAGATCCTAAATATCCTAAGCATTTAATTAGCTTATTTATAGGCCAAAAAAGATGGGAGCAATTTAAACGCTTCTTCTATACCTTACCACCTCCACTAGATGGCGTCAAACGTTAGATTTTTAAGAAGATTAAGCCGTTAACAACTCCTTTAGGCGAGGCATTTAGGAAGTATGTTATACCTAGATCTATAATTAGCTTTAATAAGATGATAGTAAGGTTTACTAGACAATCTACAGCTATAATTAAATTGCCTAGTAAGCTAGTACCTAAGGGCTTTAAGATATTAAGCCTTTGTTAATATGGGTATTGCTATAGCTTTATATTTACCTTACCTGGCTGCTTTTTTGGGCTTCCTTCTTGGATAGATTATTAAGATATTGCCCTTTTAAAAACCTCTGAGTGCGTCCTTTACCTTACCCAACAGCTCCCCTTTTAGGCTTATTAATTTTGCCTATTTTTGGATAACTACTTTATAAATATTCCGTTGCTCCAGGTGCTCTAACGACTTAGAATTGCTGCAGCTGGCATAGCTTAATTAAACTTAAAAGACTATCCAGAGGTGCATAAAAGGGCTAATAAAAGGAAGGAAAGGCTACCGTTTAACTTTATTACAGGAGTAGTCATTGGCGTGGTTAATTTAGTGCTTTCTATTGTATAGCAGGACAAGAATTTGGTATAATTTTTAACAACAGCTTACTTATGCAGCGATAAGGACGTTAATAAAGTTAATCGGCATTATCTGCGGGTATATAATTCCTTCCTTAAGAAGCTGGTAGCTAATGTTTGGGGTAATAATCTAATTAAGAAGTTAACGCTTCCTAGGCTCTCTATCGACTACAATAACTGGATGGGCGGCGTTAATATTTACGATTAGCTTTAAAGCTACTATACCACCTAGATTACTACTGTGCGCACCTAGCTACCCTTATTCTTCTAGGTACTTAATACGGCTGTAATTAACGCCTATATTATTAGTAAGAAGATCTTCTAGATGTTAAGGAGGCCCTTCCAAACCCACCGCTGTTTCTGTATATAATTAGCATGGAACCTTGTTATTATAGGCAGTTAAAAGATGGGCCTAAGTAAGTATGATACTGAGCGTCTTCTTTATCAAAGCTTACTAAAATACGGGCAATATTAATCTGGTATTAGGCCTGGTCATAAAAATAAAATAAATTAAAAAACCACCTATATTACTGCTAAAACCCCACTACCTATAATTTAACGGTGTAAGATGCGAACTTACCATTCTATTAAAAGCTTTACAAGGAAGTAAGGCTATAAGAGCCCACCAAAGTGCTAGATATATAGATGGAAGGAGGCAAAGAAGCTTATAATAAAGGTTAAGCAAATAGTATATAAATGCGAGGCCTGTAGGCTTCCTTTATGCCTTCAGTGCTTTAACAACTTTTATTCAGTAGGCGATGACTAGGTAACTATTTTAGGTCCTCTACTTCCTTATACCTCTAATATTGAGACTCTAAAGCTAATTAAGCCTTTGCTGCAGCGTCCTTCTTAGTATCCTTTAAGCCCTCCTCTACTGCCTTTAATCAATCCTCTATATTGAATAACCGCTAGTTGAACTGTTTAACCACTTATAGCACTTGATATATCTTATTTAATATATACAGCACATCCTCCCTTATAACCTTAAGCTGGTCCTTTACTAGCTTATCCTTGTTAACGTTAAGAACGCGTATAAAGTGGGTAGGTAGCAGCAATTTAAGGGAGGACTCTAATGGAGGATTTTCCTATATAATTAGCAGCTGGTTAATGGAGGAAGGGCGGAAACCTACAGCCATGACGTCATATATCGCGACTTTTTGCCCAACTTCATTAAAAAAATATAGAGCTGTTTTTGGTGGTGGCCTGCTGCAGTATCTCATCGGCATCGCAATATTGACGCGTTTTGGTGAGGCTTGCTAATAAAATCACGCTAGCTAGGGTGCCTGCAGCATGCTAACCCAGGCAGGAGCGCCCAAAGCGCCCAATACGAAAAGTCCGTTTTGCCACACGAAGGGATAATGAGATGTCAGCGAAACACAAGGGTGACCCGTGCGCTTAAGCCACCCCTTGAAACGGCAGGGCCCTTAGATGATGGGGTCTGTGCGCGAACACCAGGATCAAAACAACGCGTATATCTATGTAGAATTCAATCATTAATTACACCACCACCATGCCTTCCAATCGTACTAGAATTGATGCAGACCTTATTCGGAAGACTCGATATAACATTCCTCTAAATTAAATCGCAAAAAAACCCTACCCTAAGCCCCGGCCGTTGCCTAAATTTGAACCTCTCTATATTAACAATCCCTCCAATATTGATACTTACGATCCTTTTAAGTTATTTAGTCTGGTACAGCGTATGGGGCGTCAGAAAGCTCTATCAGAGTTATTACCAAATATTACAATGCAAGCACGCGATAGTAAGGAATGGGAGAGGCGGAAACGGGCTCCGAGGACCAATTTTGGGTGCAGTATCTGCAAGATACCGTTCTGCAGAAAGGATAAGTGCTGGTTACCTCATATCGAGCAACTCAATTCCAAAGAATAAGCCTATATATCAAATAGCTATGAAATCAAAAGCTTCGTATTTCTGAGAACGGCTGCTCGATTCGGCTGGTTTGATTGGTGGGCTCTTATCGATACCGTAAGGCCCAATTTTGCCGTGTTAAGGGATAGCTAACGTACCTTATGGGCTTTTGACGGTTGAGGGGTTTTTGACGGTTTTACTACCGCTTGCCTGTTTAAGCTTAGCGACTCATACTGCCGCTTCAAGAATCAAAACATTGAATTCCTCAATACTTGATCCATATTTAAGAAATTTACCATCAACGCCACTATACCCCGCTAGAGTTGCGAACCTAATACGGACCAAAGGGTTGAGTTAGCAATTACTGGCTTCAAAAATGGCCTCTATAAAAGCCGGGGAGATGCTGCAAAGTCTCACGGCGTTGGCCCAAATACATTGCGTAGGCGACTCAACGGCAAACATAAATCTCACAAAGTCGCGCATACTCAACAGCAGTGACTAC
>Ga0307507_10005123_pt1 | contig 21995 bp, 18 predicted proteins | sample 7_EM_MG_FD_207223 | JGI IMG/M metagenome (GOLD analysis project Ga0307507, IMG submission 207223) | Populus trichocarpa ectomycorrhiza microbial communities from riparian zone in the Pacific Northwest, United States - 7_EM | ecosystem: Host-associated > Plants > Roots > Unclassified | place... | reverse complement strand
TCTTTACGTAACGTCTTGTTCTCTTTAAGAGCTATATACCCTTAGATTTAGATAGAATTTATATTATTCCTTTAAATCTTCCCTAAAGCCTCTTTGCGCCCTTATACTATATTGCGTTAAAATAACTACTATTAAAAATAGCAAACAAACCTAAATCCCTTTTGATAACCATAAGTATTATATCCCTAGTTAGGGAATAATTAACTATAATATAACAATCCTTTATAGATGCCCTAGCTTAGTAGCGGGCTGCACTAGAAGCCTAATATTAGCGATTAATGGAAGCACTCCGCGAAGAACTCCGTAACGTTAAGGCTCTTTTATTAGAGACCCTAATAATAATACCTATAAATAAAATTGAAATAACTGTATCTAAACCTAACCTGTTAAATTCGAACACTAAACTAGTAATAGTAACTTAACCTATATCTATAACGAGTTTAATACCCACTACAAAATCCAAAAAGCTCCCTAATCCTCTAATGTTTAATAGAAATTAAAATAACCTACGTCCCTTTATAACTAAGCTCCGTCTTAAACTTTTAATAAACTATAACCGATACCCTACTAAAGCTAGTAAGGTTAGCTATGGAATGTTTTATTTAAGTAAGGACGCTGCATGTACTATAGATCTATTCTTCTATAACGGCACCTTCGTTAATTTTAAAATCTTTATCTCTTTACTAGAACGAACGTATGATGACGCTAGCCGCGAATATACAGCTGTTATTAAACTTAAGAACCTATAATAACGGAACCAAGACTTTACTAGCTTCTTTTTGGAATTTTTAGGCCTTATTAGCGAACTGGATTGGAATAAAGCCGCTAGAGTTGCTGCCCTTTAACGAGCTATCTCGGATGAAATTAGAGCCTAGTTAGTAGGTAGGGAACTGCCGAAAAACCTATCTAAATTTGCTATAATATGCCAACGAATTAATGAGGATCTTTAATATAACAAACAAACTCGTTCCCTAAAGTTAACTATACCTCGCGTTTAAAACACCCCAAAACGCAATCCGTCTCCGAAACCTAAAAGCCCTATATATAACCCTATAGACCTTAATGCCGCTCGATCCTATATACCCTTGGGAACTAATAAATAAAGAACTTGAGCTATAAATGGAGAATGCTTTAAATGCGGTAAAAAAGGACATATTTAAAAGCATTGCCGAACTTACCCCTTTAAAAAGGTCCGCCGTAGCTCCTCCCGTTTCTTAAATTATACCCGTTCCTTAAGCTATACTTATTCCTTAAATCGTACCCGCTCTATAAATCGTACTTAAATGCCACAAAGTATCTTGCCTTTGGTTAATTTGGAAAACAAATCATCCTAAGGCTAAGTCGCGCCTTAGGATAAAAAGTGGAAGAGTATAAGTATCTAGGCTCTTCTAGCGCTAATACACAACATAACTCCCTTAATATACTCGGCGAAATTTAAATACTTAGAAAATGGAAGGAAGTATAAATCCTTATAGATAGCGGAGCTACTAGCATAGGCTTTATTAATATGAACTATGCAAAAACTTAACACCTAAATTTAAAGAAACTTGACAAGCCCTAAGGCCTATAAGGCTTTAATGGCAAACCCTTAATATATAGTGAAATAACGCACTACGCCCTAGTAAAAATGCGGATGGGCGAACACCTTAAACACGTTTCCCTATTTATAATACCCTTAAAGCAATATAAAGTTATACTTAGACACGGATGGCTAAAACAACACAACCCTTTAATTAGCTGGGTTAAAGAAACACTAAATTTCCATATAACTTACTGCCGAAGTTATTGCTTAAAAAACTATTTGCCCTACGAATATATACACAACTATTTAAATTTAATATAATACAAATTACCCTTGCCACGAACCTTGAGCCAATATAATAAATCTATAACTGCTAATTGTAACAAAGAATGCGAAGATGTTTTATTAAAATCTCTTAAAATTTGGATAATATAAGCCGCATCTTTTATTTTATTAGTAAAAAGACGAGATTATGAAATCTTTACTATAACTATGGAAGATATTAAGAAAGTACTAAAACCGAAATAGTATATTAATCCTTAACCTCTTGTACCTAAAGAGTACCATAACCTAATTGACGAGTTTAAAAGACGATTTATAGACCAACTAGCCCCGCACTGAGATAAGCACGATTTTAAGATAGAACTTGAGCTGGGCATAATACTAAAGTTCGGTCCGCTATACGGTATATTATAGGAAGAATTGCTTATAATGCGATAATACCTTAATAAGTATCTAGAAAAAGGATTTATTCGCCCTAGTTAATCTCTATTCGCCTTACCCATACTATTTATTAAAAAGCTAGGAGGAGGCTTAAGATTCTATATTAATTATTAAGCTCTAAATATAATTATAGTTTGAAACCGATATCCGATTCCCCTAATTTAAGAGACGCTTAACTATTTAGTGAAGGTACGGTACTTTATAAAGCTTAATATAGTTGCAGCCTTTAATAAAATCCGTATATAAGAAAGAGATAAGAAGTATATAGCTTTTTGTACACAATAGGGACTCTTTAAATACCTAGTAATGCCGTTTGGCGTAAAGAACGGTCCCAGTATATTTTAGTAATACATTAATAATATGCTTTATGAATTCCTTAATATATTTATTACCGTGTATATTAATAATATCTTAATCTATTCGTCCTTGCTTTCTAAATATTGGAAATACATTAAAATAGTCCTTAAACGCCTATAAGATGCGGGCCTATAATATAATATTAAGAAATGTAAGTTCCACGCGTCCAAGGTCACGTACTTAGGCTTAATAATATCCCGCAACGGAATTAAAATGGACCCTAAGAAAGTCGCCGCGATTATAAACTAGGAAAGCCCTAGTAACGTATAAGATATTTAAGGATTTTTAGGATTTGTAAATTTCTATTAACAATTTATTAACTACTTCTTAGAAACTACTTAGCCGTTAGTAAGCCTAATAAGAAAGAACATAAAATTTAAATGGACCATTAAATGCGAATAAGCTTTTAATAACCTAAAGTATTGTTTTACAACTGCTCCAATTCTCGCCTACTTTAACCCTAACCTTAAATGTATTATAGAAACAGACTTGTCCAATTATGCGCTAGGGGGAGTGTTGTTATAATACGATAAGGACGGTAAGCTACATCTAGTAGCCTTTTTCTCCCGGAAACTCGCCCCTACTAAATTAAACTATAAGATATACAATAAGGAACTACTTATAATTATTAGATGTTTTAAATAATGGCGTCCTAAGCTTAAAGGATTGTTGTTCCTAATACATGTATTAACAAACTATAAGAACCTGCAGTACTTTATAACTATAAAGTAATTAATATAGCGCCAAATTCGTTGGGCCGAATACCTCTTACGATTTAACTTTAAGATTATATACTAACTGGGTAAACTTAATTAGAAGCCTAATATATTAACATAATAGTTATAGAACCTACCTGTAAACGCTGTGGATAAACGGATTATAAATCAATTATGGATCTTATTGCCTCCCAAATATTTTAAAAAACTACGTCCTATGTTCCTAGATATAGAACTTAATAGAAATAAATTAGAAGTTAATAAATGGGAAATGGAAATTAATGAGCTAATAGAATACGAATATAAGAATAACGTATGGATAATAGATATAATAAAAGCGATTTGAACAGGAAAACGATAGTATAAGGATATTACACTTGCTGAATGCGAAATTTAAAACGACTGATTATACTACTAATAGAAGATGGTAGTTCCGAATTCCGAACCCTTATAATTTAAGATACTTGAATTTGTATACGACTTCCCTATAGCAGGGCACCCTGGCCATGCGAAAACTTATGAAATTGTTTAACAAGCATACTACTGGCCTACGATGCACGACTATGTACGAAAATACGTTCGAGTATGCAGGATGTGCGTGCGTAGAAAGACCTCTTATATAAAGAAGCAAGGAGTACTTTAACCGCTACCAATTCTGATATAAAGATGGCGCAACATCTTAGTTAACTTTGTAGTTAACTTACCTAATAGTAATAGGTTTACGAATATTATAGTAGTCGTTAACCGCCTTATAAAAATGCGATATATGATTCCTATGGACTTAATTAATACAATATTAGTAGCCGAATGTTTTATTAAGTACGTCTTTAAGCTATACGGACTTCCTAATATAATAGTATCTAACTATGGAAGCTAGTTCATTTTAGACTTCTAGTAAGCTTTATATAAATAATTAAGCATTTAAATATAACTCTCAACTATATTTTATTTAGAGATAGATGGCTAAACTGAAATTATAAACGCGATTATGGAATAATATTTATAAATATACTGCTCCTACCTGCAAGACGACTAGGAAAAATGGCTGCCTTTAGCTAAGTTTACCGCAAATAATACAATAAACGTATTAATAGGCGTAATGCTATTTTACGCGACCTACGGACAAGACCCTTAACTTAGATTTAAACTATAACCTAAAATTAATATAATAGGACCCATAATTAAACGGATTTAGTTAATTAACGCGTATAACTTCGCTAATTAAATAAAGCAGTTAATGGAACTATTACGAAGTGAATTAATATACGCTTAAACGTTATAGGAATGGTATGCGAATAAAGGACGAGCTCCTACATGGGACTTTAAGGAAGGTAATATAGCCTACCTAAATACACGAAACCTAAAGACTTAACGGCCCTTAAAGAAACTTAATTAGAAGTTCGCAGGCCTATACTAAATTAAGAAGAAACTAAGCCCATACACCTATAAGCTTAAACTGCCAACTAAGATAAAAATATACCCGACGTTTTATGTAAGCTTATTATAACCTTTAAAAGATAATCCTATAACTTGTAAAGTGCCGCTGCTACTTTCCGTAATTGTTAACAACGGTAATAGTTCTTACTTTATTAACTTAATTAATAATATGCGATAGAAACCATAATTTAAATAATTTAAACTTCTTGTTAAGTGGGAAGGATATAAAACACGAACCTAGGAAACCTATAACTAGATTAAGGCTAATGCGCCTGCCTTGGTAAAAGAGTTCTATAAGGACTATCCTTTACGGCCTGCTCTGGCTGGATAGATATAATATAAAGGCAAACGACTGCTACCTAACACGAAGACATAAAACACAATAGCAGGAAACTTAAAATACGTCACGACGCTTATAACGCGATAAGTTATAAATTCTTAACTAAATTAAATTGTTTTGGACCTTCGGCTAAAAAGGGGGGGTACTGTAACAGGACTAGCCCAGTTATAGTAGGAATGTCTTGGTGAAACACTTAACAGATAACTATATGAAACTGTTTATAAACTATTTATAACTGTCTATAACTATTTATAACTGTCCGCAATTATCCGCTGTAATTTACCATTTTCTACTAAGTTCCGCCGACTTGATTAAATTCCATTAAATTCCACTAATATAATAGAATTTGGTTAAAACTTGTTAAAATCCGCGTAGGCTTATACCCACGCGTCTGCTGCTAAGACCCCGAATATTTAGTTATAAGTTTCCTATATTCCTTTCTCTTCTTTACGCAACGTCTTGTTCTCTTCAAGAGCTATATACCCTTAGATTTAGATAGAATTTATATCATTCCTTCGAATCTTCCCTGAAGCCTCTTCGCGCCCTTATAGTTTTTTCTACTAGGTTACTACCGTTATTATAGGGGTTAATTATTTAAAAGCGGCAATAGTTTCTATCTAGGAGGCAATAAGGGCATTAAGGCTTTTATTAGCTTTCTTATTGGCGGTGTTTATATTATATATAAACTATAGTCCCGCTTTAATATTACTAAGGAACTTATTGGTATAGTTAATAAGGGTATAGTAAACTTTATTAGCTTTAAAGGTTTTAGAGTATAATAGGGAGTAGCAGATTATCTATGTGATATTAGGGTATATCTATATAAAGAAGTCTATAAAAACTTTATAGGGGTTTTAGGTTTTGGCCATTTTGGCGTTATTAATATCGCCCATTTAGGTAATTTTTAGCGCTAGGAAAAAACTAAGGATTATTCTAGGACTGTGGTGGGTTGTAGCATGTAGACGCGTTGCACGTAGGTTGCGATTGCTCTGGGGCGGAGATAACTGGGATATGGGGAATCAGTGATCGCGATAGGGCGCAATTAATGATAGCACAAACTGTTACAGTGCTGCAATGAAGTAGACTAAATAACTACGTTGTGCTATGAAGAAGAGAAGAAGGGTAAAAGGGGGTATTGTATATAAAGAGTAGGGCCAGCCGCCAAGGCGCTAGTGGTAGGCTAGCCAATAGTAGGAAACAGTATGCGTTAGGTCAGTGCTGTGACAGTATCGTTAATTAAGCTTAAGGGAGGGTATTGGAAAACAAGCCCGCAACAATATCACATAATAAGACTTGGGAGAACCTCTTGGCAGGAATCTAACCAATTAGAGAACTTTGACTGCCGGTCAAAGTTCCTTAAAATCTCTTTAACCACCTATATAGAAAATAAGCAATGTATAGAGTTTTAGCCCCAATAACCTTATTTCTAATGAACTGGATAATATTGGAACAAATGAATGTAATTATCTAGTTCTATCTATGACGAATATAGGCCCTTATATAGGCCTATGTCTATAGTAGTAAAGTAATTGCTAAGGATACTAACCAAAATAGAAGTAAAGGGAATCTGCTTATGTAAGCAGGAAAACGCATATGGAGGACTCTTCCAGAACTATTGTTATACCCCTTAGTGCTCCACTAAAACAGAAGCAGATCCTTCCTAAATTAGTGTTAAACTTATTAATATATAAAAGAAACACCTTATAATCCTCTAAGTATGCTATGGGTCCTATTTAACCTCTCCCTAAGCTATAATTGATTGCCTATTAGTGCCGTTATAAGCTCTCTATGTTGTTTGTATCCCCCTTTAAAAGTCATTAGTATTAGTTGGAATTATTAAATAGCGTGCCCTCTGAGGATCTTCTAGCCTGTGTATAATTTCTTACTTAGGTTTAGTGTCTAGTGCATTAAATTAAATTGAGTTTAATTGTATGGCTCTGGAGGTAGTCCCTTAATTATCTTTGTCTACTAGTGCTTTAATAAAGCATTTATAAATACGTGGGCAAACATAGGGGTGGGGTAAATGGCTTTTATGGCTAGCTCCTTCCTTCCTATCCTATAGAGTATAGTATAATTAAGCCGTAGCTTTAATCGCGTGCGCGTATTCGCTATATTACGTATATTAACTCTTCCGCTTATATTGCGAGAGGCTTAGGTTAGCCTAGGCGTAGCCTTCTCCTTAGTAATAATCTGCTCTAGATCCTCCTAGTAGGTGTCCCTTGGGTAGATGTCCCTTAGGTAGATGTCCCTTAGGTAGATATCCCTTGGTGGAGTCCCTTCCTAACCTAGATTAGGAAGCTCTTGCTGGTTAAGGCTTGTCCATACGTTATTAGTAAGAGAAGGTTAATTAGGTTGTGGTGTAATATTGTAACTACTAGAAGCACCCCCTAACTAGGAGTTACCCCCTAATAGTAAGGCCCTGGAGACCTTATCTATCTCTTAAAATCTTCTAATAATGTCTATAACTGGCTTACTGCTTAGTTTGTTGTTAGTGAGTGGAGGTTATACAGGCTACAGTATAATATTGTGATTGCTAGAAGCACCCCCTAACTAGGAGTCACCCCCTAACTGCGAGGCCCTAGAGACCTTGTCTGCCTTGTCTTGTTCCTTTAGTAACTAAGTAGCCTCTTCTTCCTATAAGGCCTGAGAAGCCTTGTCTTCTTCCTATGAGGCCTAAGCAGCCTTATCTTCTTTCTATAGTAATTAAGAAGCCTCTTTCTATAGTGACTAAGAGACCTCTTCCTACAATGACTGAGAGACCTCTTCTACCTCCTGCGAGGCCTAAGAGACCTCGTCTTTTTATAGGGCTTAAGAGACCTCTAGTACAGTGTTCTTAGTAGGAAGTTCCTTAATAAGGCGCGGTTATACGGGATTGTCTAATAGGATAAATAAATTAAGACTGTTGATGTATGGAATGTAGGCTACTTCTGCCTAATTTTTAATAAAGTTAATTATATTATGGAGACCGTTTAAAAAGGCTCCCTTCTCTTATAGAATACTGAGTAAGATAATATTTATAAAGAAGTTAGGATAGTAATATACTTTGGTAAATATAATTGTATAGGCTAAGTAGTTAGTTTAGGTGACTGTAAGCTTAACTAATCTAACGCCAATAGCCTTTATTAAGCCTCCTCCCGTCTAAATTTAGAGAGGTTTAATTTTCTTATACTGCACGAACCTCCTAATGTTATTGCATATGTAAATATTTAAGTAACTATTGGCCATTTAGGAGTCCTTAATATTTGTTCCTAAAGCTATAGCTGCTAGCCCAATGACCTATATAGCAAAGATTAATCTAATTACTAAATTGGTAGCTTAAGAGGATTGATTAGATGTCCCCCTAGAGGCCTTATTTGTATTTAAGGCTGCTCTGTTTTAATTACCTCTGTTACTAGAGCGTTTGCTAGGCCTCCACTAGTTAGGCCTTAGGTAGGTGTGTTTTATTTAGTAATAGTCCTTACTACCTTAATATCTTTTCTTATACTATCCGCACCTATCTAGGGCATCCTTGGCAGGGCTCTGATTGCCTAATAAGGCACTGCGGTCGTTGGGGCGGCTAGCTCCTTAACCTCTGCCGCAACTATTGCCGCGTCCTTAACTGGGCTTCTAATTAAATAAGGTAAAGCTATTAGCTGAGTCCTTCTACTGAGCCTCGTCGGTGAGGTTAGTAATTAATTAAAGTAGTGGAATTAAATGGCCGTTGTAAATCTTATTACATTAGATTTAAGCCTATATAGGGAAGTGTTTGTTAACGGCGTTAATAAATTAATAGATAATAATCTTGTTATCTAGGGTAAGCTTTACCTACTTAACTCCTTAAACCACTTCTTAATAATAGCTTAAGAAAGTAGTGATTGCTTGGTCTAATTGATAGCGGAGCTTAATAAAAGTCTCCTATATATTAGCCTTATGGATTAAGCCACGGGCCTTAAACGTCTGCTTGAGGTGATTAATGTAATCCTTTGCCGTTTGCTTGTACTTTAAGGCAGTAATAATTTTATTATTAATTATACTAAAGATGACTAAATAGACTTTGCTGTCTTTCTTACTGTACTGTTTAAACTTCTTCTTATACTCGTCGGAGAGTGCCTTATTAGTTAAGTGAATTAAGTCATTAGTATCCGCAATGATTTAAGACCTCTTAAGGATCTCGTCTCGCTTCTCCTTGTCGGCGTCCTTTAGTACTTAATTAATAGATATTGTAGGTTTTTCTTCCTGGAGCTTTGGGTAGACTAGGGCCGTATCTTCCTAAATAATATGCAGAAGGCCCTCACCACGTAGGTATGTGCTGAGCTACGTCCAATATTGGTGCCAATTTAAACCGTTTTTCTTGAGGCGTTAAATGCCTAGATAGTCTTTACCCATGGCAACGCGTAAATAAATTAATTTAATATGTAAATAAAACGATTTTTAATGCGTAAACAAACAATTTTAATACATAATTTTTAATAATAAGAAATGACTTTGTATGTAGGTGTGGTAACCTTTAATGCGGCCTATGGTAAGGCGTTAAATATAGAGCAGTAAGATATAACTTAGTATAGGTATAGTAACCCTTTATGCAACCTGTGGTAAGGTGTTAATCTTCTAATGTCGTAGCTTGGTAGCAACAAGTGCTCATAACTTAATAAACTGGATGATATTGGAACGAATAAATGTAATTATCTAGTTCTATCTATGACGAACATAGGCCCTTATATAGGCCTATGTCTATGGTGGCAAAGTGATTGCTAAGGATACCGACCAAAATGGAAGCAAAGTGAATCTGCTTATATAAGCAGGAAAACGCATATGGAGGACTCTTCCAGAACCATCGTCAATTTCAACAGTGGTGGCTGGCGGTCAGCTGTTCTGACCTATAGACAGAACTATGGGCTAGGTAAGAGAGAACCCCGGCGAGTCTATAGCATTATGTCGAGTGAAGACGCGAGAAGGATTCTGAAACACTCAAATAGCGTCACAGTGGACCCGCTACTAGGACTTGGCAGCCGCAGATTTAGCACCCGTATTCTCAGCCTCGTTGTGGGACGGCCGTGGTTCTAAAATTGTCCGCGGCGAGGAATAGATATAAGCGTCTGACTTGGCGACAAAGGAAAGTGTTGGGGAATAAATTGGTTACAGATCATTACAAAACACTGTGAGAATGGGTTATAAAATCCAACTAGGTGGTAAGATATGGATAAGCTCTAGTTCGACACATGCCGTTTATCTCCAGCCAAGCTTTTGAAGAAGCCTACGTCGTTTAGAAACTAGCGTATTCCTTTGTGTGTTGGAATGCAACATGCCTTGAGAGATAATTGGAGTGCTATAACCCGTGGCGTCTGTTGAAATATTTCTCTCGCTGGCTGAAATATGCAAGGAACTAAGCTTTTCCTGTATATCTCGACACTCTTGATAGTCGTCTCCAAAGACATTCTGATAGCCTGCTAGAGCCCTCAAGTACATTGCTCTAGCTCTACCTTTGTCGCCTTGGCTAGCAAATAGAAGGCCTAGATTATAGACGGTATCAAGCGCCGGTATATAAGATGCAGCGATGTCTGGACCTAGGGCTTTCTCATATCCTTCCAGTGTTCGCTGGTACATCTTCTCCGCCTCGCCCAGCTTGCCCTGGGATTTGCAGAGGTTGCCCAAGTTATTGACCGTGTCAAGTGCCGATGTGTGGTCCGGCCCAAGCGCCTTCTCCATTCCTTCTAGTGCTCGCTGGTACATCTTCTCCGCCTCGCCCAGTTTGCCCTGGGATTTGTAGAGAAGGCCCAAGTTGTTGACCGTGGAGAGTGTCGATGTGTGGTCCGGCCCAAGCGCCTTCTCCGTTCCTTCTAGCGCTCGCTGGTACATCTTCTCCGCCTCGCCCAGCTTGCCCTGGCCCGCGTAGAGAAGGCCCAAGTTATTAACCGTATCAAGTGTCGATGTGTGGTCCGGCCCAAGCGCCTTATCCGTTCCTTCTAGCGCTCGCTGGTACATCTTCTCCGCCTCGCCCAGCTTGCCCTGGGATTTGTAGAGGCTGCCCAAGTTATTGACCGTGTTAAGTGTCGCTACATGGTCCGGCCCAAGCGCTTTCTCCTTTCCTTCTAGTGCTCGCTGGTACATCTTCTCCGCCTCGCCCAGCTTGTCCTGGTTCGCATACAGCATTCCCAGTCCATGAATTGCACCTAGCATTACATAATCCTGCTTAACATCCGCTCTACTTGCGTTAGCTCCTTCCGATCTAGCCCTAGTACCTGCTACTCACCCTATAACCCACTGATTGCACCGCTGCGCATGAGCTAGGAGTCGACGTTGCATGCTTGAATACTCCTTCTCTGAAGTCTCCGGCACTGCCCACCCGACTACTACTACCGCAAGCCAGGTAAAGACAGCCCGCTGTTCCTCGTCCTGTATATGAAATGCCCATCTATGCACAACCGGGTGAGTCGTATAGCCTGCTAGATCCTGCAAGCCCTCGACGAGAGAGTAGCTGCGCAAAAGTTGCATTATCGCAACAAACTCAACTTCATTATTCGCAATGTTAGGAAGCCACTCCGACAAATAATCCGCCACGACTATAGATTGTATTTCTGCTTTTGCGAGGAGACCGTACCACAGGTCTTTATTATTAAGACATGCCCAGAACAAAAGCAAGTTAGCTGCGGCTATGCTTTTTGCCTGGATAGCATGGTACGAAATTGTCCACGTTGTCCATACGCTACGGCCGGGATAATCCCGAAGTGGCATGCCGACTCGGTCTTGGGATTCCATAAGGCTCTTCCATTGCTGCTTATAAAGCTGGATATATTTCGCAACAGCGATTCCGCTCTGTCGCAGATATGCGCCAGCCTGCGCAATTGCTAGCGGTAAGCCATTAAGGAGCCTAAACAGCTCCTCTCTCTCAGCTGAATCTGTTCCGAAACGGTTAGCACTGGTATTGTGTGCACGCAACGCAATTACACCATAGCGTTATCATCTTACTATAACTACTCCCATATCGGCTCTGAAATATAGCCTCCGTCTGCTCCTTACTAAGCCTCCCTAGCCTCCATGACCCACCAAGCTGTTCTAAGTTGGCGAGCTGGGTCGTAATTAGAACCGATCCGTGATCTGCACTAGGAAGGTAACGTGTGACATCATATGCATTAGGGACGGCATTGTCCCCTCCGCTCTCTCGATCGATATTATCGAAGATAACTAGCCAGTCCGTGTTGTCTGGCCGGCTTAACCAGCTCATTACATCCCTAACGACGGCATTGATATCGTTAGCACTTATAACGGAATACGCTTTACCAGTCTCTATAATTTGGCCTTCTAGGATCCTGTTTGCATAAATCGCAATACTCTGCTTAAGACTGTCTTCAGTTCTGCCATCCAGCTAAAACACTGAGCTGAACTTTCGGTGGTGCCTCCTTGCGAACTCCACGGCAAGTTGTGTCTTGCTAATTCCGCCAAGCCCGTGGAGCATAAACACCTTCTGGCGGCCGTTTTGTCTCCGTGGTAGAAGAGCTTGTTCAAGTTCGGCTATATCGGACGGCCGATCTATAAACTTGTTCACCACAGGCACACCTTGCAAACTAAACGGTGTTTGATAGTTTCCTATATCTAGGGAGGAGGCTAGTTAGCTATATAGAGCAAGCTATGTCTTACAGCCAAACAATATACTAACATTCTCTTCCGGATATGTTATCGGCGCAAGCCTTCATCTGCTTAAATACCGCCTGCAACTTAATATATTGATCTGTAGCCGCAATAATTGCATTCCTCTGCTTTAAGTCTTCTAACCCAACATCTTCTAGTCCTCTTAACACGTTAAACCGATAGTACCGTCCCGTGTCATCTAGCCGTGATTTATCGCGGGAGAATCGCTCTGCAGTTTTTTTTGTCTCTGTGGCAATCGCCAGCAGACTCTGGCCAATACCAATTATATTGTCCTTGAACGGCGTAAGCGATGGAACGCCCGTCCCAATCGAGACTAAACACTTAATCTTGTCTTCAAGCGAGCCAAATGGCCATATATCTTGAGCCTTGTTCCACACTTCATACACCGGGTTATTTGCTCCTGTAGCCCCATCAATAAAGCTCTCCTTGAAGTCACCGATGGTGATGGGATTGAAGAAGGACGAGGCTGCCGATGTCGCTCGGCCTGCTTCCTATATCTTGGTGGTACGAAGCAGTCGTTCGCGGCCCCGTGGCGAGCGGTAGCTAGTGAGCCGCACTGTATCGCCTGTCTCGCTGCTTATTGCACACACGAATCTACATTTAACTTGTTAACGTCATCACAACCTTGCACACGGGTGGACCTCTACTCACACTTTACACTTCGCATCCGGGACGTCCTTTAATAGCGTATCCTCTGCCAGACCTTGTCTCACAACGATCTCTTTAATCGCGCGCTCCAATTCATTCGAATTAAATCGTCCCTGGACCCGGCCCTTGATCGTCACACGGTGTCTCTGCTTCTGGAAGATCCTGTCTGACAGCAAGACATATGCGTCAATGCACTCGTCAACCGTCATCCGAAGCCGACCGAGCATGATCGCTATGAGCCTGCGCTTCTTGTCAGCCGTAAATTTAGCAAAGCAATCACTACTAACCCGCCAGTGCTGGTGCCTCCGATCATGTCGAAGTAGTCGCAAGGCTTCGGCGGCGATTCCGGGTCAATAGTGTCCATGAGCTGCTTCAAGATCTGAAGCGTCGACAGGCCGCGGACGCCGCCGCCATCGAGGGCGAGCAGGCGGAGGTCATGCTCGGGCATGGCTGTAAAGGTGAGCAGGATGGCTCAGTGAAGCGAAAAGATTTAATGAGAAATATACAGAAGTACTCATGGCTCCACAAAGCTGCGGAGCCGCTCTTGAGAGTGTCGTGGTCTATCTTCAGCTTGACTAGGCTGAGAATGCAGGTGCTGTCTGCAGTTGCCAAGTCCCAGTCGTCTTCCACACGGCGAGGAGAAACGTTCAGCTGAAGCGCGGCGCGTCTGTCTGCGGTCCTTCGCTAAACTGTGCCGTATCCAGTATGGCTGGCTCCTTCAATTCTCGATTTCACCCGACTAAATATGATACACCACTTACCAGCACCATGACACCTTCACCACTTTGAATAGCTGCGCCTGACTCTGGAAACAGACGCTCTTACTGCATTCCTTTCTAAACCTTCAGAGAAGCTACATCATGACCTCAGCTCAAGACAGTAAACTAGATTTGAAAGTCGACATTGACAAAACTTTGAAATTTAGTCGAAAAAGTGTGAAAAGAGAACGAGCGTGATGTAGGAACTACGCACGCATGCATGTAAAGATGACTTTTCCTATTACCTAGCTTTATTAGTTTTTCTAGCGATTGAAATCCGGCATAGTGACTCATAGCAACCTAAATTAGTCCAAAAAGTTTTTCAATATTTTCCACGAAGCTAGCAATTGTGCTTTCGTCCTACTCATACTTCAGATGGTTGATGCAGCCGGACTAGTTCTAAGCTATTGAGAACTTCCAGTCGCTCATAATAATTTGATTTAACTCTATGAAAACTCACTTTGCAGATTGAGTATACATTGGCTCTAAACTTTTCTGCTGTCATTGACAAGTACCTCGCAGCTATCAATGGATCCTCGCAGCAGGTCATGATTCACGTACTTCTTCGGGCACACAGACTTCTCAGTTGTAGCTAAATTCCTGCCCAACGAGCTTCTCGCTCAAAGCCCAAAGCTTCTTCGCGCTCTCTGGATCTAAAGCGTGAGGAGCAGTGGTTGGGTCAATTGCTGAATCCGCGATGCATGCACCACTTTGATCTAACTTCTTATTAGCCCTGAGAATTGGATTTTTTCAAATGTGGTGCTCTTGCCATCAATAGTTCGATCAAATGCTGCAACAATGTAATTTGCGGATCCTTGTTCAACACTTTTGTATGGAATAAGCTCTGTATTTGGATTTCCGTTCTTGTCCCACCAGCCTGATAACCGTCAAAAATTGCACATATGAGTATTTCGGAGATTGTCCACAAAGGACAAGCGAGCGTACCTCTTTCGATCCTTTCCTCCATAGATATATCTCGGCTGATTCCTGTAGTAGGAATGCCTCCCGGGTCAACTCCGAAAGACCTCAGGTTTTTCTTTCCAAGTTTTTGTGTCAACCCTACGGAGAATAAGAGGTTCGCCGATTTTGACTGTGCGTATGCCAGAAATTTCTCGTAGTTCTTCCCTTCCTATATTTCCGAAAGATATTAGAAACGCCGATCTGACCGATGAATAAGAAGAAATTCACCTACGTTGAAATTGATATCCTCGAAGTGCACGACGCTTCCTCTATGAGCCGCACTGGAGACGTTAACCACGCAAGCTCCATCTTGTGACTTGAGAAGTGCTGGTATAATAAGATTGGTGAACAAGAAGTGTCCGACATGATTGATTGCGAAGTGCCACTCAATCCCCTCGCTGGTAGTCTTGAAATTTGGAACCACTGCATTCATCAGAAACGAATTCTAACACAGTACTTGTCTTGGGAAGCAATTCACGGGAACGGCGGATTGCGTCATGGGCTGCACTTACTCATAACACCAGCATTGTTGATTAGTGAATCCACCACAGCTGTCATACGGAGAAGCTCATCTGCAGCCTTCCTCACCGAGGTCAAGTCGGAGAGATCAAGCAATAGGGGCTTGACATTCTCGACTGACTTCGAGCCTCGAATCTCGTTGATTACGGCATTAATGTTTTCCAAGTTGCGACTGGCCAAAATCAAGAGCTTGGGATTCTGCTGAAAAATCGCTCGAGCAGCATCTGCACCTATCCCGGTAGGGCTGACCCCTGTGATAATCACTGCCCCGCCGAGTTCAGTAAAGATTGACGAGGTTGCTTATTTTGCTGCGAGTGGCAACTTACCAGTTTTGTCGGTGATGCCACTAGCAAGATCTGCAGCGGCTTGATCCGAAGTGGTATGCACGTTGAATCGACCTCCTGAAACGGGCTTACGAGCTAACGCAGAGGTTGCAATGTCGGAAGTAGGGTTGAAATTGAATTCAGACATGGTGATGGCTGTGGTGTGGTTGTAAGTATATGCTGGAGTTTCCCAACTACTTTACTGTAGTGAGTTTTTGTTCCGTTCATTCTCTTGCTCTTATATACAAGCGCAATTCGGGGTTAGGATGGTCAATAGACATGTTAGAGCAACTCGGAACACCGTGTTCCAGTACAAACGCATACCAGTACGGAGTTTACTTTGAAGCCATGGACATATGGACATAAGACATAAACAGAGGTTTGGTTATGGTAGTCTGTGCTTTCCGGGGCCATACTAACGGACGAAATAGCAAGGCTGTCCGTAGTTCGCTGGCGAGGCAGAGTGCTTGAGGGTTTCGAGGATTTGCTGGCGTCAGCATCTGAAATCCGTTGCAGCCCTCATTGGCCCAGGCGCACGGGCAGAGGCTGGGGTGCAGAGCTAGGGCCCCCTGCCAGTTGGCCATTTGCCAAGCCTCACTTATTTTAAACCGTCTTAGTAATTTTGCCATTTTGAGCAACCATTTATGTTCCAAGAATATGGAATCATTGCATAGTAGGCAAGCCGATCTCCCAGCAGCTCTCTTTGGATCTGGATATCGGATTTCCCTGCACTAAGCCGAGTTGCACGAACAAGCTTTGGAGCAGAATGGCAGCTTGATATCCATCCCTGACCTCAGTTTCTAAAAATGGGCAGATTATTCAGCCAAAAGCACTCGCAGCCTTATGATGAAGCGCCCTAGTCTACTTATCTCCGTCACAACCTAACCGGAGTACATATACTTCGACGATTGAAGACGTCAGCAAATATCCTTTGTTTTGTTCGCTCCTTATCGCTTCGACAACGCCTTAAGCTAGACTTGCTGCATCTTGCTGGCGCCATGCCAACATCCTCTCCTAAGGGGTCAACGTCCGCAAGTCGCGAGAAACGGACGCGAAATGCATTAGCGTCTTCCGAGAAAACCTCGTCTTCCCAGAAGCCACACAAGGGAAATAGTGAGGCGCGGAAGCTGCAGAATAGAATCGCATCAAAGAACTACAGTCAGTTTTGCGCAACTAAATTCCATTAAGACTAATGATCTAATGAAAACCTACTCATAGGGGAGAAGAGAAAACGGAAGCTTGAATACTTGCAGCAGCTACTTGAGTCTCAATCATCACATGGCCAATCGCCAGCAGTCTCTCCATCTGAGAGTATAGATGATTGTTTTGCTGGAAGACCTCACTCACTTTCAGGGGAACAATGTACCCTTGCACATGGGCCTGATCCAGTGAGCACACATCCCAGTGAACAAGGGCCCCCAACACTTGTTAGCAGCAGTGCCACTTCCGGGCTTGCGGGGGCCAGTAGCGCCTTTGAGCTTGTGTCAGTGTGCCAAGAATCTTTTGAGGATCTCGGTCCTATGTGGCCTTCTCCACCACTCATCAGTAGTAGTAATCAGGGCAGCGACAGCATTACTGCTTTCGATGGAACGTGGTTTCCCGAGATTTCGGACTTCACGAACGATGGCGACTTTCAGTTCCAGCCATCCCCACCGTTTCAGCAACCACCAGGCCAGATACCAGAGCTGCCTATCCACACTATTGGGATGACAAGCTCAGATCCGCCATTGCCTACCATTATGGGACAATCGTCAGCATTTATAGCCAGATCCCAAAGTTTTTCGAATGTAGGTGCAAGCACATCTTTCCAGATCCACGATCCTAGGGCAGAGAAGTTCAAGACTCATTCAAAAGGCTTTCGGCACAATACAATGGACTTCCGCTTGAGAAGAAACAGCAGCTGATCAAGATAGTGCGTGCCCATGGCTTCAAATTCCTCGATGCGATACGTTCGTTTATAGAGAACGACGGCATATTAGTTCTCGAGGCAAACTCCTCTTCGACCTCTCGTTCTAGTCCGAACTCCGGTAAACGTCGAGCAAATTTGCCTCGATCAACCTAGCCAAACATAGATCTTAATGTCGAAAGGTACTAGAGATCACTCGTTACACCCAAAGTTGCCGACTTGTACGTTAACAGTTTCCGAACTCATCAGGTTTCTTTTTTCGCTGCCGTGTTCGCTAACGCAAGAGCCCTACGCTTTGAGTTTGTGGATTATCTAGACTCGGCAATAAGTCCCGTCTACGCACCCGGCTTGTCTGCAGCAGGTCCAAACAAGCTGGCCAGGTCCTATCAATGATTTACCTTCGTGAGCAGAGATCTCTGGCCAACAGTATACCAGATTACAAAAGAGCATCGTCCATATCTGGTAAGTCTAGCCTTGCTCACTTGATGATCTTGTGTCGCAACATGGCCCTCCAGTTTCATTCGCTAATAGCGTAGGATTTTCTGCCATTCCCGAATTTCAGAAACCGCGTCCTCGCTGCAGTATCATCTGACCCTCCACTTATTGACAAAGATAAATTGTGCCTTGATTTCTGGAATGACAGAATAGTCTGCTGGGGATCTACAAGTGGTAATCTGGTTATGCAGGCAGGCGTGTTGTGGGATATGCGCAGCTGGGAACCTGCAGTATGGTTTCTTAAAAAGCACTGGTACCTGTTGGACGCTGGTGGCATATGATGAGAGGAGAGCAGATCGTGACGAAGTAAAGCGCTGGGGAGAAGGTTTTTATCTGGAACTCATTTATGTGACCCTATAGTGCTCATCTCTATAAAATGTGAAGATAGTCCCAATAAGGTTCTTACTACTGTCACGGTTTATTATATTAGTGCATCTTGTTCCTGTTATCGAATCGTCCCGTTCCCGTGGAAGCGTGCCAAGCGTGCCAAGCAGGTCAAGCCTCAAATCAAGCCTCCGCACAACACTAAGGATCTTTATCGATACTGCGCCTTGCGTTAGAGTCACATAAATGTCAACGACTCATCCCCTTCGTATTCCCCATATCAGCCACAATAATGACTAGACTCCATAGCCCCAAACACCTATAAACCTGCCTCTCTTACTCCATTCGGACAGCCCACAATCAAATAAAAGTACATGGAATAAGGAATACATTTGCCACTCAAATAAAATATTACTATGCTCGAAGACCTCCCCTTTGAGCTACTCTCACACATATACACCAACCTCCCTACTGCCCAATCCGTCTCCCACCTCTCTCTAACCTGCCGCACACTGCACTCATTCACCGCAAAAGAGGGCTGGAAAATCTTCCTCCGGACGCGCTTTCCCTCGCTGCCCGTCCCTGCCGTAGAAACGCACGACCTTCGCGAGGCCGTTCATGGTCTGACGACGCTCTCACGCAACTGGGACCGCAAAGCCTTCCTCGCGCGGTACCTTGAGCCCTACGGCTGCATCACCAGCCTCGCGACGCGGGCGCAGATCTCGCAATGGAACCGTCCGCAGGGCCAGACGATGGGGTACCAGCCTAGCATCGACAGCTACGAGGAGTGGACGGGGGGCGATTGGAGCGCGCGAAAGCAGGTTCTCGCATGGAGTGCGGGGACGGAGCTGATTCTGCGCGTGAAGAGCATGGGACCTGAAGTTGCGAGGCTATGGGAAGGGGCGGATGCTGCAGATCGGAGGTTCTACTTTAACGAGTATAAGCATATGACGGCATGGTTTACGTGGAAGATGTCGGGGAGAGTGGAGGGGAGAGATGATATTACGTCGCTGAATGTGATTAAGCCCTTCCAGAAGAATGCAGGGCAGAACGCAGAGGACATAGTACTCGGTACAGCGAGTGGAGAGCTTTTGCGACTCAATATTGGAATGACTGATGAGCAGAGCTTGAGTGGGCATAATTATGCCATAAATGGCCGGCCAGTACGCTCGACGGCTGTATCGCCTTCAACTTCGCCGCTTCTGGCTGCTTGCCTTTCCGACTCTCTTTTAGCTCTCTACCCTGTTTACGATTCATCATCAGAAATAAGCTCCACGGCTCCCCTCAGTGAGTTTACAGCCATTCCGGAAGGCAAGAAGGACTGTCGCGTCTGGTCAACTCAATTTCTTTCAGAGGATAAACTGGCTATAGGCCTAGGTCCGTCGACCGAGCCAGTTCATGTTTACGAAGTCACACCAAGCGGGATGACAAAATATCCCATCCGAAAATTCGGCCTAGATGGGACACACTGGGCGCCCGACGACCGTGTGGACGTTCACCCGCATCTCGAAACAAATCAGCGGCAGAAGAACTCGTCCATCTATCCCATCGCCCCACTACCGTCCTCGTCTCAAGGAGGCCACGCGGCCGGCCAAGTATTCTTGAGCGGCTGCTACGACGGCATCATCCGACTCCACGACATGCGGTCCCCCTCGGCCTACGAATCCAGCTACTGGGATCCAACGAACGACTCGGCGATCTACTCTCTGCAGACCCAGGGCCGCGAGCGGCTCATCGCTGGGACAGCACGACACAGCATGCTGAAAGTGTTCGATCTGCGCGTCGGCGGCGGCCGCGCCTACCACCACCTCGACGTGCCCGTCACCGCCACCACGAAACCCAACCAGTCTCGCCACTCAAACCCCCATCACCCGCCCCACTCCCGCTCGGCAAAGGCCAGCACCCACTACGGCTGGAACCTCTTCCTGAACCCCCGCAACAGCGTCCCACGCCAACAGCGCCGCTCCTCGCACCGCTCCGCCGACTCCCCCATCTACTCGCTTTCGCTCCCGTCCTCCTCGTCCCCGACCCTCTTCGCCGGCGTCGAGAACAACGTCGTGCAGTTCGACTTCGTCAGCGTGCTCGACGCGCACCCGGATCCGCTGTTCGCTCCGGCGCTTGAGCGCTTTCACCGCACGGGCCAGATCGACGTCAAGAGCAGCTGGAACCCGCGCCACGACGTCTTGCAGCTGGCCATGTACGGGCAGAGCCCCGAGAACGGTGGCGCGGCGCAGTTGATGGTGCAGGCGGGAGTTGGAAAGTATAGAGGTGAGATGGGGAGGGGATTGGATGAGCGGTGGAGGGATCCGGCGGGGTTGAGAGGTGGGAAGTGGTAGTGCTGGTGAAGTGGTTCATAGAAATGCGGGTTGGGTACTGGGTTTTTGGGTTGATATTGGTTTAGTGGTAAGAGAGGCCAAAAACTACATGTGATTGGTGGTTATTGATTTCTTTATTGTTATTATTTATTTAATAGAATATGTGGCTGGTGATATCTAGGAGTCCTGCAAAGCAACAGATGTTTCAGCTTTTGATGGTAGCTAGAGCACGTTAAGTTTCTCAAGGTCTAATGTTTGACACTGAGGTTTTATTCGACCCTATTGTATATGATTTAAGGTGATTTTGAATTGAAGTTGATTTCTCGGAGGCGGGGCCGGATATTAAGTTTTCTATCCCTTGCACCGATAATTTATCTCATGAATCAGACCCCGGGGAGAAATAGCGCCACGACGTAGCTAAGGGCTAGCGCTACACTTGTGGACCTTACCCTAGTCCTGTGGACTCCTGGACCAATTAGATCTCACTAAGAGGAATTTCTCCCTAAGGGTCTAAGAGCTTATGGGCCCTCTTTGTATAAGAACTCAATGTTTTTTATTAGGCGACGACTCTTCCATTACAACGCTGTATCTTAACCCTTTTATAACGTCTAGTTATTATAAAAATACTATAAGGTAGGAGCTCTTTAATTTCTCTATCTATTGCAATAAATAAAGACGTCATGGCTATATTAGTTAGTCGTATTTTCGTTAGTTGTATTTTCATCGGTTGCAAAAATCGTCAGTCGCAAAACTTGTCGGTCGCAATCTTACCTCACTGCTCTGCTCGAAGCTCTGTATGAGGCTCTGCTCGAAGCTCTGCACGAGGCTTTTCTTGAAGCTCTGCACGAGGCTTTTCTCGAAGCTCTGCACGAGGCTCTGCTCGAAGCTCTGCTCGAAGCTCTGCTCGAAGCTCTGCTTAAAGCTCTATACCTTATATACTTCTCTACGTCTAATTATCTCTAAAATATTACAAGCTAAAAGCCCTTTTTCTTCTCTATTACCTCTACGTTACAGCAATATTATAGC
>Ga0307507_10005122_pt1 | contig 22000 bp, 22 predicted proteins | sample 7_EM_MG_FD_207223 | JGI IMG/M metagenome (GOLD analysis project Ga0307507, IMG submission 207223) | Populus trichocarpa ectomycorrhiza microbial communities from riparian zone in the Pacific Northwest, United States - 7_EM | ecosystem: Host-associated > Plants > Roots > Unclassified | place... | reverse complement strand
CTATTTTTTCTAAAATTATAGTTTTTCAATTTAAATAAAAGACCAAACTACAGTTATATATAATATACTGAAAACACCTAACAATTATATATAATATACTGAAAACACCTAAAAAACTAAAAAAAAATATCTTTCTTTATTAACAATTTCTCTCTTTTTCTTGATCAAAATCAAAACCTAACATTATTTAGTATATTAAAAAAATTTAAAAACATTAAAAAAATAATTAATTTTTTTGAGAAACATTTTCAAAATACAAAAACAAAACTTTATAATGTAAGTATTTGGAGGGATAGCATGTCTTAGTAGCAATGATATAAGGGTTGTGATGTTTTTATAGATGAACTGTCATAATTGCTTGGATAAATACTGTAATGATATGAATACATAATATTTATTTTCTTTGCAGTTCCCGTGGCGTCAAACTTGCAGAATTTATATGTCTAGTAGAACCTCTGTTATATTGCTCGGTATTGCGATGTTTTTTTTTTTTTGTTAAGGATAAATTTGTTGAATAAAACTCATCAACTATTGGGATAGATCTGCTGAGTAGAACTTAAAATTAGCAAACATTTAGCTTTCCCTTTTTTTTCTTCGTCTGGGATTGTGAAACTCTCGCTAAAGAACACGAGATAAACAAAAAAAAAAAACCCCTTCAATTACTCTTTTAATTGTGTGTTTTATTTCTTTGTTTTGCTGGTGAGAAAATGTGATCAAAATCAAAGGAATATCACGAGTTTTACTCTTTTTTGCAGGTAAAAGTTTTGGGATTGAGTGAGGAAGCGAATCGTGAAAACCCAGAATTGTGGTTTCCTCATAAATCAGTTATAACATTTGCATATATTTTGTGATTTTGTAGTTGAGTTTTCTTCAAAAACCGGTGAATTTATAAAATTATAATATTTAATATAAAAGTTGTTAATTATAATACAATGAAAATCTTGCAATTGTTTTGTTGATTTTTTAGAGCATATAAAGTGGTATGTAACTTGTAAACTTTGTAATTTTGAAAAATATGAAGGTAAAGTTTTTTTTTTAAAAAAAAAACTAAGCTAAAGAAGGTTGAGGTAATTTTTCCTTTTAAAAACTATTTATTCTATTCACCTGTCATTCCTTTTTCTATTTATTTTATTCTTTTAATAGCAAAATAAAAAAAAAATAGATATTGTGTAGAGATTGAGAAAAAGGCATTCTTTGAAATAAAATAATATTAAATTGAGTGTGATCAACCCAGATAAAAGGACAAAATAATTAGTCTCCAATTAATTTATTTTTCAAGGGATTAATTTATAATCTACTCTATATATAAATCAAATTGACAGGCAATCAAATCCTTACTAATTACCAATGATAATAAAATTGTCCATACTTTTTTTTATTGGACGGCAAAATTATTATCGAATAAACTAAATTTTTGGTTGAGCAAAATTAAGGTATATTTCTCATATAGACCCGATACATTCAAAAGAATTTAATAAAATTCATTTGAATATTCACTCCAAGATTTGAAAACAAATCTATAGTCTATTCTTTAAACTTAGTTTTTATTTTAATTTTTTTAGTAGGTTTTTGTAACATATTATAGCAAATAATAAGACGCGAGAGGGAAAAGTGAGAGAAAAATAATAAAAAATATAGTAAAAGTATGAAAAAAAACTAGCTTTAGTAAACATTAACAAATTAGCGTTAAAGAGTAAAATTCGAACTTTCCAAATAACGTAGGGGGTAACATTAGAAAATAGAAAAGTACAAGGATAAAAACGGAGCACCGATAACGTTATAAGGGTACAAATACAGTTTACCCCATAAAAAACAAAATACGAGCCATCCCCTTGAATTTCTGGGCTTAGAAACCGAACTATGGGCCGGCTCATTATGAATAATCCTCAGCCCTCCATCGCTCCCTCCCTCCCTCACATTCATAAATTCCGCCATTCCCCGCTAAACTCTCTCAATTTCATTTCCCCCAAAAAAAAAGAAAAAGAAAAAACCGCCCCAACCGATCAGTCACAGAGAGAAGAGAACCCTAGGAAGATAAATGGCGTCGTCCTCTTCTTCGTCGTCTTCAAAAGCTGGAGAATCGTACATAGGAAGCCTAATTAGCATCACTTCTAAGTACGAGATTCGCTACGAAGGTGTTCTTTATCACATCAATCCACAAGACGCCACCATTGGCCTAAAAAACGGTGCGCTTTTATATTCTTATGTTGTCTCCCTACGTTTTCTTATTTATCACGATGAATCTGTACTTGAAAGCAAATTACACGAATAACTAATAATAATGATAATCTGGTGATATGTGGTTTCCGAGTAATTTTTGAGAGTGATGAATTTTGTTATGCTGCACGCTACTCTCTTTTTTAGTGATTTTACTGGATAATTTTGTTTTTTTTATGTTTTTTTTAATTAATTTAATTTATAGTGTGAATATTGAAAATAAGTTTTCTGCATTCATTTCTGGTAATACAACGCGTATTCATTTGCTCTTAGTGTGTTGTAATTTGTGGTTAGATAATATTAATGTAGATAAATTACTGTGTTCTATTGTTTGATACGGGAGATGTACATTTTTCTTTGTTTTGATGCAATATCTGGACATATTTATTTATTTGCAAAATGTTGCCTTATAAATTTTGCTGCAGTGAGGTCTTACGGAACAGAGGGTCGTAAGAAGGATGGACCACAAATTGCCCCTAGTGATAAGGTGTATGAATATATTCTATTTCGTGGAAGTGATATTAAGGTAAGCCGGGGATAATTATCTGCCTCTCGTATGGATTTTTTTTCCGGTGGCCTTTTTGTCGTAGCTTCATGTTGTTACTTCTGCGCTTTAAGAATTGAATGGCTTCTTTATTCAGTTATTTTATATGGAATTTGAGCAACTGATTAGCATCATGAATTCTCATTCGTATTCCTGTTCGGAACAGAAGATGTTAGGTTTCAGCTTTTCTTTCCTTTATTTGTTGTATGATTTATAGATAACGATGCTTTTCATACTCACCAAGTAGCCATCTAAGTGTTTCTAAGAATTTTGATATTTCAAAGCGATGCTATCACACATAGAGTTTCTGTTTCTTGTGCTAAGTGTAGGAACACTGTTTTGTGCTGTGCATGTAAATGTGCTTGCTGCAATTAATTACTGCTATTATCAGGATTTGCAAGTGCAGTCCCCACCTCCTGACCAAACAGAGGAACAGATTTACAATGACCCTGCTATCATCCAGGTTTGATCATTTGGCTTATAATGAGGAATTATGAAAGTTATGAAACTCAGTCTATTCTTATTCATTCTTCTATTCCTGTGTTCTGTAGAACCATTCTGCTTTAAGTTCTTCAACTGCAGCTGGTGTTCAGGCACAACATACGCCTGCTTTGACGACCAGAGCCTATTCTGGTGCATTGCCTTTGTTTCAGCCTGTAAATCATGTTGGCTTAACAAATCTTTCCCAGGCTACTCAAAATGCTGGTCCATCTCTTTCCATTCCAAAGCATTCACAAGGATACCATGGAATATCTTCCCAGCAGTCTATGGTTTCATCTCCCTTAATAGTTCAGAATCATATGCAGGCTCTTGGATTGCAGGAACCTCCAGTTATGGGATTGAAAAGTCCTTCAGAATGTATTACTCCTGAATCAACTGTTGCAACTAATCCATTTAATCCAATCTTTTCATCTTCCCTTTCACCGGTACAGTATGCGACTTCTCCTGACACATCATCCTTCTTATCTCTGAAGACACCTGTTCCATCTCATGCTGCATCTCTTCCTGCTAATAGATTAACCATGTCTTCGATTCCCATGACTTCGATTCCCATGTCCAGTCAAGACATCAACACAACTGAAACTCTAGCTGTTGCGGACCCCATGGCTATGCGTCCTGCCCAATCTTTGCCTTACCTCATGCCATCCTATGTTGGTTCTACTTCTAGCTCTGTGTTAACACCACTTCCATCTCTTTTAAGTCCTCATCACTTCTTACAGTCTAGGCCACCCGTGCTTTCTTCCCCACAGAAGCTGTACCCTGACCAGAAAGATGTAGCTGCTCTGACTCCTTTATCATCTACTTCTCCACCCTTGCTTTCTACTCCAGCATCTCAACCACCATTATTACCTTTGCCAGGTTCTGTACAACAGGTTGGACCTCTTTCACTCTTTCCGTTAAAGTTCTATAGAACTTTGTTACATGTATTGCCTCTCTTGCAAAAATATATGTATACATAACAGTTCTGAAGGTGCTTCCCTGCTGTCTTTTTGTTGACTTTTACCGCAGCATAAATACTTGACCTCAAAATTTACAGAAGAATTCGATTTTGAAGCCATGAATGAGAAGTTTAAAAAAGATGAGGTTTGGGGTTATCTTGGAAAGGCAAAGCAAAGAGAGAAAACTGAAGGCATGGAGGATAACACAACTGATCAAAGCATGGTGGACAAAGAGGCCCCTGTTGTGGTTCTTAATCTCGATCCTAAGGTAGGTCTTTGAGTTTTTTCATTCATTAGTTAAGACACATTTATGAAACTTTAAATTACTATCTCCCAGCAGTTGAAGATTTATAAATTATTTACCTCCATTCGCAATGCTAAAACCATTATTGATTCTCTATTCAGCCTGCCTACAAGAAGGATGAATTCTTTGATACAATTTCTTGCAACATCCGCAATCAGCGGTGGAATGGGCAGAACTGTTTCTCTGAGCGAATGAAGCTGGATACTGAGGTTTGCTTGCAGGAAATGATTATTAATTTGTGCTAATAATTCACTTAAGATTGGATGATTTATTGATATTCTGACATTATTTTCTTTTATCAGACTTTTGGCAACTTGCATCTCAGACCTAATTTGGGTTATGGAGGCATCGGTTCTGGACGTGGTGATACCTATCACACCTCACGTGGTCGGGGAAGGGGATATGGTTATCGTGGGAGGGGGCGTGGGTACATTGGATTCTGATGCCATCTGATCCCATTAGTCTCCGGCTATCCATCTGCTTCTGTACATTAAATCTCTTTCCAATGTTCTACATCTACGAGTTATGGTAAAGGATATGGGACCATGGGGGACCTTTTTCTTAGAATATCCAGTTGAGTTGTCAACTAGGAACTGCAGGAATGAACACTGATGGCTAGTTCATGCTTTTTTTTTTTTGCCAATGAGCCAGCCTTTCACTTTTACTACCATAAGGAACATTGATCTTAGATGTTCGAATTAGATGTTTAGGAGCCTACTGTTCTTGTGCTTTCTTTTCTAATTAGAGCAGTTGTGTTTGTCAATGCTGACAGATCCATTTTACCCATCATCTTCATTGTAATCGCGGACAGGCTTTCCTGGTATGAAGGCAGGCATTAAATCGTAAACCGTATTCTGGTGAGTAACATTGGATCCATTTGCATGTCCACAGAAATGTAATCTGTGAAATGGTTATGCTTGATATGTAGGATGTTATATGGATTTTTTTATGAGTTGAAGCTACAATTTGCTATTCACATCACTGGGATTTCCCCTCTCAAAAACCTCAGTTTATCCCCCTCGATTTGGATTAGCTTGCATTTTGTGTTTCCTCAACAGCTTAGCTGACTTGTTCTGACTAGTAAAAAATATTTTCTAAAATTTTTTTGCAAGAACTGTCTCAATCGTTTTGTTGAAAATTATTGCTTTTGAAAAATAGAAAGGGACTTGAAGCCTTTGCAGCATGCCTTTATTCTTTTCCTCATCTCGTCCCAACCACACAAAAGAATGGCAATCCCCTTCTCTCAGCCACTTTGCACTTTTTTTTTTGGGCATCTATACCTGTTACATGGTGGAGTTGTTCCCACTTATTGGCATGCGTATGGGGAGATTGACTCCATCTCTTCTTGTACACAAATATCAGTGCATGTGTGTGTGTGTGTTTTGTCTGTTGACGTGTATTTCCTTTTTGAGTGTGTTTTTTATCCAACTTGTGCATGCATTTTTCTACCTTGTTCTGCTTCTGCTTGTCTAAGTGTAAAGATTGCTGAACCAAGTAAGGTGGCTGTGGTAACCAAGATTAGGACCCCTGAGCCAATAAACACTCCATCTCTGACCACGTAGCATTCATGATCCAACCATCCTTTCCCATAGGCTTGCCTCCTGCTCATGCTTGTGGCTGTGCTTAGTAAAGCAACTGCAATTCCAAAGCTGATCCTGCCAAATCCATTATATTATTACTTATAACTCTGGCATGCTTCTGTTTAAGAAACTCTGGCATCACCAGCTGTCCATGTTCTTTAGAGGCTCAAATATCCTAATAACTGAGATCACTAGCACAGTGCCCCACGTTACTCTTATTTGTCTTTTTTCCCTTAAAAAATGTCATTTCATTGCCACTGGTTAGTTGCTATCTTAATTCTACAGACGAGCCATGAATTGTCAAACTTTTAGGATGTAATGACATGCGCTCTATTATAGTATCTAGATTCATTGAAGTTCTCCCTTACAAGATAGCAGGGTATCTTTACCTCACAAAATTAAATCCATAATCTCCTAAATTAGGTCAATGTCAAATCACTGTTGATCGATCCTGATTGTTTTTTTGTGCGTGTAACCATTTGTTTGTATTGTTAGCTTATAAATATATTAAAATAATTTTTTTTATATAATTTAAAAATATATGTGAGAAAAAACGTTAACGTGGTAAGTTGGAAACATTCTTATCACTCCATCTACGAACTTAGTGATTCATTTAACCTTTCCCTAATTTAGACAACTGAGATAATCCATGTAGGAGCTAGGATGTGTATGTTTTAGCAGTGGAAAGCCGAGTGGCAACAATAGGTATATGTATAAATACACACGAGATGTGATTGATTACCTACCAGGAGAAAACCAGGAGTCCCGTGGCAATCTTTGGTTTCTTAGCCTTGGAGCTGTTACTGTTCTCTCTGTGCCGAAAAAGGGTGCAAATCATCACGTTCCCAATGACTTGAGCGATGACTAGCCATATCAGAGCTGCAATACCAAAGCCAAATGCATGGCTTTGGGGCAATTCACACAGTTTATTGCTCAATTTGAGATCCTCCTTCTGCAAATTAAACACCCCAAAACAATTAGGAAATCAATGAATTGGCTAGAATCTTTACAGTAAAGATATATAAAAAAAAGGCGAAAACAAATCAAGTACCTTGGCTTTCTTGGACTCAGCAAGAACACAAGAAACAAAAGAGACGAGGGAGAGGGAGAGGGAGACGATGATGGAGAAAATTAGCAGGAACCCATATTGATGTCTAGCCATGGTGGAGAAATAGTGTGTATCTTTCTTGGAAAAAGGGTTGGTATAAAAGAAGAAGAAGAAGAAGAAGAAGAATAAGAGGATTGGATGCTTTGAGCTTACTCAAGGAATAGAAAGAGAGAGTGGCGTTCTCTTGATACTGTTGGTCCTCCTCCTTGTCATCATCTTTCCTTTGAAGTAGTTGAAGCCTTCTTTCATTGCTTTGAAGGAGAGGTACCATTCCTAACTGTATCTAGGCTGTTTTGGAATATATATTTATATATGTATATATTCTCGCTAACCTTTCCTTCTTTGCCATGGAGCTGGTCAGTTGTTTAAATTTTGGTTTGCTTGCCATGGCATAAGATGACAGATCGATCCCTATAGAGACAGAGAGAGGACATAGGCTTCCATGTACTTCAAATTTACTTGATCTGGACTGTTAGTGGAAACTGAAAAGGAATCTTAGTTGTTAATATAAAATGATTATTGTTTTATATGGGCCCAAGTTGCATACATGATTCTTATCACATACACAGATAGAGACTCTCTTCTAGTGACAAAGGGATGGGAGAGGGAGAGAGGGATCCAAGGAAGGTAGCATTAGATATAGTTTCATGTGATTCGCAAGAAATTTCCTTAAAAGTTGAAAAGTCCTCCATTAAAAAATGCAACGCATCTGGGCTTTTACTTAGTAATTAGGTCCCAGGCATCCATCTTGGATAGAGATAGTTTTCTTGGATGGTCTGTTTTCCACTCACTCCGATTTGGTGTTGGTGTGCTTCTGCGATATGGCTTCGATTCTTACTCTAGGTGGTAAATACTGGGATTTGTTCCTGATGGTTTGCTTTTACCACGACTCCTGTTGCTTGGACAGCCCTTGTTTCTTCTGCTTTCATATTCCTAATTTGAAAGCTCCATCAGCTCAACACGTCTTCAGAGGTTCTTCCAATTCCAAAATCTTGACTTCGGGTAAAAGATAGTATTCACCGTAGATTATACGGAAGAAGCTAATGGCACAACCGTAAAAACACCTCGTTAAAGAGTTCGAGTTCAAGTTGTGATGGCATAGCCCCTTGTCGGTGGCAATTCTACATCCTCGGCTCAATTCGCGGAGAATTCTTGACTTTGGCCTTAACATTGGTGGGGACTTGTCTTGGATACGCGCGGATGACGTGGACATAATGTAATCTGCCGGGAGTTAGGGGACGCCTTCTTGTCTTGCATTACTATGGAAGAGAGAGAGAGAGAGAGAGAGAGAGAGAGAGAGAGAGAGAGAAGAAGGTCATGCTGTCCTTAGGGGAAGCAGGCTGCCGCGTTCGTTTTTGGAAGGGCCAAATTGAGTTGGGATCTAGGCTTTTTTAACAAGTAAGACAATCATCTTTACCTTTGGCTATAAATAACACTGGGAACTTTGAGAGTTGCAGGAACTTTATTATACCTGCAAGATCATGAGTACATAGCAGACATATATAAATGTGAAGAGTAATACAAGTTAGTAATGAGTTCTCTTCCTAGAAAGAAGTTGCACAACTGACTGTGCAGTGCAATAAGCGATAGCTTGGACTGTGACCATTGGATTGACACCCAGAGCAGTTGGAAACACACTTGTATCTGCAACAAACAGTCCCTCTACTTCCCATGCCTCTCCCATTTGGTTCACCGCCGACTCCTTTGGATTCACACCCATCCTGCAACTCCCCATCTGATGAGCTGAACATATTTGTCCTGTTAAGTCTCTTAATGGTCTTGCACTCTCCTCTTTCACAAACCTTTCGAATTCACGGTAACTCACTTTCTTCACGTTTAAGCTCTTCCCTGTGCTGTGATGTGTTCCGATCTCCTCAGCTCCTGCAGCTGCCAGTATCCTCAGTGTCTTCTCTAGCCCTTCCTGTAGATTCTTCTCGTCTTCAGCATCCATTCTGTAATTTATTGAGCTTGGCGAATTCACGGTTCCCGATCCTCTATCTCTTGCCAGAGCAAATACATGGGCAGTTCTTGAGAACCTGCACATCCTCCTTTTCATATCAGCTCCAGAAATCCATGGAATTAGACCCGAGAACATACCAGGATGCAATGATGGCGTCTGTATCACTGCCCCATATCCAGACTTGTTAACATTTGCAACAACTGTTGACATTGCTGTCATTATCCCTCCTTCATAGCTCTTCTTCTGTTCCTCTGGCCACGCCGTGGTTGAATTAGGTGCTTCTGGGAAGTAGCCCCATGCCATTGTGACTGGATGGAGGTGTAAGTGTTTACCAATGTTGGCATTCTTTAAGCCGCTTGCTTTTAGCAATGCAGGAGTGCTGAGAGCACCACCGGCAACAATAGTCACCTTGGACTCAACCACACACAAGTCTTTCATTCCATTGTGTTCGAATCCAAAAGCTACTCCCGATGCAGTACTTCGATCCTTCCCTTTCTTTCGCTCATGCAAGACCTTAATAGCCTCACATCCAGGAAGAATTACACCGTTACCTGAATTCACCATGTCCTTTAGCCATGTCTCACAAGTGCCCTTCTTTCTTCCATCCTTGCAGCCAAAACAACACCAGCCACAGTAATGATCCGGCACAGAATTTCGAGGAATAGTGTTTACAGGATAGCCCAATTCTTCACACCCTCTTCTTAAAACAGCACTATTGAAACCTTCCTCATCAATATCAGATTGAACTCCCATTTTCTCACACACAGCATCCAATGCTTCTTTGTATAATTTACTGTCAAATAACTCAAGGTCGTAGGTTTCGCTCCATTCATTGATCACATGTTGCGGGGTCTTAATTGAAGCTGACCAATTGATTGTGGAACCTCCACCAACAGTAGAGCCTGCAAGAACTACCACTCCCATATCATCGCTTGCTAACATACCTGCACCTAAATACATTTGATCCATTGAGGGCCCTTCAAGAAGTGAGAGATTGTTTCTAGCAAAATAGTTTCCTTTCTCCAAGACAAGCACTTTATAACCAGCTTTTGCTAGAACCCCAGCAACCACACCACCACCAGAGCCAGAACCAACTACTACTGCGTCACATTTGATGACTAAACTAGGATTACTAGTAGAAAAGTCCCGTGACGAGTCAATGTCTTTCCCGCGACGAATGGAGACAGGGAATCCAATCTGACGCAGGGAGTCTGCAACTCTATCCCTTGGAAGGTTGAGATCAACGAGGCCTCTGTAAAGAGGTCCGAAGAGATGCTCTTCTTTGCAGTCATGTTGATCATCATCATCATCATCATCATCATCTTTTAGACTTGCATATAATGTTTCTGGCAGCCCGCAGGTTTGTGTTTGTCTTTTGAGTGCTGCTGGGTCAGGCCCTGGATAGCCTATGGCTTTCCATGTCAGGTTCTCATTCTTTTCATCCACCTGAAAATCAATGGATAGTCGTAAGGTTATATATATATATATATTGAAAAACGAGAGGCTAAGAGCTAAAAAAACCAAGGGGCAAAATTACAACCCACAAAGATGGGGTAAAGCTAGCACAAGCTGAAACCCAAGCCAAGCCCAAGCACGTTCAACATGAGCCCAACTCGACATCTTTCTTTATATATTTTTTGGATTTTCCCCCTAAAAACCTTTTCGAGCCTTTTCCACATTCGAAAATTGATGTCGGTCCAAAACACACATGGTCTATATTATTAAATCTTATCTAAAAAAAGTATCTATCACCTTCATTTATTTATTTACTATGAAACATATATAATTAAATAGAATAGATTATGTATAGATATAAGGATTTGTTGTAAATTTTTTTTGAATATATATGATGGATGATTTCAGCTCTATTTATTTGATAAATTAATATATATATGAGGCATTAAATATATGTTTGACTCTCGAGTATTCCGCGCTTGTCATGATAAGGAAATATTGAATTAAATCCGGCCCTTAATTACCTTTTCGAAGCAGGGACAACACCATTGGATTATATATCAATCTTGATTTAATTTAATTACAAGCAAGAAGGCCGATATTAATTAAGATTAGTATCCTGCATGTTTATCCAAATCTTTTTTTTTCTTTTTTTATAAAGAATGTATCAGAAATAAATATTCAAGTAGTAATTAAAAGTGCATATAATTATATACCTGAGAGAAAAACACGAGTGGGATGACGAGCTTGATGGATTTGAAGAGCATCCTGAGGAGATAGAAAAAGCTGGTAGCCCAGGAAAACACTATCTGCTCCCTCTTGCTTTGAGAGATTTGAGAAAATCTCAGGAAGTAGGGAAAAGAAGGTGAAATGCTGGGCAATCCACACAATATGAAGGTACCGATCCATGTAGATAACAAATATAGCGTCAGTCTTATCAGCCACTTCTTTGGATGCTGCACCCTATCACAAAACAACTCTCCTACCTGCACCACCATGTTTGCTCAAATAGTAAAGAAACACTTTGCGTTGCGTTGCGTTGCGGTTTGAGAAAATATATTATAAAAAATATACATGTAAATTAGTTTCAAAACGACGCAAGATTCAGCTAGCTTATTGGATGCACATATATATATATATATATTAATTTATACAAGAAAAGAAAAGGAAATTTAGTTCAACCAACCTTAATATAATTTGTTAAAAACAAAAATGCATGGCCGCATGTGTATGTATGTGTAAATTAAAAAGGGTGCAAAATGAATGGGTTGGTAGCTAGGGTAGTTACGAAGTTAAGAAAAGGATGTCATACACGTTGAGGAGTTCCGGCCATGGAAGCAGAAGATTGATAAAAAGTAGAGATGCTATTGGTGGAGCCATCATCGGCGGAGGCGGCCATCATACTGCTATTATAAACGGATGGGAAAAGGGTGTCGCAGATAGCAGTGAGGGACTCCATTTCTCGGGAAGAGAGTGAGTTGACATACGAGCACGTCGACTGCTTCTCTCCCCCCACAAACAGTCCTTGTGTGTCAATGCTCCCCAAATCAATCACCATCGGTGCTTCTTCCTGCTGCTCCTTTTTTACCTCCTCCATCTTCTACTACAATTAAGCTAAAATCAAAGAAGGCTGTGTTTCGCTGTAGTTTAGCAAGCCAGTGAGCAATATTTATCTCATAAAACTATATAGCAGTACTATACGTGCAAGGTTATAGTTGTTTTTAGCTTATAAGTGCATATAATTAACGTGTGAGCAAGTGATCATGAAGAAAGCTTGTAGCTTTACACACATATATATAGGAAGAGGAAGTAGCTATAGACCAAGTAGAAGTGAGGATTAGAGAGTGTGGAAACGTAGAGGACATGAGAAACCAGCTTGTGATGACGATGGTGTCAGCCAAACTGGCCCCTTGAAAATTCAATTCTGCTATTACAAGGACACATCTAATTAAAATGCTATCAGTTGCCGTCTGCCAGCAATAAATTATCCCCTGTTTAATTAAACACAGCTAGCCACACAACTTGCCCTTTTCTTTCTTTGTTTTTTCTCCGTTTGATGGTGAGTGTAGACGAGTATTTTAAGAGAACTAGATTTAATATTAATTTATACATAAAAATAAGAGAGGTTAATTATAATTTCATTTAGAATTCAATCCTTGATACTTAAAATGATCTTAAAAATGATTTTTTTATTAAATTAAATTAATAGGGTTCTAAACATATTGGAGATATTTTTTAACAAATTTAAATATATATCTTCTCCATGGTATGATTTAATAATTTTTATTGTAAGTACTGGTCTCAAAATTTAATCTTAAAAAAACAAAAATAAAAACGATAACAAGTTGTTTTAACCATCAAACCAACCACGCAGCAACTTGCCACACTACACCTGAACTCACCTTACAATAATGGATGCCACTGGACCAACTTAAGATAAACTATTCAACAGGTCTTTACTATATATATATATATATATATATATGTGGATCATATATAGGTCAGAAACAGCTAGCCCTATACTAACCAGTCCTTGATTAAATATTTCATTGCCTTGACTATATAGAGCCCACCTTTGGCTTGGTTATGCTCTACTCCACGTGTATGTATATATATTAATTAGGTATGTATGAGCACTAATCAATGAATAGATTCCATTAGAATGGTGGAACTTAACTTGTGTTTTGTGGGCTACGCTACCTAGCAAGGTGTCTCTTCTGTAAGTACAAAAGCACCTCTATTTCTTCACTGATCGCTTCTTTTTTTGGTATATCCATTCTTACTTGTCGACCTCTTACTCTTTAGGCACAAAAGCTACTCGTGGACACAGATTTGTATGATAATGATAATAATTGCGACCCATCGAACTAGTTAATCGAATACTCGGCAAGAAAACTATATTCTTATGATCAAGCGTTTCACACAGCGGTAGCTTTTACTTTTTGAATTATCTTTTCGTTTGGCTGAAATGGGGAATATGAAATGGATGGATGGTATTGAAAGTTTATCTGGAAATTAAAGACGATTAAAGTTATCCAACAGCTTCTTAACTTACTCGACTGATATTGGGGTTACATTAATATCACAGTACAGAAAGAAATGGATATGTGGGACTTGGGAGAGTGACAGACAAGGGACTTACACAGTCAAGGCTTACAGCAACATAATAGAATTTCCAGGTACATCCCCATTCACATCACTACCATGGAGAAGATTAGCTGCTTCTCCAAGACAGTTATTATACGGGCCCTTTTAGCACGATGAAATTTAATGAATTTGAGCCAAGCATTATATCCTTTTCGTGAGGAAGAAAGTACTGAGCATGTTAATCACTCTTTTCTACTTTGCCTTGAGTCCTGGAGGATCTGGCAACGTTTTCAGAACTGGTTTGGTATTATCTGGTGTATGCTGAAAACCATGGATCAAGAAGTTTTGCAGCGGAGCGTAATGGTTAAAGGGAAGTTCCAGTGAAGAGCATTCATAATGCTATCATATGTAATTCTATGGGGGTATTTGGAATGTAAAAAACAAGTTTTTTTTTCTTTTTCTTTTTGAGAATAAAACACAAGATTAGAATGTAATGTTTCAGCTCATCCTTCATCGTCGTTGAGCTCTCTGGTTGAAAGTCATAAATGGTAATTTCTCATATAATAGAAATGATTTATTTAAATGTCCTAATGGTATTTTGAAAACTATATAATGAGTGTTTGGTGTATAAGTTTTAGTAATTGATTGTCATTTCTTCTACAAATTTTTATATATGTTGTAATTTTCAATATCTTTGTTAATATGATATATCATGTTCTTAAAGGTATTTTGGTTTAATCATTAATTATTATATAAAAAAATATTTTTTAAAATATTTTTTATCTATTAAATTAATAATTTTAGACGATTTGAATTATTTTCACGTATTGATGTCAAAAATAAAATAAAAATCACCAAAATTAATGGTTTTTAACTTGTTTTATGTTTTATTTCTGTATTACTTTAAATTAATCATTATAATATTATCAAGTCAATGAAACATTCATAAGTGATCTTGCTCATTAAAGTAGAAGGGTGGAAGTTTATATCACAAGGATAAGTTCTTATTGGTGGTAATTAATAGATAAATGAGTGTAGTAGTGGTGAATGCATCCTCTCTTTTATTCCGGCTACTTGGTGGGTCTCGTAGAGATATATTGTACATCAATATTTATAATATCAAAAGAATATTGAAACCAAAACTGTAAATGAGATTTATTTTTTGTTAATTATTTTTTTTACATTTAAATGTTGAAATTAAAGTGTATAACTATTATTCAGTTTAATTAAAAAAACATTATTATTTTTATACTTGAGGGCTTCTTGAATATGAATATTTATAATATCAAAATAAATATCAAGATCTAGACACATGAAACTAAAATATATAGCTAATGTGAGATTAATTCTTCTAAATTAATTTATTGAAAAATATGATTGTTGGGATTAAATTGAATAGTAATAATCCGGTTAAATTAAAAAAAAATCTATAAATAAACTTGTTACTGCATGAAAACAATATAAAAAGATATATTTTCCCTTTCGTCTTTTCTTGTATTTTTTTTTCCTAGAGAGTTTAGAAGCCTAGTACTTGTACGTTGTACTGCGAATGTGCTGCTGGACAGATATATACCTTAAGAATAATAATGTTTATTAGATTTTTTTTTCCTGTTTCTTTATCTTTATACCAAATTTCTCCAACAATATATGAAAAGGACATATCAAATTATTAACCTTCAAAATTATATTATAAATATTAATTTATTTTCATACACACACTCGTACACGTGCATGCAGGCAGGAGTACTGGAAAGAGCTACACATGCTGATGCTGCTGCCTCCTCAAATCTGACGATTCATCGTGAGGAAAAGTCTAGTCGAGGCTAATGGCAGGGACAATGGACGTGCCTGAGTTCTAAATTAATTAGGTTTGCAGGGAGGGTCTGCATCCCAAAGTAATTATTAGTCTGCAGCTCCATTGTTCTTTTCACTTGACACCAACGTATATCATCTCCAGTGCCTCCCGACTCAAGAGCTTTAATATTAATGATTGTCGGCAATTTCGAAATTCAATTATTCCACAAATTAGTTAATGCCAACCGTTTCCGATCGAACAATCAACCATATATTTATTTTAATTATAGTTTCCTTTTTATCCTTGTTTAACTTTAATTATTTCAAGATATTTAGAGCGTGTTTAAGAGTGAGGTTATGATTGTAGTTGCTTTTCAAAATATTTTTCATTCAGAAATACATCAAAATAATATTTTTTTAAAATAACATTATTTTTGACATTAGCACATCAAAATGATCTGAAAACACCAATAAAATATTAATTAAAGCAAAGAAAAAAATAAAATAAAATTCAAATTTTTTCAAAATCGCTTTTGATACGCAAAAACAAACAGGGTCAGACATGTTTAAAAGCGCTTTTGATTAAATTTCCTTTTAATCAAACCGCCTCTTTCTTTCTTTCTTGAAATGTTAAATGTTAATTGTAGATTAAACATACACACTCATGCACCGAGTCCATCACCATGTTCGTTTGTTTGTGTGGTTAGGTTGTGTTTTATCTGATCACAAACTCTAATAAAACAATGATGTGGTTATACTTGAGTCTCACTGGGAATTTTCTCATGAACTTTAATAAAAAAAAAACCTAATTTCCGAACATCAAAGATATTGCCAAAGACATAATTTCTCAGTTGCACATTTAAACATAAGTTAAGAAGAAATAGGAGGCTTAACATATTAGTTGGCCAACTTTTTTTTATTTATATGTGTAAGACAATATACAATAGTAAAGGTAGATATTATAACACTAAAGTAGTCCTATAATATATATATATACACCCCCTCAAGCCGAAAGTGGAGGATCGACCCAAGGCTTGAATTCAAAAGCAGTAAAAGAAGTGGTAGGAAACGGCTTAGTAAAAACATCTACAAGTTGATCATGAGAAGAGATAAAAATGAATCTGAATCTCTTTCTTTGCAGCCCTATCTCATATAGAATGATAATCAGCCTCAACATGTTTAGTACGAGCATAAAAAATAGGATTCACAGACAAATAAGTAGCACCAAGATTATCACACCAAATGGTAGGAGCAGAGGCCGAAGGGATCTGCAGATTTGTCAATAAATACTGAAGTTAGATAACCTCAGCAGTATCGTCTGTTAAGGCTTTACACTCATCCTCAATAGAGGAGCAGACAACTGTGCGTTGGTTGCTTAATTTCCATGAAATCATTGTGTGACCAAAGAAAACAAGGTAATCACCTGTAGGCTTGCGATCATCAATGTTACTGCCCAATCTGCATCCGTAAAACCATGTAAAGCAAAGAAGGAACTGTGAGTGATATGTAAACCATAAGATGTCATACCTTGAAGATAACACAGAATGCATTTAACGATAGTCCAATGAGAATTTGTAGAAGCACGTATAAACTGAAAAACTCTATTAACAACAAAACAGATGTCTGACCTCATAAGGGTGAGATATTGAAGAGCACTAATGATTTGACGAAGCTATGTAGGATCAGATAACAAGAAATCAGACAACACGATAACTTTGGAGGTAGAAATAAGAGTATCAACAAGTTTGCAAGAGGTCATATCAGCTCGAGTAAGGATATCGAGAATATACTTATGTTGTCGTAACATCAGACCCATACTGTTGAACTGAACCTTAAAGCCTAAAAAATAATAAACAACATCTAAGTCGTGAAGCTTGAACTCTAAGCTCAGCAATTAAATTAGGTGGTGAAGCATAGTAAAGTCGTTACCCGTAAGCAGAATATCATCGACACAAACTAGAAGATAAAAGATATCAACACCCACAGACAAGACAAATAAGGAAGTGTCAACCTTGAAAGAGTTAAAGCCAAGAGAAAATAAAAAATCACTTAAACAAGTGTGCCACGTCTGTGGGGCCTGTCTCAAACCATATAGAGACTTATGTAACCAGCATACATGAGAGGGAATGACAGAGTCAGCAAAACCTAGAGGTTGTTTCATGTAGACCTTTTTAGCAAGAACTCTATTGAGGAAGACATTATGGATACTGAGTTGATGAATCTTTCAACCACACAAAACCACAATGAAGAAGACTAACCTGACAATCACCTACTTAATGACAAGATTGAAGGTCTCAGAGTAATCAATGACTTCTTACTAAGTAAAACCTCTAGCAACTAATCGTGTCTTATATCGCTCAATGCTGCCATCTACATGACGCTTTATCATGTACACCCAATGACTGTCAACAACATTCATTGAAGGATGAAAATGAACCAAAGACTAGGTGTTGTAAGAGCACAAGGCTTGAATTTCATCTCGTATAGCACCATGCCAAGCCTTATACCTGTCAGCATCAGAGAATGTAATGGGTTCATAGTTGGGAGGAGAGATTGCCCGATAAATAAGTACAACAGAGGTGTTGTAGATGTCGTTAGATGTGCGGTCTTGGGCAGTTGTAGACAAAAAACCATAGGATGCTAACAAGCGGTAGGACGAGATGGAGGAAAACTTGAACCTGTAAGCTATTGGAGAGGATAAGAGGAGAGATTAATAATGAGTTGCAGATCGACTGAAGAACCCGACTGAGGTGTTCAGCTTGCAGCAGCAGAGCTTGGAGAATCTGTGGCAGAACCAGGAGTTTCTACAGTAAAAGACCTAGAAACATGCAACTCTAAAGGAGAAGAACCTATTCCTGCAAAATAATCATTAGAGAAACAAGCAGATGGTGACATAAAGACAGGGCTGGGTTACGGTTGCATGGTGGTAGATATGGTTGGAGGGTAGGCTATCTGGTTTGGTGGTCTGCTGGTGTGATGGACCGACGGGGCATTAGGGTAGAAATTTTGGGAAGTAATCAGGGTTGACAAGTGTGTAGGCTGTATAGGATGAGATGAGGTGTTAGGGTATTATGCTATCTGTTCAGATTTTGCAAAAAGACACATATTTTTATGAAACCGGAAATGAAAGGAGACATAAACACGTTGAGATGTTAAATCAAGACAGTGATAACCAAGATGAGAGGAATTATATACCTAAGAACACACATGGAGATGAATGAAAATTCAACTTGTGAGCATGATATGGAAGCAAAAAAGGAAAACAAAGACACCCAAAAGTACTCAGAAAATTATAATTAAGAGTACGATGAAACAAACACTCAAAAGAATATTGATTTTGAAGGACAAGAGTAGGCATGCGATTGATAATATATACTGATGATTCAAATGTATAATTCCAAAACCATGATGGAACACTACATTGTCCTAAAAGGGTAAGGCCACTTTTGATAATATATCGATGGCGACACTCAATGGTGCCATTTTGCTCATGTGCATGAGGAAAAATTAACCTGTGATGAATACCAATAGTCTGAAAGAAACTATTTAACTAAGAATATTCAGCACCCCAATCTGTTTGAACAAATTTAATTTTGCATGAAAACTGACGCTCAACAAGCACTTGAAAATGATGGAATGTAGAAAACACATTATATTTTGCAATAAGAAGATAATACCATATATGTTTTCTATGTGTATCGATAAAAATAACAAAGTAACGAAAACCATCGAAGAAAAACATAGGAGCGAAGCCTTAAACATCACTAAAGATTAAATCAAGTGAAGTAGTAGTTTTGTGACCCGTAGGTTTCAATGATAAACGTGATGACTTGCCTACTAGACAAGCTTGACATTGAACAAGAGAGTGTCTAGAAATACAAGCTATTTTTTTTGGAAGTTAAAAAAATTAAAAACACATGAAGTAGGATGACCCAATCGATGATGCCACAGATCAACAGTTGCAGAAACGTAAGGAGACCTGTAAGCTTAAGGAATGGACGTGGCAGAAGACTCAGATAGAACATTGAGACCATTGTTACTCTCACCGGAAAAGAGCACTGTTTTGGTAGTGAGATCTTTTACATAAAACATGAATGCATGAAATTCAAAATAATCATTATTATCACGAAAATATTTCTTAACAAGAAGTAGTGATTTGGTAATATGAGGAACATGAAGAATGTTAGATAAGGTAAAAGTGCGTTTTGAGAAATGTAACATGGTATGTCCAATATTAAATATAGAAAAGCCTTTATCATCACCAACATAGAAATAATCATTATTGAGATAGGGTGCAGATTTGATCACAATTGCAAGATTAAGTGTGACGTGTTGGTTCGCATCAGTGTCCAAGAATCAAATAGAAGCAGAAACATTACCAACAACAAGATCAACAAAAAGCTATTGTTCATTGCTGCAACACTGAGCGTATTCAGAGGCTGTATGGTTGAAGAAGAAGTAGAGCTGGCACTTGACATTATGCTCAAAGGACCGATAAGGAGACCACTGTAAAGAACCAGATGATCTTCTCTTCTGCTTCTAGTCGGTGGGAGCAAAGCCCTGAAAGCTACAAAAATCAGACATGTGTTAGTGGCTGTTGCAATTGCTGTTGGGACGCCATTTGCCATGATAACGACCTCTGTTACGGCTGAATGTGGGGCTGTGCTGATACTAGGCAAGATGGGCAGAAGGCAGCATAGACGACATGGGAAGCAGAGAGGGGTTAACAATTATGAATTGAAGGGAGGTCTTGTGTAGAAACTCATGGGTAAGGAGATGACTATGAAGATCAGCATATGACAACAGTACTGCCTTGGTCGCGAGGATGGTTACCAAGTCTTTGAACTCACCACGGAGGCCATGAAACACATAGAGGTTGAAATCTTCAAGAGATATTAGTCGGCCAGTAGCAGTCAATTCATCAAATAGGGTTTTTACTTGTTGCATATACATAGCAACCGAAGCATCACCTTGTCGAAGATCGTGAAAAGACCCATGAAGTTGCATAATGTGAGAATTAGACGGAGAGGCGAGAGTTTGCTCAAGAGTGCGCCAAACACAATGAGAGGTCTGACAATCTACCACATGATGCAATACATTCATTGAAAGAGAGGAGAATAACACACTCAAAATAAGTTGATCATGTTGCTTCCAATGAAGAAAAGAGGCGTTGATTGTCAAAGGAGAACCAACAAAACTGTCAAAAACATGAGAAGGAGAACACAACATGGAGCCATCAACAAAGTGGAAGACACCCTAACCAAGAAGATATGACTTCATTTGCATTCGTCATAGAGATAATTGATGTTCATAAGCTTCAATGAAATAACTTGTTGAGTGTTGGACAAAACAACTATAACTAGAGTTGAGGCCCCTATAATATGAAGAGGAATGACAAAAATATGAGAAGATGAACCATTGTCATGCTCTGCAAGAGAGGGAGACAGTTACTATGGGAAGGGGAAGGGGCTACCGGTAATAGCCTGTGAGTGGTCGGCTGGCCAGGAAGTAGTGCCAATTTGGTGGAGGGAGAAGTCGGTAGCAACATCAGAGTACATAAGAAAGAGGGAGATATAAGTTTTGATGTGTTAAGGTTCTGATACCAAGTTGAGAAAAAATAGGAGGCTTAACCTATTAGTTTACTAACCTTTCATATTTATATGTGTATGTCAATATACAATAGTAAATATAGAGATTACAATACTAGAGTAGTGCTATAATATTTTCTATATATATACATTCCATAATACCATATAACAAAGATGAAATTATTTTTTACATTGAGTTTCAACTATTTTTTCATCAAAATTTGAATTTGTTTTGCTACAGATTAAATTTTTTAGTACTTTTAGATCATTTTAATATGTTAATATTAAAATAAGTTATAAAAAATAAAAAATATTATTTTAATATATTCTGAATAAAAAAATACTTTGAAAAAAATTACAAATATAATACAAGCACCCGAAGAAACACCCTTTCACAGTAGCTAGCACGTACGCAGAAGAATCCAAAGAGGATCCACAATTCAAAAAACAGAAACCAGAAAGTCAGGCAAGGTGGTAGCATGCATGTCATGGTGGCTATCCCATCGTGATCAGTAAAAGGCTGCTGATCTTCAAGGTTCATAATTGTGTTTCTATTTTCAACGGTATCAGAGCCTTTCCAACATATTAACGGTCTTTAATTGCCCAACAAACACCTAATAATTTATTGTTGGCGTTGACAAAGTTTTTCGTTATAATTACCCTTCAGCTATCTGATCCAGTCGGAGTCACTAATCTAATCTGGCTGAAAAGACGTTCAAAAAGACAATAAATTGAAAAAGCTGCTTGCATTTAGTGTTTTATAGTATACATATATATTTTTTATTAACATAAATATTCGATTAATCCTATATATTAATTAATTAGCAAGTAGTAGTTAGCCTCTTAGTCAACTTTTAATTAAAAATATCTCTCTCTCGTACTAATTAATATTTATTACTGCAGGCTTTGATTTAATTTCAACAG
>Ga0307507_10005121_pt1 | contig 22002 bp, 18 predicted proteins | sample 7_EM_MG_FD_207223 | JGI IMG/M metagenome (GOLD analysis project Ga0307507, IMG submission 207223) | Populus trichocarpa ectomycorrhiza microbial communities from riparian zone in the Pacific Northwest, United States - 7_EM | ecosystem: Host-associated > Plants > Roots > Unclassified | place... | reverse complement strand
GCCCCCGCCCCCCCCCTGCCCCCCCCCCCCCGCCCCCCGCGCCCCGCCGCCCCCCACCCGAAATTGGTAAGTTATGTCAAAAGATTTGTCGGAGATATACCCGGTACTGCGAGCGAGGTTTACCGACCCTGCTAGTAAAACATTCGGACTGCAGAAAAAAGAACTAGCCAAAGCACAAAAATGTTTTTCTCACCAGGCCGAGTGATATATTATGATCGCGCACTGTTTGCATAAACCCATCCGACCCCCGCCCCGACCCTACCGTACTTATCAATACTTAACTCGGGTTATCTGGTGCAATTATACAGAGTATCGAACCCAGGAAGATAATCCGGTTCCTATAATGCAGTAACTTGCCCAAGGATTCGGAAGACCCTTGATGAGTAAGTTTCCGATATATTATTCAATCAAGAATTCATTATGTTACGAAAGCTAATACTACTTCCCATTCAAAATATTATAATCCGTTATTTTGGGCGGGTTTCTGCAAACCGCCACATATGTAAGGCGCAACACCCCCCACCCAGCAGCGGTCACTATCATAATCATGAAAGAAATATCTGTATAGATCCGGGTCCATTTACGTAACAATGGGCCACCGCAGATCTCGAGTGTCTTCCACCCTACTAAGCTAAATCCTCAGATCAATACTCAACACTCAACCACCCTACTCATTGGGGGAAAAGGAAAAGCAAGACTAAGATATAGAACTAAGGGTGTGGGAGACTCGAAGGTGATGAGGGTGCCATCACTGGCATTTGGTGGGGGAATGTATAGATAGATATACGACCGCTCCGGTTAATAGGCCCAAACTGCTAGGGGGGGGGGTATACATTAATTCTATGTCTGAATTTTTTCTTCTTAAAATGTGGGGTATAACGATCTAGTTGATGTGGTGGTGGTAGGAAATGGTGCTTTGTTTCCTTCAAGTGTCATACGAGGTTTCCGGCACTCGTTTTTCTAGATGCAATTGCTGTGAAGATTTCTGCAGGCTTTGTTCAGGATATGGAATAAGGTTACGCTGCCATACTGGATTGAGTATTATAATAGCTCGAATCTGTTTTTTTTGAGGACATGGGGTGTTTTTGTCCCCGGGTTTGGTGATACAATATCCATATCATTTGAGCCGTATACGGTACTAATAGACACAGTGCATAAACCATACAGTGCCTAAACTAACGTAACCTCTACACGAGTGCAAAAGAAATTACTATAGCAAATCTCATACAAACGAACCTCCTTTACCAAAAACAAGACAAAAACAAAAGACAAAAGACAAAAACAAGACGCTCAAAAAACTAGCACAAAAAACAGAAAAGCACCATCAACCCTACCCCACCCCGGAGCTATTTACATAATCGGCCGTTTTACCTCCCCTTCCTTTTAATATTGCTGCTAACTCCCTCCTCTGTTAGCCCGGGATGTGCGCTACGCACATGCACCCTCATGTTATCCAACCTAGCCATTTCCAATCCGCACAGAGAGCAACTGAACCTCTGTCCGGGTTTGTGTTTCGAAACCTCGTGTCTGTCCCGATCCTTGCGTGTAACGAAGCCTGGACATACATTACATTCCGGGAATCGGCAGCATAGGCGCTTCTTATGCATTGGGTCGTCAGCGATGTGGTGATGGTGGTTTACCGAGGGGGTGGGAGGGGTATGGGAGGGGAAGGCGCATGTGGGGCTCGTGCAGCCGTAGGTGATGTCCTTCCTGGGTTTGCGTTGGCGGGGGCGGAGTTTGGGGGTTGCTGGAGGGGGCGAGGCAGAGGGTGTGGGAGTTGAGGAGAGGCGGGATGAAGTTGAGGGAGTGGAGTGTGGTGGCGATGGTGGTAGGGTTGGAGGGATTGGCTGCAAGTCTTGGAAGAATTCCATCAGATCTTTGGGGTCAATGGGTGTGGTATCAATGTCTGCGAAGAGGTCGTCAAGGAAGAGAGTTCCGGGGCTGGCAGCGGGAGTGAGTGGTGGTGGTGGTGGTGGTGGTGGTGGTGGTGGTGATGGCAATAAAGAGTCTTCAATATATGCGTTATGGGAGTAGAGGTTATATTCTTGTGGTTGATGATGTGAAGACAGGATTAGACCGGCTGCAGCCTCATCGAAGAAGCTGCTGGAGAGGTACTCCATTGCAGGTGGGTGGGGTGGATCTTTGGTGATGTGTATTGTTGGGTTGAGAGGTATTGATAATGGAGCGCTAGTAGCGCGAGAGTGTGGAGTGCTTGGAATAAGGCGGAAATTTGGAGTTGCGCTTGATACTCTTGAGAATATTCCGTGTCCTGCCCCTGGGGGATCTGTTGTTGCTGTTGCTGCTGTTGCTGTTGCTGCTGCTGCTGTTGCTGTTGTTGGTGTTGATTGAGATGCTTGTGATGAAGATGTGGACGATGTTGCTGCTGCTGTAAATGGGCTTCCGGTTGATAGAGGGGGCGATGTAGTTGGTGGAGTGGCTTCTCTGGATGAGGGTGTTGAGAAATGTCTGGGCATCTCTCAGGACGGTTTTGGATTGCTATTTCGGGGATGTAATTGCTTTGTGGTTTGGGGAATTCTTCAACATATGGCAGTAAAACTGAAAAGTCGACGGAGCTCAGGATAGTGTATAGTGCTTTGGTGATGGGCGTTCGCGGGGTTCTTTGATTTTTCCCGGAATCTAGGAATACGGCGGTGTAGTGTGAGTCGCCCGGGTCCGGGGTAGTTTCATGATATTGTAAAATATTATCCCGATCGAATAGTGGGAACGGTAGAGAGAGGGTGGCCGTATCCCGGCCGTTTAGCACTTCCGCCTCTAGAGCACACGAGCCCGCAGTAAATTGGGGATGACGATTTCTAGGCCCATAGTTATCCCTTGACTTATAGTTATCTCTTGGCCCCTGTGGATGGGATATCCGGGCCCGTCGAGGAGACGTCCCACAAGCTGGAGTGCTCTCCATTATCCTAGAAGAACTTCCCCGGCTTTGTGGTTGGCGTCGGCGGGGTTCGGCGGGGCGAATACGGGGGCGAACTAGACCTAGTGAGGCGGTTCTGCGGCGGAGCCGCCCCAGGAACGAAGCCCGGTGTCCATCGCCTTGGTAAGGAGTCGATCTTGGCCGGAAAGCAGGAAGAGCGAGCCTGTCCTCGTGGCCGCCCTGTGTGTAGGAGGATTTCCTTCTAAATAGATGACACCCCATAACGTAAATCACCTATTCATTACCCATGGATTAGCAACACCACCAACCCAAACACAGCAGCGAAGCAACAAACAAATAAAGAGGGAGACCCGAGTCAGGGGAGTGAAGCTGGTCGATTGCTATCTACCATCCCCTGAAGTATATCGTGTACGAGTATTCAAGAAGTATCGAATGTATTCGGTGTGGAGGAAAAAAGAGCGAAGGTTTGCCGGAACAATTTTACGGGGGAGTCGTGGGGTTTAAAAGCTTGTCGACTGGGCCTTAAGGTGAGATTAGATCTGCACAGCCCACCTTGTGACGGGTAAGGTTACACACATAGAATAGGGCCTTAAGGAGACAATAGGATTGTTTTGAGTGGCCTTAACAAGGATGGGTGTTGCCAAGCAAGTGCGCACAACGGGGGAGAATAAGCCTTGCTGGAAGCAGGGATGGTTTTTTCACAATCTGCAGGGGGAGGTGATTGCCGATTGGTTGGAGACAGTCATCATCTCGAGTTGGCGAACCTTGAAACCATAAAATTAAGAAAAAATTAAAATATTATCATAGCTAAGCTGCCGTTTAAGGCTTGAATGATTGAATGTGTGCAATGTGGTGAGAAATCCTCTCCCCAGAAAAGTGAAAACGTAACCCCTTTCCCCTTTCCGAGATATTATAGAAAAAAACAAAATTTGCCAGGCTTTGCCGAGAAAAGAAAGCCCTACGAAATAGTACCGGTACTCGAGTCCACGCTTTGATTATTCGGAGTTTCTATGTGACAACTTTCCCACATCACAATCGGAAAAAAAACGATACCGGTAGTACAACCCAGTGAACATGTAGAGTCTTAAGTCCTCAGTCCTATTGCATCATTCGTGGGACCCCTGGGCAAGGTGGTCAAACGCGATGAATAGAGCCAAATGGCTTGGCATGCTATGGCGTTACCGAGAACAGCAGCATCTATGCCCATGTAGGCTAAGGAGTTCGGATGACTAATCACGACTCGAGCTCATCCCATTCTCCCGCACCCGACAGCATCTCATTCGGGACTGTGCGGCTCTGCCTTAGACGCCAAGAGATTACCCACATCCATGACCCCTCTCCCAAACCGTGGCTTTGCATGTCGGTTGGCAGGTGTAAATTTCCGGTCCGGGTAACACGGCTCACTGCCACCCCCGAATCACCAACCAGCCACAAAGCCCGCAGGAAGCTGTGTCGTGCCGATGCACCAGTCTCCTTGTCATGGATCATTAGAATAATTTCACGTCCCCATTAGTTACCGTGCTGGTGGACTGAGACCCCCAAATGTCACTGCGCCTACCACCGACACCCAAGCGGAGTTCTCGACCCTTGAATGGGGTTCAGCTTCCCTTCGGCAATGACATAGTCCACTGGGTAACCAATCCCATGGACCGGGTCAAGCATTTTTTGTTCGCCATGTGGGGGAAGCTGGCTAGTACCATACTGGAGTTACAGGCCATTGGTTCTTAGGGAACCTCATGGTACCCGAGTAGAATATACTATTATATTATATAATGGTACTTGTAAACAAAGTCCAATCCCGACTCTCACTCTAAATAGAACCCGAAGCTCTTTCAACTTCTTCCAACCTTTTTTTTTACCGCAGGCTCTATATTTCTTAGTCAATGGTGCCCGGAGGGTTTTTCCACCAAGAGCATGGGTATTGAAATGGTTTAGTCTGCTTGGTGTTCTTGGGATAGAACTTTAGGGGGCTGTGCCAAGAATCTCAAGAACAACCTTGTCTTATCGCTCAATTTATCTTGAAGAGTTCTAGGGAAAATTCAGAAAATATCAGCTGGTCTCACACAATTCTTGATTTTTTATGCCTTCCTTTACAATACCTTTACCTTGTTCGGGGATTAGAAAGATAGGGAAACTAGTAAATATTTTGCTGTCCGTTACTCTGTGAAACCTTGTATAGTAGTGGTATGTTTTTGCTAAGAACGATGTTATTAAGATATGATACCCCCTCGATTTTCTATCGTATTAATATAATATTTTCTCTGATAAGATAATAACAAATAATAGTTAAATTTAATGAGATTCAGCAAGTTCATCATTCCTAAGATTTACCTCGTCTGAAAAACGCTATTTATTCTTATGGAATTTTGCTTATGGTTATGCCGCTTAATAGCCAGATTCGCAGATATGAAGGTTGATTTAACGAGTTACTACACTACCGGTAGTATGCGTTGCGTGTGTAGCAGATATGAATCCACTACCACAGCATTCAGTGAGCTCGGGCCAATTGAGCCCCCATGTTCCGAATAATTCATTTCCACATTCTCTGATTTGCTTTTATCGCCGGCTGTAGAGTACTGTACCACATCGAAAGGGTGGAACTTTTGCCCAGAATCACCTTGTCTTTGGCCCATCACAAAACTGTGAAGAAAAATTGAAAAGGAGAAATAAACACGGTGATTATTATGCTATTAACCTTTACTGACAGAATGGGTTTCTGTTTGTTAGTCCCCTCTTGGCCGATCCTGCAGGGTGTTGTGAGGCATTCAGCGCTCCGTTAGGGGTACTTGTTGAAATATTTGCGTGTGTAACACTGTAGAGTTCATCCAATCGTATCTGCGCACAATATCACAAACACTTGAATTATTACACTTGTACTTGTTTGGGTGGAAGTGTGATGTGATACAGTATGACCCCGCTTTCCTCAGCTCTTCAATCTTCTATCGTTAACGTCCTCCGCCCTTCAATCATCACTATCGGTACCTCTCTACCACATTCCGTATCAAACAACATGAACCCATCAACACATCTCCAACCTGCTAATACTGGCGGGGGCCACAAAAACAGTTTTAACGTGACAGGAAGCTACAACACCATCAACAACACAACATATGTGGATGAAAGTGCTCAGATCCTAGAGTGGTTATCGCCGCTAGAACCTCGCCTACGCCACCAGGATGTGCGCACCCGGCGCCTAGATGGTTTAGGGGATTGGTTTTTACGAAAAGACGATTTTACCAATTGGCGTGATGGCGAAGATGGATCCAGCATGGCAACGCTCTTTTGCTCGGGCGCTCCGGGGGCCGGGAAAACATATCTCACGTAGGAGGGCACCGCGGTAATCTATGCACAAAGTATAGGCAAAGGCTAACTGATGGAAGCAGTTCCCTAGTGATTGACGAGCTATGCGAACGAGTTGCGGACCAGAAAATTGCAGTTGCATGCTTTTACTGCGACTTTCAGAGCCAAAAGATGCAAACTCCGGAGAACGTGTTGGGTGCCCTCATCAAGCAAATTATGCGTGGGTCTGGCGCGATCCCTACCGAAATCAACTCGGCATTCCAGAAAGCAAAGAGTCTAGTTGGAGGTCGGGGTCTCCGAGTTCCTGAGGCTCTTGAGCTCCTAAAGGCCACCCTTGCACCGTTAGGCCGGGCTTTCATCTGCATTGACGCCTTGGATGAGCTCCTTGAAAAGCATCTACCCCAACTCTTACGCTCGTTGCATACTATTTCCCAGTCGCTTCCGGCGATCCGTTTTTTCTTCACAGGTCGACCCCATGCTGAGGTTGAGATTAAGAAATACTTCCCCGGGCTGCCCGGTTTTTCCAGGTGAAGCCAACTAAAGAAGACATTATGAAATATGTGGAGACGATGTTGGATTACGATTCTATCCCGGGGGCAATGAATGCTGATCTTCAGGCGGAAATCATGAACCGGGTTTCGGAAACCATTTCGGATGTGTATGTAGCCGCAATTTTCTGCTCCAGTCTTGTACGATACGCTCGCTAACAGTGGTGACTAGGTTTCTGCTGGTTTCTCTGAAGATTGCGGCAATATTGGATGAGACAACAATCTATTTAAGGCGCGAGCAACTCAAGCGGATGACCAACGGCGGTGATTTGAGCGATGTCTATGGTGTGACATTAGAAAGAATTAAGCAAAGCGGGGGCAAGTCGAGACTCGCGATGGCGGCTTTAATGTGGATCTCTCGATCGGAGCGGCCGATGAGCCCAGAGGAGTTATGCCAGGCCCTAGGCGTACAAATTGGGTCCATTGATCCTAACCCTGATAACATCCCTTCAATTGAATCACTACTGGCTTCCTGTCTTGGGCTTGTTATGGTCGATAAGGAAGAATCAACAGTCCGCTTAGTGCATTTCACATTTCAAGAATATCTCAACAGTCGCTCTGGGATGTTTCAGAGCCCTTATGCGGTGATGGCCGAGGTTTGCTTGACATACCTTAACTTTGATTGTATTATGGAACTTTCACCTAGTTTGGACGATGCCCCACAAAAATATCCCTTCCTCGAATACGCTTCCAGAGGCTGGGGACACTACGCGAGAAGTGAAACCACCGCCTGTGTGAAATCACTTGCACTTCAGCTCCTAGACGAATTTGATAGCCATATATCAGCAAAGCTTCTTTTGCGTCCCCATGCCTATAAAATGAGGGCGGGGGTGGGAGGGCTCCCGAAGGGATTTACAGGGCTCCACTGCGTGGCATATCTGGGTATTGATGAGATTGCTAAGGCTTTGTTGGATACGAGAGATTGGGATGTTGATAAGGCTGATTTTGAGGGCTGTACACCGCTGATATGGGCTTCTAAGAATGGGTGTGAAGGCATTATAAGGCTACTCTTGGAAAAGGCGGGGGCCAGTCCCAACTTGAAAGACACTGGGAACGGCAAAACACCTCTTTGTTGGGCTGCAGAGTGTGGACAAGAGGGAGCGGTGAAGCTACTTCTAGAGTGGAATTCGGTCAATCCGGAATCGCGAGACAATTACGACAGAACACCACTCTCCTACGCAGCCCAACGCGGGAGTGAAGGGATAGTCAAGATGCTTCTGGCACGAGGAGAGGTTGATCCCGAATCGCGAGATAATCGTGGCGCAACACCCTTCTCCTACGCGGCTAGATGGGGGAGGGAAGAGATAGTCAAGATACTTCTGGAGCGAGGAGAGGTTGATCCCGAATCGCAGGATGATGGAGGCAGAACGCCACTCTCCTACGCAGCCGAACGCGAGAGTGAAGGGACAGTCAAGATGCTTCTGGCACGAGGAGAGGTTGATCCCGAATCGCGAGATAATCGTGGCGCAACACCCTTCTCCTACGCGGCTAGATTGGGGAGGGAAGAGATAGTCAAGATACTTCTGGAGCGAGGAGAGGTTGATCCTGAATCGCGAGATAATCGTGGCCGAACACCGCTCTCCTACGCGGCTAGATTCGGGAGGGAAGAGATAGTCAAGATACTTCTGGAGCGAGGAGAGGTTGATCCTGAATCGCGAGACAATCGTGGCCGAACACCGCTCTCCCACGCGGCTGGGAGTGGGGGAGGGGGGGTACTGAAGCTGCTTCTACAACGGGAAGAGGTCAATCCCGAATCGCGAGATGATTCTGGCCGAACACCGCTTTCCCATGCAGCCCGCGCATATCGGGGAGAAGGGGTAGTCAAGCTACTTTTGGAACGAGAGGGGGTTAATCCCGAATCACGAGATAATTCTGGCCAAACACCGCTTTCCCACGCGGCCGGTGCATATAAGGGCAAGGGAGCAGTCAAGCTGCTTTTGGAACGAGAGGGGGTTGATCCCGAATCGCGAGATAATTCTGGCCGAACACCGCTTTCCCATGCGGCTGGCGCATACTGGGACGAAGGGGTAGTCAAGCTACTTTTGGAACGAGAGGGGGTTGATCCCGAATCGCGAGATAATTCTGGCCGAACACCGCTTTCCCATGCGGCCAAGAGTGGGGATGAGGGGGTATTGAAGTTGCTTCTGGAACGGAAAGAGGTTAATCCCGAATCGCAAGATAATTCCAACCGAACACCGCTCTTCCACGCGGCCGGAGCCGGGAGTACAGGGGCACTGAGGCTACTTCTGGAGCGGGGAGAGGTTGATCCCGAATCGCGAGATAATGATGGCAGAACACCACTCTCCTCTGCGGCTGAGAGTGGGAGTACAGGGGTACTGAGGCTACTTTTAGAACGAGAGGAGGTTAATCCCGAATCGCGAGATAATTCTAGCCGAACGCCGCTTTCCTATGTGGCCGGCGCATCCTCGAGTCAGGGGGCAGTCAAGCTGCTTTTGGAACGAGGGGAGATTAATCCCGAATCGCGAGATAATTCCGGCCGAACACCGCTCTCCCACGCGGCCGGGGGAGGCAGTGCGGGGACACTGAAGCTGCTTCTGGAGCTGGGAAATGCTGATCCTGAATCGCGAGACCATGGTGGCCGATCATCACTCTCCTACGCAGCCGGATGCCGGAATGAAGGGATAGTCAAGCTGCTTCTGGAACAGGGAGAGGTTGATCCTGAATCGCGAGACCATGGTGGCCGAACACCGCTCTCCCACGGGGCCGAATGCGGGAGTGGAGAGATAGTCAAGCTGCTTCTGGAACGAGGAGAGGTTGATCCCGAATCGCGAGACAATTCTGGCCGAACACCGCTCTCCCACGCGGCCGCAGGTGAGAGTACGGGGACACTGAAGCTGCTTCTGGAGCGGGGAGATGCTGACCCCGAATCACGAGACGATGGTGGCCGATCACCACTCTCTTACGCAGCCGAAAGCTGGAGTGAAGAGATAGTCAAGATGCTTCTGGAACGGGGAGAGGTTGATCCCGAATCGCGAGACCATTGTGGCAGAACACCACTCTCCTACGCAGCTAAATGCGGAAGTAAAGAAACAGTCAAGATGCTTTTGGAACGGGGAGAGGTTGATCCTGAATCGCGAGATGGGGATGACAAAACACCACTCTCCTCTGCGGCCGAGCGTGGAAGGGGAGCCATAGTCAAGCTGTTTCTAGAGCGGGGAGAGGTTGATCCCGAATCGCGAGATGATGATGATGATAGCAAAACTCCACCCTCCTACGCAGCCGAATGCGGGAGTAAAGGGATGCTCAGGCTGCTGCTTTTTCTTCTTTTTATTATTATTATTATTATAACTTGGGCTTTGCTTCGTAATTAGAGAGGCGTTGATATAGAGTAGAGTAAAATTTCTTTTTTTTCATTCTTATATTATAGTAGTACATTTACCTTTATTGTGGTGTTTTTATTTTCTCTTTTTTTCTTCTTTTTGCTGGATATAGAATATCCATTTTTTTCTCTTTGTGTAGATGCTAGGTCAACATCGCGCTGGCGGACCGCACGAACCAGGTAATAGAATTGTTATTTTGCGCTTTGTCCCTTTACTCTCCGGCGCTCTATCATGAACAGTGTAGTGGGGGTGTGGGGGGGGGCTGGATGCCGAGAATACCAACTGCATGATGTACTCCCACATTGCGGCTTCGCCGGAGTCTATGGCTGACCTAACCTACTCAGTCAGATATATACTCTTAAGAGTATAAAATTGTATGTCCTGGGTATCGCTAGTTTTCCAAACTGTTAGAAAAGGTGGCCGTTATCGGGAGCCTTTAGTGGGAGAAGAATCTCTCCCGGAAGCATAAAATGCTGTTTTTTTGCGCCTTATTTCCTCCCATAGATGGCAGCCTCCTCAAGGACCAGGAGGAGAGCTAGGACCACAGATACTATCAACGGAGGCGTCTCCGTAGCTATTGATTTGCTCTCTTCTTTTCTCTTTTGCGGGATAGATAGCTCCATTTTAGCACGCTATGTAACCTTTCCTTTCTGTCAATTGAGATGACCGAGTGACGGTCTGTGATTGTATCATAAAATAATAAAGGAAAGAGTGGTGATAACTAAGTCAACTTACCTGTTTGGGGATAATAGAGGAGTTAAGTTCTTTTTTTGCGAACGCGGTACTAATCGTAGTGGTCACCTCAATATTTTGAAAAAATCGGCTATGGCTAGATGGCGAATTACGGCGGGCGATAAAACGGTGAGTGATTGGTGGTGAAACGAAACAACAACTACAAAACGCCAAGATAAAGGCAACACTAAAAGACAGATCGCACAACACAATCTTGAAAGCGGGGCAAAAGACTTTCATTCACTCACTCTCAGCTTCCGCGATGCTCAATGCTAACTAACTAACGATAAAGACAGGAGTATAAATAAGAAAACAACCTTGCTTTTCCTCCGAGTCCTGTCCTTCCATCGGTTACTACACAGATCCATGCTCTTTCACGCATGCCCCCGCTTCCATGCCGGTCTCCTTTTTTCCACGTAGGTTCCCCCTTTGCTTCCGCAGAAAAGCAATCATGCTAACAAAGAAAGGAACAATACTGATAAAGAAAACTCTTCAGGCTCCGTAGCCTACTCGCATCCGACTCTTCCTTCGCCGATCGCAAGCGCATATCCGGAGTTTGTCGAACGATAAAGGAATAGGCTGCACCTACGCTGAACATGCTGGGCAGCATGAAAGACTTTATGCTTCCGGGTATTCGCTTTTCTTCCGATGGATGTATCGATCCTGGGCGCATGCCTGACACTTCTTTGTCTGAACGATTGCTAGATAGGATGCGTGCGTGCCTGTGGGCTATATGCAGGTCCGATAGAAATGGTGAGCATGTCGAACAGCTTCAAGAATTCCCAACATGTTTTTGGATGCAATACTACTCGGGCACAAATTAAATACTCGAAGGGCTCGTTGCAGTGGCTGCCACTCGTGCCTTATCAATCATGAACAAATGAAAAGTAGCGCAACTTCTTAGCATGAGAAATAATAAAAAATATATATTCTGCGAGACAACCTTTGAGCAAAAGAAATGTAAGAAAAGAAGTCGAAGAACTTTGGTGTTGTGGTTGTGGTACCGGTAGTGTAGGCAGCAGTAAGGTTAGCGAGGTTACGGTTGTCACGAGCATTTCGAGTAGTTGTAATTTGCGCCCGAGTGGGAATGTACAAGTAGATAGCAATTCCTTTGAGAGTTCTTCACCGGAGATGGACTCGGTTGGCTATTTTAGTAGCAAATTCTAAATTCTAAATTACCATAGGCTCTAACAGAGGGTTACTCATCAACTTGAACATATTCAACCGCTCATTGAATTACTGCTTAAGTTATCCATTGAATGGTATTCTGTTTGACAAACTTGCTTCTTGATCGTTAGAGGGATGGGGCGGATTATGTTAAGCTCATCAAACGATTGTGTCCTATTGCGCGACAGCGATGCACAAAATTCAGCCCAACTGGCCTGACTGGCTGAAATTATATGTGTGAAACTCGATTATGTAAAAAGTTTGCCGACCTCGCGGTGGCTGGATCAAAGGTTCTCTAAGTAGTCGAGAGGGGACTCTGGAGTCAGTAGGAGGAAACTTGCCAGGCTCACTCATTCCCGGGTGTCATTGCATTCGGCCGGGATGGATGAGGCTACCATATCTTTGAGGATGCAACGGCGTTCCACAGCAGCAGTACAGTACTGTCGGGGGTGGTAGCCGACACCGCGTGTGGTGCTGGATTGTTCATTGACTTGCGTACTTGTTTCTTCGGTTGTAAAGTAGAAGTTTGTTTCTGGATAAAAGGGGCACTCTATAGGCATTAGGAGCTGACGGGGGGAGTGAGGGGGTACTGAAGCTGCTTCTGGAACGGGAAGAGGTTAATCCCGACTCGCGAGATATTTCTGGCCGAACACCGCTCTCCTACGCAGCTAAAGGGGGGAGTGAGGGGGTACTGAAGCTACTTCTGGAACGGGAAGAGGTTAATCCCGAATCGCAAGATTATTCTGGTCGAACACTGCTCTCCTACGCGGCCGAGAGCGGGAGTGAGGGGGCACTAAAGCTGGTTCTGGAACGGGAAGACGCTAATCCCGAATCACAAGATATTTCTGGTCGAACACTGCTCTCCTACGCGGCCGAGAGCGGGAGTGAAGGGGTACTAAAGCTGCTTCTGGAACGGGAAGACGCTATTATCGAATCGCGAGATAATTCTGGTCGGACGCTGCTCTCCTACGCGGCCAAGAGCGGGTGTGAAGGGGTACTAAAGCTGCTTCTGGAACGGGAAGACGCTAATCCCGAATCGCGAGATAATTCTGGCCGAACACCGCTCTCCTACGCCGCTGAAGATGGGAGTGAGGGAGTACTCAAGCTGCTTCTAGAACGGGAGGCGGTTAATCCTGAATCGCGAGATAATTATGGCCGACCACCGCTCTCTTACGCGGCTCAATGGGGGCGTGAGGGGGTACTGAAGCTACTTCTGGGACGAGGAGATGCTAATCCCGCATCGCAAGATAATTCTGGTCGAACACCGATCTCCCACGCGGCTCGATGGGGGCGTGAGGGGGTACTGATGCTACTTCTGGAACGGGGAGACGCTAATCCCGAATCGCAAGATAATTCTGGCCGAACACCGCTCTCCTACGCAGCTGAAGAGGGAAGTGAGGGAGTACTCAAGCTGCTTCTAGAACGGGAGGCGGTTAATCCTGAATCGCGAGATAATTATGGTCGAACACCGCTCTCTTACGCGGCTCAATGGGGGCGTGAGGGGGTACTGAAGCTACTTCTGGGACGAGGAGATGCTAATCCCGCATCGCAAGATAATTCTGGTCGAACACCGCTCTCCTACGCAGCTGAAGAGGGAAGTGAGGGAGTACTGAAGCTGCTTCTAGAACGGGAGGCGGTTAATCCCGAATTGCGAGATAATTCTGGTCGGACACCGCTCTCCCACGCGGCCAGTGGTTGGAGCGAGGAGGTACTGGGGCTACTTCTGGAACGAGAAGAGGTTAATCCCGAATCGCGAGATAATTCTGGTCGAACACCGCTCTCCTACGCGGCTCAATGGGGGACTGAGGGAGTGCTGAAGCTGTTTCTAGAACAAGAAGATGTTAACCCTGAATCGCAAGATAATTATGGCCGAACACCGCTCTCCTACGTGGCTGAAGAGGGGGATGAGGGGGTACTGAAGCTACTTCTGGAACGAGAAGAGGTTAATCCTGAATCGCGAGATAATTCTAGCCGAACACCGCTTTCCTATGCGGCCGGCGCACCCCTGCGAGAGTTAGTAGTCAAGCTGCTTTTAGAACGAGAGGAGGTTAATCCTGAATCGCGAGACAATTCTGGCCGGACGCCACTCTCCCACGCGGCCTCAGGCTGGGGAGCATGGGTACTCAAGCTGCTTCTAGAGCTTAGTAAGGTTAATCCTGAATCGCGAGATAATTATGGCCGGACACCGCTTTCACATGCGGTCAAAGAGAGGAGTGGAGAGGCAGTCAGACTGCTTCTGGAGCAGGAAGAAGTTGATCCCGAATCGCGAGACAATGATGGTCGGACACCGCTTTCTCATGCGGCCGGCGATTACCAGACCGAAGTGGTGGTCAAGCTCCTTTTGGAAAGAGAGGAGGTTAATCCCGAATCGCGAGATGATTTTGGCCGAACACCGCTCTCCTGGGCTGTAGAAGGCGGGGATGAGGGGGTAGTCGAGCTGCTTCTAGACCGAGAAGAGGTTAATCCCGAATCACGGGACAATTATGGCCGAACGCCACTCTCCCACACGGCCCAAAGCGGAGGTGAGTGGATAGTCAGGCTGCTCTTGGAAAGGGACGAGGTTAATCTTGAATCGCGAGATAATTCTGGCCGAACACCGCTCTCCTGGGCTGCCCAAGGCGGGGATGAGGACATAGTCGAGCTGCTTCTAGACCGGGAAGAGGCTAATCCCGAATCACGAGACAATTATGGCGGAACGCCACTTTCCCACGCTGCTAGAAACGGGTGTGTGTGGGCTGTCAAGCTGCTTCTGCAACGGGACGAGGTTAATCCCGAATCGCGAGATGATTTTGGCCGGACACCACTCTCCCACGCGGCCCAAGGCGGGGGTGAGTGGGCAGTCAGGCTTCTCCTAGAGCGGAACGAGGTCAATCCTGAATCGCGAGATAATTCTGGCCGAACACCGCTCTCCTGGGCTGTCGAAGGCGGGGATGAGGAGGTAGCCGAGCTGCTTTTTGAATGGAAAGAGATTAATCCCGAATCGCGAGACAATCATGGCCGAACACCGCTCTCTCACGCGGCTGGGAGCGGGAGTGAGGGGGCACTGATGCTGCTTCTAGAACAGGAAGAAGTTGACCCCGAATCGAGAGACAATTACGGCCGAACGCCAGTCTCTTACGCAGCCGAAGCCGGGAGTCGGGGGACACTAAAGCTGCTTCTGGAACTGGATGAGGTTGATCCTGAGTCGCGAGACAACGATGGCCGAACACCGCTGTCCTTGGCCCCTCCGTAGGGGGGGGAGAAATAATGAAACTCCTTCTAGAACGACAAGAGGTCAATCCCCAATTTTAAGACCATTCTGGCCGGCCACCCTTCTCTTGGGCAGCGTGGCATGGGTGGGAGCAAACGGCAAAGCTGCTCCGTGAAGAGGAGGTCAACGCCGAATCGCGAGACAGTGCCAGTTAATCACCACTCTGTTGGATAGTGGCTTATAGGTCATGGGGTTATGTAGTTGCGCGGATGGATATGCAGGTTTGCGGCTATGCGGCTAGGAGACAGACTAGTATAGGGCATGTAGCCTTATGGTTTCCGGCGGTTCAGCACCTAGCAGAGGGTTTGTTGTTTTCACACCCTATGCCAGTAGGCATAGGGTATCGGTTTTATGCTTTATTTCATGTCCTATGCTATTAGGCATATCGGAGTTTGTACATTGTTGAGGCTGAGGTTCTACGGATCACGGAGGATCATGGCATATCAGGATTGTTCTAGATTGCTGGAGATTAGGTTTTTTCAGCCGCATCTGTTCCCTTAGTGTTTGTTTAGATTCAAGAGGGTTTGGTTCTTGTTGGTTAGACGGAGAGATATATCTCCTCGCCTGTCCTTAGCTAGAGTAGCGCACGAGAGTGAGAGAGTATCGTTCCTCCATCCTCCGCATCCCTCTGAGAGCCTATCGTGATTGCACTTTTGCTCGCTCTTTCTTTTGTGTTTTCCTTAGGCCCGAGCACACTCTACCACGATGATTGGGGTGGTGGTGAGGGACGGGCGAAGTTCCTTCTAGAACTCAAGGAAGTCAACCCAGAATCAGGAGATAATTATGGCAGAACACCCCTTTCCCTCGCTCTAGAAACGGGAGTGAGGGGGCAGTCAAGCTGCCTTTGGAGCGATGCAATGCCAATCTAAATTGAGGGATAGCCATTGCCCTATACCACGAGCCTCTCGGCGAAAGGTGTCTTGATGCTGCTGCTCCAATATGGTTGGTTCTAAAAAGGAAACAAAACAGAGGGTCGAGCGTAACTCTTCTAGGCAACGCCGATCCTAGGGTTTAGTTATAAAGTTGTCGAGGATACCTTTTTATATTAAGTCCACTCCTTAGTATCACAATTCTCGGGCCTCCTACCTTCTAGTAATAATGATGGTCGTAACCGGATCACTAGCCAATGCCCCATTTGACCACAGGTCGTCAATACAAACCCGCATAAATAACACATACAATCTCCATTGCCCACTGCTCTGCCTGATAATCCCAATTAATCTCCCGAATCACCCTCCCCTGGGACCTGAAGCTAGGCCCACACTTCGCCTTTGGCATCTCCCATTCTTCTAGCCATCACCTCCCTTGGCTCCCAATGGCTCCCATGAGATTTTACCGCCAGTGAGACAACCGTGCCTTTTCCGGCATCTCGAAGATGGGCTCAAAACTCGACCTGGGCCGCACAAAGAGGCTTTCTTAACCTACCCACACTATTACTCTTACGGCCTATCCCCGAAAAACACATCAAGAATACCCCTTTCTCGCCCATTCGTATTGTCCGACTGCAAAACTAGAACAGCTCAGGGTAATTCCGGCCCATGTCAATACTATGGTGTTAGAATCTGATGACCCTTCCTGAATTGTTTGGGGGGCCCCTATTCCAGGTGGAAAACAGCAGTTGCAAGCAGAGACTCTGCAAATCAGTGCTTACGTCATCCCTCGATTTTGGGCATCGGAGTTAAACAAATGACTCTTATAATAAAACGAGAATATTCTCAACTTGGGAAGTAATTTCTAGCTGCTTTATTTTTTCATAAAAAACTGTATATAGCTTGACCTTTACTTTGTAATTCCTAGAGAGGCAGAGTAGAGTAGAACCTCTTTTTTCTTCATTCTTAGTGGTTTTTTTCTTTTTCTTTTTCTTTTTCTTCTTCCTGTATCAATTATCTACTTGTGTCACTTCGTGCAGGCGCTAGCGGGAGTCCGTGGATTACCTAATCCGCTCCGACATACATGTGCTCTTAAGAGTATAAAATTTGCATACCCTGGTCCCAGTTAGCCTTCCATAGGGTTATGAAAGGCGACCACCGCGGGCGCGCTAGTGGGGGAAAATCTTTCCAGGGGGGGTGGGGGGTGATGCTTTTCCGCGCCTTATTTCCTCCCATAAAGCCCAACCTCCTCGGGGATGAGCGGGAGAGCCAGGATCACAGGTACTATCATGGGAGTGATCGCCTCAGCGATTGATTTGCGCTCTTCTTTTCTCCTTTGCGGGCTAGATAAATTTATCTTCCTTTCAAGTTAGTACGCTATGTAACCTTGCTTTCGGAATTGAGATGGCCGAGTGACGGTCTGTGAGCGTATCATAAAATGATAAAGGAAAGAGTAGTGATAACTAAGTTAACCTACTTGCCTAGAGATAATAGAAGAGTTAAGTTCATTTTTTTTAAATATGCGGTACTAGTAGTCATAATGGTCACTCCTATGGTTTTACAAGCTCTGTCGCAACGATTTTCCTAACCCACCTTGAAGCTTCCTATTTAGAAAGACGAAAAACGGGATTCAACACCAGGACCTAATCTCACGATCCTGCCCAGCTGCTGAACTTGGAGCTTCACAAGTGTGCTGGAATGGTGTCCTCTGAGATAAAAACACCCTGGCTGGCATACAACTGCCAACTCATTGCCCACTCTCGCACTATTGGCCACTCGCCTGATGGCTGTCAGAGGTTACTCCTACTACTGCCTCTTGCTGGTCAAACCCTCCATCTCAGATCGGTCGATTGTTTCCATGCCCTGACTGGGTATCTCGGCAACTTGGATAAGTATTGCACTGCCTCCAGTTCTGACTCTCCAACCAGTTGGGTACTACCAGTATTCTCCACAGTGGGTTGGCACACCCAGGCCTTCCTGCTTCAGACAAGAATGATAATGGGGGTTACCAATGAACCAGCATGCCTAGCTGGGGCAGGGCCTGCAATATCTGCAAGGGTTGTTTTATTACTAATAGTTCTTATGTTTTATTTCTTTAATTCAGAGTATATGGTATAGGTTTTCCTGCTGCTTCCTGCCGGCACTTGTTTGAATTGTCCAGAATGGAGTTCTTTTGTTGGTCTGGGTGTACGGTTGGTCCTATGCGAGAGGGACTTGGCATGGCTTGCTTTTTGCCCTAGACCTGTGGAGGCTGTTAAAATTCAATTTTGGGCTAAACCACAAGAATATACCACTTCCACAGCGGAAAAACAAGGAACAAAGAACCTGAATGATGTTCAAACTGTTATGTCCTGGAACTTAGTGAAAAACAGGCTTGAATTAGATCAAAACTATTATGCCCCAAAATTGTAACCTGCTCCTAAATATCTTGTGATTCCCCGATAGATATCAACAGATACCGATGGAAAGGCAGGACAAGCTTCAATGGAATCCCAAGAGAGATCTAAGAACGATGAGGGGCTGATAGAGTGACCTTTCAACGTGTAGAATATTAAAGATGAGTGTTCCTGTCAGGTTTTAGAGTTCAAATCCTAAAGGGGTCTCAAGCTCTTTAAATAGAAATAAATCATAACCAAGTATCCTGTCCAAACGAGAATGCTAAGCTACGCTAAGGTAGAAGTCAAAACAACTAAGTCCTAAAACATAGAGATAGATGCGACAGGATATAACTAATAAAACAAGTAATAGAATCAAACAGTCAAGCGATCACTACTGATGTAGTAAACCAGTAATACATAGTAGGAAGTATAGAGTTTCTCAATTGAGTACAGGAAACAAAAGGTAAGGATAAGGGAACTAAGAAAAGTCTGACCTAATAGAAAACTAGAATAATAGGGAAGGTACAAGGTAAGGAATGTGCGCTACTAGGGAAATCCAAAATAGGCAGTATCTAATATCAGGGGACTAAATGGTAGTAATAATGGTAGATTCAGTTACAGAAACTAGGAGACAAGAAGGAAGAGCTGAACTCATCCAAAGAGGACATTCTCGGATACAAGAGAATGAGAGTCAGTTCACACATCAATTGTGGGATTTGTATTTTTCTTTTCTTTCCCCACCAGCAAGGGGGGGAGGGGCTTTTTTAATATTTTTAGCTTAACTTTTTTTATTTTAAAATAAACAAAAAAGTAAAAGAAAATCATTAAAAAACCAAAAACCAAAAGAAACGGTGGGTTGGGCCTTACTTGGTCAGGGTGGGGGGCTTAGTAGCCTGGGCCTCAGCGGGGTTTGCAAGGGTGATAATTAGAACAGGATTCCACTTATTGTATTTTAGCAATGTATCATCATAGTTTTGAAAGGGGGCTTCTCACGCAATTTTCAATGAGGGTAGCAACGACAGTATCAGGAAAGTGTCTCTCCCACTTATCGACAAGCCAGACAAAAACCAATATATTATCTTCGTACAAGTGAAACTTATAAGCCTGACGGCCTGGGAGGAGAGGCAGAGAGAGGGGTGAGGGAAAAAAAAAAAAGGAAAAAAAAGAGGAAAAAAGACAACAAGGGAAAGTCAGTTAGGTAGAACTTAGGCCAAAGGCAGTACAAAAGGTAGCGATACCACTGGTAACAAAGGCGGAAAGCTGCTAGCCATCAAAGTGGTATGCAGCCTTTTGCAATCCAAAGTATTCATAAATGTCCCATATTTAGAGTCAGCTGGCCATATCATCATTGTTGATAAAGAAGAAAAAAAGAACAAAAAAATCTTCAATATATTACTGAAATGGTAGTTGACTTCTGAGAGACACTGCTACTATTTCAGAGTTAGGAAATAGAGAAGAAAAGAAAGAAAACAAGAAAAAAACAAAAGAACCAGGTGAGGAACAATTCAACGTACAATACAATCGTTAGTGGACCCAGGTGTCTTGTTATTTGGTTGAGTGGTTTGCTTTGGCTTACCGGCTAGCCCAGGCTGGGTGGTTTGCTTTTGTGGCTTGGTTCGTTGACCAATGTATTTCCAGCCCCAGACTCATTGGCCATTTCCCAATCTTATACCTGTATGGCAGAAAGGTCTTATGACCATAAGAAGTGAATGGTATAAAATTAAATAAAATAAGCAGGGAGGAAGAGAAAAGGAAAGGGAACGAGAAAAATAAGGCCCTGTTTGACACACAATCATAAAATAAAATGGTATTTGTCCTTAAAATAACTTTAATGCCATTTTTAAAAAATACAATTTTTCAGAGAGAATCTTGTTTGGCATGCATTTTAAAATGGTATTTTTTTAGGAATAGTCTCCGAGTAATAGGTTACTTTTCCTTTGATTTTTCTATTTCGCCCTAGAATCTTTCTTATTCCGCAAAGAAATAGCATAAAAAACATGACACTAATTTTACAAAATGACGGTTTTTTGCTCTATGCCAAACAGTACCCTATTTTTAAAAAACAATCAAGGAAGGAAAAATAGCATGAAAGTGAGAAAAATGCGATTTTTCTTGTGTGCCAAACAAGGTCTAAAAATAAAAACAAAAATAGAAGAGAAAACGGAAAAGGGAAGTGAGTAGAGAAAGAAGACTGGTAGGGGAAAGAGAGAGAGGAAAGAGCGGTACAGATCCATATTTATAGTAAACCCATCTGCCAAAATTTCGCCAAGTCAACTGGGGTTGAGGAAATTTTGGCCAATCAGCCTACTGCAATATTATTGCATGACTTCTAGAATGAGTGCCGAGAACCCTACCGCAGAACGCTCTGGATGCCAACGACCACCACAACCACCTTGTCCACATTGATAGAACGAGTAGAGGGAGCAAAAAACAACACAAAAAACCTTAAAAATAAGCTATGGTCACAAACAGTGACTAAGCAAGGCAGACTCTCACATGACTAATAGTTATTAGTCATCGGTTTGTTATCTTTCACGCTGTGAGATCAGTTGACTCATAGGTTTTCACATGACGACGCAATAGCGTGTCATTGGTTTATTGTTATTGGTTGATATTTGACATGACGCACGATTGTGGTCATGTGGTTTATGTATTTCGCACATAACTCATAGTTATGAGTCATAGGTTTCACGCATGTGACCCCGTTAGGGCACATGACTTGTTTTATGGGTTTGGATTGGTTACGAGATAGGGTGCAGCTGACTCGCACGAGTCAGCTGATCGATTTCACACTATGACTCACTACGAGTCATCAGTCACGTGACGCGAGAGTATGAGTCACGCAGAGTTAGGGTTGAGGGAAGAACCCCTATATGAGGGCACCCTCGTGGCATAGGATTTGGGTCAAGCTACTGGCCCTCTACCACCCCCCCCTTACATTCTACTTAAACGCACACCCCACTTTGCTTACGGGACACCTTTCCACACCTTACCACCCTATCCGTCCCCTGATGGAAGTTCCCCCCATCCCACCAGGCAACCAGGCCTTGGCAGCTGCCATCTCCCGCGCCAACACCCCCCGCCTTCAGGAACCCCCCTCCCTCTCACCCTCAGCCCAACCGTCCCCCCCTCTCGCGTTCTTAGCAGAAATCTTCACCGAGACCGGGAACAGCCTCCAATTGAACCCTGACTTGGTTCAAGACCTCTCCCCCCACGCACTCCAATCAATAACCGCCGGCGAAGGCTCTATCCTCTCGATCCTGAGTGCCACAGTTTCCGGCATAGTAGCTATCACCACCCAGCTAGACACCGTCAACGCTCAACTCTCGGAAATCCGCAAGGAAAACCAAGAGCTCTGCTCCAACCTCCACCACCTCTCCTTGAAGGTGGCCAACGAATCGGCAACCCACCAGGACATCCGTCCACTTCAAACAGCCCTACATGACCTGTCACATCGCGTGACAACCACGGCCCCCACAGCTCGCCCCACGGCCCCCACAGCTCGCCCCACGGCCCCCACAGCT
>Ga0307507_10005120_pt1 | contig 22007 bp, 19 predicted proteins | sample 7_EM_MG_FD_207223 | JGI IMG/M metagenome (GOLD analysis project Ga0307507, IMG submission 207223) | Populus trichocarpa ectomycorrhiza microbial communities from riparian zone in the Pacific Northwest, United States - 7_EM | ecosystem: Host-associated > Plants > Roots > Unclassified | place... | reverse complement strand
CTAGGAGTATCATCAACAAACCTACTCAGCAACTCCCCCCCTTTAACAGAACAAAAAGAACGAGGGGAGATGTCGCAATATACCATCAACGATAGCAACAACTGCCTCAATACTACGAACTCTTTTAATAAAGTGTGGAACAACTGCACTTTTTCCGATGATCGATCTCAACTCTTAACCTGGCTATCGCCCCTGGAACCCAGCTTACGCCATTACGACATTCAAGACCGCCGTGTAAACGATATCGGGGGATGGCTCACACAAACTAAGGAATTCGGAAGATGGTGTGGACTTGGTGGGAATGGTGAAGCTGATAGGGTTCTATTTTGTTACGGGGGTCCGGGTGTTGGCAAGACATTTATCAGGTAATAAGGATTATTCGCCGGGGAGAGAAGAAAGAAATCTTGTGCTAACAGGCCATGAGCGCAGTTCACTGGTAGTGGACAGGCTGTGCGACCAGGCCAGAGGACGAAACACGGCCGTTACGTGCTTTTACTTTGACTTTGCGGCACGAAAGGAACAGTCCGCGACTAATATGTTGGGCTCCTTAGTAAAACAAATGGTTAGTGGAATGGAAAGGGTTCCCGAGGAAGTATCGCGGGCCTTTCAAGAGCAGAAAGGGGCCATCGGTGGACGCAGGCCGCAACTCGTTGATTTAGTGAAAATGCTGCAGGGCATCGCGTCCTCACGGCCAACGTTTATATGCATTGATGCCCTAGACGAATGTACTGGAGTGCAACGATTGAAGCTCCTTGATTCGCTCAAAGAAATCCTGGAGCAGTCCACGGGAACCCGAGTGTTTGTGACTGGGAGGCCTCATATTCAGGGAGAAATTGAAAGTCGGCTTCCTGGGCAAGTGACAAGTGTCTGTATAAGTCCTACCAAGGGCGACATCACGAGGTACCTTCGTGTTAGGATGGGCCATGACGAAACACCAGATGCGATGGACGAGAATCTGAGAGTCGAAATTCTAGAGAAGATTCCCGAAAATATATCAGCAGTGTAAGTAAGAGCAATAGTGCTACAAATCCCGTTTTATATTATCCGCTAATTATCATGCTTAGGTTTCTACTTGTTGCCCTAAATATCGAAGCAATCTTGCAAGAATCAACAATATACAGGAGACGAAAACGGCTCGGCAAAATAACCAGTGGATTGGGGTTGGGAGACTCCTACGGAGCGACGATCGAACGGATAAAGGCGCAAGGTGGGGATAAATCGAGACTCGGGATGGCAGCTTTGATGTGGATCAGTCATTCGGAACGACCGTTGATAATAGATGAGCTACGCCACGCCCTAGCGATCGAGATAGGCTCCAAGGATTTCAATAGCGATAACGTCCCTTCCATCTCGACATTAGTGGGTTGCTGTCAAGGGCTTATGGCGGTTGATAAGGAGGCATCAACAGTGCGGCTGATTCACTTTACTCTACAAGAGTATCTTTCCACCACTCCCGATATTTTCAGCAGACCTCACTCGGCAATCGCTGATATCTGCTTGACCTATCTGAATTCCGAGCAGGTCAAGGCCATTACAGTTGATCGTCCTTCCAACATCCTCCACAAACCCTTTCTAAAATACTCTTCTTTATACTGGGGTATTCACGCGAAAAGGGAGCTCTCGGACTGTACAAGATCACTTGCACTGCAGCTGCTCCAGGAATGTGATGGCCACATATCGACAAAATATGTTGTGGAACGAGGAGGGTATTGGGATTTGGAGGGTGGGCTATTGCATCTGTTCAGCGGGCTACACTGGGCATCACTTTTTGGAGTTGCTGAGGTTGTGACTGCTTTGATAGAGATGGGGCGTTATGATACAAACGCAGGAGATGAATGGGGGAATTCACCGCTTGCGTGGGCAGCTCACAATGGCCATGAGGAAGTGGTGAAAATACTACTCGCGCGTGAAGAGGTCAACCCCGAAAGGCTAAATAATTTCGGCCAAACACCACTTTCGCATGCCGCTTCGAAGGGACATGAGGGAGTGGTGAAAATACTACTCAGACGGAAAGAGGTCAACCCCCGCAGGCCAGATGATGAAGGCAGAACACCTCTCGTACATGCGGCTCAGGAAGGACATAAGGAAGTGGTAAAAATACTGCTTGCGTATGAAGGGGTCAACCCCGACAAGCCAGGCACATGGGACACAACACTACTCCGCTATGTGGCTACGGGGGGAGACGAGGTAGCGGCAAAAATGCTACTCGGGCGTGAAGATGCCGACCTCGACAAGTCAGATCGCGACGGCAGGTCACTGCTCTCGTATGCTGCTGAGGACGGGCATGAGGGAGTGGTGAAAATACTTCTCGAGCGTAAAGAGGTCAACCCCGACAAGCCGGATAATCACAGAAAAACACCCCTATCACATGCTGCTATGAATGGGCGTGAGGGAGTAGTGAAGATACTACTTGGGCATAAGGAAGTCAACCCCGACAGGCCAGATAATATTGGCCGAACACCCCTATCGTATGCCACTTGGTCTGGGCGAGTGGGAGTAGTGAAAATATTACTCGAGCGTAAAGAGGTCAACCCCGACAAGCCAGATAATGACGGCCAAACACCCCTATCGCATGCCGCTATGGATGGGCGCGAGGGAGTAGTGAAAATCCTACTCGGGCATAAAGAGGTCAACCCTGACAAGCTAGATAATCACGGCCAAACGCCCCTATCGTATGCCGCTAGGAATGGGCAAGAGGGAGTAGTGAGTATACTACTCAGGCATAAAGGGGTCAACCCCGAGAAGTCAGATAATCAGGGCCAAACGGCCCTATCGCATGCCGCTATGAATGGGCAAGAGGGAGTAGTGAGTATACTACTCGGGCATAAAGGGGTCAACCCTGACAAGCCAGATAGTCTTGGCCGAACACCCCTATCGCATGCCGCCCTACATGGGAAAGAGGGAACAGTGAAAATATTACTCGGGCGTAAAGAAGTCAATCCAGACAAGCCAGATAATGGCGGCTCAACTCCTCTCTTACAGGCCGCTAGGAATGGGCATGAGGGCATTGTGACGATACTGCTCGGACGGGAAGAGGTCAACCCCGACAAACCCGGTTCTGCTGATCAAACACCGCTTTCGCACGCTGCTATGAATGGACATGAGGGGGTGGTGAAAATACTACTCGGAAGAGAAGAGGTCAACCCCGACAAGCCAGGTATTGCTGGTCAAACACCGCTCTCTCACGCTGCTGAGAATGGACATGAGGAAGTGGTGAAATTACTACTTGCGCGAGGAGGGGTCAATCCCAACAAGCCTGATAATACCGGCGGAACACCGCTCGCGCATGCAGTTCGGGAAGGACACAAGGAAGTAGTAAAAATACTATCCGCATATGAAGAGGTCAGCCTCGATAATCCAGACAAATGGGACGAAACACTACTTTGGCGTGCGGCCACGACTGGGGATGAGGGAGCGGCAAAAATACTGCTCGAGCATGACGAGGTCAACCCCAATAAGTCAGATAGTGGTGGTAGGACACTGCTCGCGCATGCCGCTTCGGGTGGACATGAGGGGGTAGTGAAAATACTACTCGGGCATCCGGAGGTCTACCCCGACAAGCCAGATAAAAACGGCGCAACGCCGCTCTCGTTGGCCTCTTTTGGTGGGCATGAGGAAGTCGTGAAAATACTGCTCAGCCGTGAAGCGGTCAATCCCAACAGGCCAACTGATGACGGCCAAACACCGCTCTCGCGTGCCGCCAAGGTTGGACATGAGGGGGTAGTGAAAATACTACTTAGCTGCAAAGAGATCACGCCCGACAAGCCAGATATTTACGGCCAGACACCCCTCTTGTGGGCCGCTTGGGCTGGACACGAGAGAGTGGTGAAAATACTACTCGAGCATGAAGAGGTCAACCCGGACAAGCTAACCAATTGGGACCGAACACCGCTCACGTACGCCGCTATGTATGGACGTGAGGGAGTGGTGAAAATACTACTTGGACGGGAAGACGTCACGCCCGACAGGCCAGATAATCGCGGCCAAACACCGCTCATGCACGCAGCCAAGGGTGGCCATATGGAGGTGGTAGCGCTACTACAACCTCACGACGAAGGAATAACCCCCTCGGCACCACTTGAGGCCTAGGAGACACCACCTTGGTGGAAAGCACCCCTATTCCTTCCCTCTCGCAGCATGTTATTCATGGAAGTTCCCAGTGGACATTATCGTCTTCAGGCGAAGGAACTACCATGAGATCAGAATGTACATATGTTGTCACCCCGTCTGAAACCCCCTGAAATCCGAAATAGACCCTTATAACATCTCAAATTACTATCATCCATCACAACAACAACAATAGTCAATATATACAAGTTTCCAAGTTGAGCGCAGCCCCCAGAATTCCAACATTCCAACATTCCAAACTCGCACACATACCAGTTCCACATTCCAGCCCGTTCGCCATTCCCCCATTCCCGTGCCAATCATCATTCCCAGTATTCACCTCATACCACTACAGCTATGCCACCAGCCGCTTGAATAACAACTTCAATACATTCCGGACAACACCCCCTATCTAACTTAGTCGAGTGAGAATTTATGAATTTCTGTTTACAGAGCACAATAGAGTCTGGCTAAATAGTTCTATTATTGGGAGAAGGTTTATGTATAGTTTGCGGTTTCCATCCTATCTTATTTAGTTTTTCCTCTAGCTACAGATTCATCCCTGCGCCGTCCTTTTTTTCCCCTCCTTTTTTTCTTTCTCCTACCCTCTTCCCCGGGTGTTAGATAAATAGCATAATATTGTGTTCTTTTTAGATAGAAGATTAGCGGTGTGCGATAGCGCAAGGGTTCTTGAGGTGATTGTGAACTATATAGAGGCTGTACCTAAATAATCTGGCTTAATGAATAGTACCGCATCATAGGTGAATACCTTCCAGTTACCCCTGCTCTAACCGTGAGTATTGGGGGGGGGCCCACCAGACGGGATTTTCATGCCACTTATTAGCCTCACTCGTCTTGCATTCAGCTTAATAGCATGAAACATAACAGCAGAAAAGCGATCCAGAAGATGCACTGTTGCGTGAGTTAGAGAGAGAGCAATTAATATTCTCCCGGGTACCTGTAGAAGCAGGATTAATGCTACCGAATACCCACAACCTTAATAATAGACGTGGCGAGATCGGCGGGAAAGAAAAGCTAGGAGCGGCTTGCCGGGGGCTACTCAACAATAATAGATCCCGTTCCTAATCACGCTAAGAAAGTGTTAGCGAAGCAGAATACCAACCTTCAATTCTAGTCCAGGCGATTGTTGAAAATCACCTCATAACAGCTGATGCAACAATCGAAGTTTGAAATAGAGCGCCAAAGAGCCGACAGCATCGTACCGTTCCATCTAGCGAATTTGAGGGCGAAAGCACCAGTAGGGTGAATGGTGGTTTATTTTTGTGCGGTGTGGTGTCGGCCGGGTTGGAATTAGTGCGGGGTGATACGATCCGGTACCGTATTCCGCAGCAAAGCGAGCCCACCGTACTCGAATACCCAGATAAATAATCGCTGTCTTGTAAAACTCCTACGGGCGTTCTCTTTCGCCGTATTCTCCCCTCGAAGCCGGTTACTGTAGACTGCGGCTAGATTTCTAGTTAGCGATCAAACAGTTAAGGAACTACTATCTGTCGAGGGTGAATCCGGCGCCAGGGAGTATTTTGTTGGAAGTCTTTGATGCGGCTCTGCATGCTTAGCCTACCGCATGCGCTTTCTCTTTATCGTTCTAGCAAAGCCTTCGGATATGCACTTGGGGTCGATGCAGCGCTGGAAGCGATAGGGCATGAAAAGATTCGGATGTGCGGAGGTTATGGAGAGCGCGGGAATTCTTTGAGATGCTTGTTTCTCGTTTGTTAGCACGGGAGTCTGCGGAGAAGAAAGGGGAATGCGTGGAAGCGAATGGACCTGTGTCGCGATCGATAGAAGGATGGGAGGCTTCGCTGTTTCTATGCATACTCCTATCGTTACTGCTAGTTAGTTTATTAAGTGAACATCGCGAGCGCCGTAAACGTCAAAGAGCGAGCAGTTGAATGCGAGAGGTTCCCTACTCCTAAGCTGTGCGTTGGCGATCGAATTCTTGTCTTACTTAATCTTGGCGTTTCGTTTCATAGCCGCCACTTCGTTTCGCCATTTCGTTTCGTTGTTTCGTTGTTTTCCGCCGCCGCCGTTTACGATATTTCGCGAGCCCAATTGTCTAGTAAACGTTTTCAACTCCCATGCTATAGATTGAGGGGAAATGGGCCAGAGAATCAACCAAGCCGTATAGCTCCATCTGTTAGTGAATTGGAAGGGGAAGTATGGTACCGTTAGATGCTGGAGTTTCCCGCTCTTTTCTTTTTTGTTCCGACCACCGTTCTACCGGTATTGGTTAGATTGAAAGCAGTGCCGTTGGGACGGACCGCGGTGCGGACTAAATTAGATGCCATAGGGTATAGCTAGGGTGCAATTCTCCATCAAAATTAAATTCGGCCCCCGACACTGAAGTTTTGCTATAACTATCGATACTAATACCGAGTGACATTTCATGAGCGATATAATACCACCCATGCTAGAGCAGGATGAATACTGGGCTCCGGAGGATTATATAGGGCTTGCCGATAGGGGCTTCGGCTTTGATAGATTTACCTTCCGCCGGAGTATTGTGAAATGAGGTGGGTGGTACGATATCAGCATGATGATTTACCATGCCGTAGTGCGAAACCGTCCCCGCCATATGTTCGGCTCTATCGATAATTGTGGGAAAACAGAATCAGCAAGGTGCCTTTATAATTATAGAAAGGTCTGTTACGTCAAATATGTTACTCAGTTTCTGTTAACACTATTGGTTAATTTGGTTAAAGTACCCTAATGCAAGATCCTGCGCTAAATTTTACTCCAGATTCTTGTTTTCAACTTTGAATATCCTTAGGCCCGTTTACCAATTGAAGGTTGGAGGGAGTGTTTGGTAGGATCCCCAAACACCTCCGATGCGGGGTAATGTTTTGACCCTCTAGCTACAAGAATTTAGGACGGTAGAAAACTAGGTAAACACTTTCGCACCGTCTCTTGGAAAATGATATGATACCAGTTAACACGCCACCGTCTAGTTTTATTTCACCCCAGTTGTTGAATTAGAGGGTTAGATAAAAGGCCCCTAAGTCGCCATCGTTGGCGTTACGGAAGGTAGTTGTAATTTGCTCGGGGCCTTAGATTTTGATAAGAGAGGTTGTGGCTTTCACTTGCGACGATATTAGCTGTCTAGATGGGAGGGGAGATCTTCTGTCATATTGAGTAGGAGTAATTTGCGCATTTTAGCTTGAAACCCACGACATCTTCGGTGCCCAGGGTGTTTGTAGTTTCCACCAAAAAATGTTTATTACAGTGACGGCCATTAACCCTGTAGTAGTATATTTACTTGAGTACCGTACTCGAGTATCTAGGATTATTCTGCCGCCGGAACTCAAGTACGGTACTTAGGAGTTTTCGCAGGGGGCTAGTCGGGCTGCACTGTACCAGCTTGTCCGATAGGCTACCTTAGGACATGAACACACCCACCGGTACATATGACGCCTCATCCTGCAGGAATGACCGAGTAGCCGTAAGAATGATATTAATTTCACACCTTTCGATGTTCTTCGGTGCCACATAGTCTAGTACGTTACCACTCCGGGCATGGGGAAATTAGGCAGGTGGTGAACAGGGGTACAATACTTCATGCGCAAAAATGGATTCATTAAGGTTAGGGTTACAAAAAATTAACAGAAATTTATCCCTGTTCGCCATCTGCCCAGTTTGGCTGTGCACCCGGTGGCGACTGTAAGTGACTGGATGTGTGAGGCTGCGTTAACATCAGGAGACCCTGCTTCTTTAGCCATACCCCTCTGTTCTTCTGCCCCCTAGGGACATCATCAATCAACCTTCCTCAGACCCTCTTCTCATTCTACAATCCAAGCAATAAAGAGCTGAAGATGTCTCAATATACCATTAATCACAGCTCCAACTGCCTCAATACTACGAACTCTTATAATACTACTAGTAATGTGTCAAACCACTATACCATTGCCGGTGATCGGTCTCAGCTCCTGACCTGGTTATCACCCCTGGAACCCAGCTTACGCCATTGCGACATTCAAGAGCGCCGCGTAAGCGATATCGGAGAATGGCTCTTACAAACTGAGGAATTTAGAAGGTGGTGCGGATTTAGTGGGGAAGGAGACGGCGATAAAGCAGTTCTGTTTTGCTATGGAGATCCGGGGGTTGGCAAGACATTTATCAGGTAATAAGGATTATTCGCTAGGAGAGATGAAAGAAAGTTTGTGCTAACGGTTACAATGGCAGTTCGCTGGTAGTGGACAGGCTGTGTGATCAGGCCAGAGGACAGAACACCGCCGTTTCCTGTTTTTACTTTGACTTTGCGGCACGGAAGGAGCAGACTGCGACCAGGATGTTAGGTTCTTTGGTGAAACAAATTGTTAACGGAATGGAAAGGATTCCGGAGGATATATGGCAGGTCTTGGAAGAGCGGAGAAGGACCATTGGTGGGTGCAGACCGCAACTCGACGATCTCGTGAAAATTTTACAGACAATCGCGTCCTCACGGCCAACATTTATATGTATTGACGCCCTGGACGAATGTGCCGGAGTGGAACGACTTAGGCTCCTCGATTCGCTTAAAGAAATCCTGGAGCAGTCTCCTGGAACCCGAATATTTGTGACTGGAAGGCCTCATATTCAGGCGGAGATTGAGAGCCGTCTTGCGGGACGAGTGACAAGTGTCTCTATAAGTCCTACCAGAGGCGATATCACGCGATACCTTCATGCTAGGCTGGGCCACGATGAAACACCGGATGCTATGGACGAGAGCCTGAAGGCAGACATTCTGGAGAAGATTCCCGAAAATATATCCGAAATGTATGTAGGAGCAATGATGCTGCGAATCACGTTCCACATTATCCGCTAATATATAAGTTTAGATTTCTGCTCGTTTCCTTAAATATGGAAGCAATCTTGCAAGAATCGACAATACATCGGAGACGAGAAAGGCTCAGCAAAATCACGGGTGGATTGGGATTGGGAGATGCCTACGGAGCGACGATCGAACGGATAAGGGTGCAAGGGGGGGATAAATCGAGACTCGGGATTGCAGCTTTGATGTGGATCAGTCATGCGGAGCGGCCATTGAGTGTGGATGAGCTATGCTACGCCCTCGCAGTCGAGCTGGGCTCTAGGGATTTCGATACCGACAACATCCCTTCGATCTCGACATTAGTGGGCTGCTGTCAAGGGCTTATCACTGTTGATAAGGAGGCATCAACAGTGCGCCTGATTCATTTTACTCTCCAAGAATACCTTTCTGCCCTCCCTAATATTTTCGGCGGACCTCACTCTACAATGGCAGAGATATGCTTGACCTATCTGAATTCCCAACAGGTCAAAGCCATTTCGCAGAATTCCATTCGAGGCACCCCTGAAAGCTCCTTCCTTCAATATTGTTCCGCATACTGGGGAACCCACGCGAAAAGGGAACTCTCGGAATGCACCAGGTCACTTGCCCTGGAGCTGCTTAGGGAATATCATTACCACATATCGGCAGAATTTCTTTTTTTAGAACATTGGGGTGTGACTTCTGGAGGTTTTAATACGGATTCCCGATTCAATGGACTACACTGCGCATCGTTTTTTGGAATTAGTGATCTTGTAGCTGCTTTGATGGAGATGGAATGTTATGATATCAACAAAGGAGGTTGTTTGGGGCTTACACCACTTGCATGGGCTGCTTCGAGTGGACATGAGGAAGTGGTGAAAATGCTACTCGAGCATGGGGTCAACCCCGACGAGACAGATTATTTCGGCCGGACACCACTCTCAAATGCCGCCTGTGAAGGGCACGAGGGAGTAGTGAAAATGCTACTCGAGCGGGAAGAGGTCAGTCCTGACAAGCCAGATAAGGACAACAGAACACCACTCTCGTATGCCGCTGAGCGTGGACATGAGGGGGTGGTGAAGACGCTACTAGGACGGGAAGAGGTCAATCCCCACAGGCCAGATAATGCCGGCAGAACACCTCTCACGCATGCAGTCCAGAGAGGACATAAGGACGTGGTAAAAATGCTACTCGCGTATGAAGAGGTTGACCCCGAGGAGCCAGGCACATGGAGCGCAACACTACTCTGGCATGCGGCAGCGAGTGGGGGTGAGGAAGCGGCAGAAATACTACTTGGGCGTGGAGAGGCCAACCTCGACAAGCCAGATCACGACGGCAGAACACTGCTCTCACATGCTGCTTCGATGGGGCATGAAGGAGTGGTGAAAATACTACTCAGGTCTGGAGAGGTCAACCCCGACAAGTCAACTGAGTACGGCAGAACGCCGCTCACGTATGCTGCTCTGTATGGACATGAGGGAGTGGTGAAAATACTACTAGAGCGAGAAGACGTCAATCCCGATAAGCCGGATAGTCGGGGCCAAACGCCGCTCTCGTATGCTGCTTATTATGGACATGGGGGGGTGGTGAAAACACTACTCGATCGTGAAGAGGTCAACCCCGATATGCCAGATCAGGACAGCAGAACACCGCTCTCGTGGGCTGCTTTGGGTGGGAATGAGGGAGTGGTGAAAATATTACTCGGACGGGAAGAGGTCTACCCCGATAAGCCAGATGATTGTGGCAAAACACCGCTCGGGTGGGCTGCTGAGTATGGACATGCGGGAGTGGTGAAACTGCTACTCGGGCGGGAAGAGGTCGCGCCCGATAAGGCAGATAATCAGGGCCGAACACCGCTCATGCGAGCAGTCAAGCGTGGCCATACGAAGGTGATAGCCCTACTACAGCCTCACGACGAAGCTGTAACCCCCTGCACGACTTGAAGCCTAGGAGATACCACCTCGTCAAAATCACTCCCATTCCTTCCTTTTCCGGGCATGTTCTTGGAAGTTGTCTGTGAATGTTATCCTTTTCAGGCGAAGGAAATCCCATGAAATGGGAATGCACATAGATGTCATCACACCCCTCTGAAACTCTCTGTCTAACTTAGCCCAGTGAGGATTCCCGGGTTTCCTGTTTACAGAGTACAATAGAGTCTTGTTGGTAGGGCGAAATAGTTCTATTATTGCGAGAAGGTTTATTTTATAGTTGTGATTTCCATCCTATCTTATTTAGTTTTCCTCTAGCTATAGGTTCTTCCCTGCGCCGTCCTTTTTTTTTCCCTTTGCTTTTTTCTCTCTCCCACCCCTCTCCTGGGCTATGGATAAACAAGACATTGTGTTATTTTTAGATAGAATATTAGCGGGGTGAGATACCGCAAGGGTTCTTGAGGTGATTTTGAATAATATAAAGGCTGTGCTTAAATAGTACAGCTTAATGAATGATACTGCATTATTATGGTTGATGAAGACCCACCAATTACCCCCGCTATTGGGGGTGGAAGAGCCTAGCAGGCAGGATTATCATGTCACTTATTAGCCCCGCTCGTCTTGCAATTAACTTAATAACATGAGGCGTAACAGCAGAAAAGCGATCCAGAAGGTGCACTGTTGCATGAATTTAGAGAGAACAATTAATATTCTCCCAGGTACCTGGAGAGGTAGGGTTAATGCCGCCGACTGCCCACAGCCTTAACAACAGACATGACGAGATCGGCGGGAAAGAAAATCCAGGGGTGGCTTGCCGGGGGGCTACTCAACAATAATAGATCCCGTCCCTAATCACTCTAAGAAAGCGCCGGCAAAGCGCGACGCTGACTTTGAATTCTGGTCCGGGTGGTTGTTGAAAATCACCTCATAACGACCGGGATGCCCCCGTCTAACTTAGGCTTAAAACAGAGCGCTAAAGAGCCTACAGCATCATACCGTTCCATCTACTAGCGAATTGGAGGGCGAAAGTACTAGTAGGGTGAATGGTGGTTTCCCTTTGTGCGGTGTGGTGTCTGCTGGGGGGGAATTAGTGCGGGGTGATATGATACCGGTGTAGGGGGGTTTGCAGATATAAGGGTGTGGTCCTGTAACTGCTAGGGTTTTGCCCTGCAGAGTTTTCATGTGGAAGAGAGAGCTCTTGGCGTGCCTATCTTTACTATATAAGGCACTGCCTTCCTGTCTTAGTAGATAACAACAAGCAGCCAGACAACAACACAATAAACTACACACACACTCTCTCTCTACTGGGCTAGCTCCCATCTTCATTCCCTTCCTCTTGTTCCTTGAGTTATACAGCCTACCTGTGGGTCAGTTTACCATCCTCATACCACTAGGTATATCAGGAGGAGGAAGCAAGGGAAGTATTACCAGGTTACAGCATAGCCTTAACACCATCCACCTGAGGGAAACTATTATTTACTCCCACACCGGTACCGTATTCCACCGCAAAGCGAGCCCACTGTACAGGGAGAATACCTAGACAAATAATCGCCGTCCTATGAAATTCTCTGGGCGTTCTCGTTTCGCCGTATTCCCCCCGTCATGGGTTACTGTAGACTGCGGTTAGATTTCTGGTTAGCGATCAAATAGTTAATGCACTGCTATCCGTCGAGGGAGAATCCGGCGCTAGGGAGTATTTCGTTGGAAGTCCCTGATTCCGCTCGGTATGCTTAGCCTACTGTGCGCAGTCTTTCTCTTTATCGTTCCGGCAAAGCCTTCAGATATGCGCTTGGGATCGATGCAGCGCCGGAAGCAATACGTCACGAAAGAGTAGGATGTGCGGAGGCTATGGACTCGGAGTGCAGCAATTCTTTGTGCTTGGTTTTCGTTTGTTAGCACGGGGGTCTGCGGAAAATAAAGGGGACATAGGTGGAAGAGAATGAACCTGTGTTGCGATCGATAGAAGGATGGGAGGAAGGCTTCGTTGTTTTATATATACTCCTGTCTTTAACACTAGTTAGTTTAGTTAGTGAGCGTGAGAAAGAGCGGTTGAATGAGAGAAATTCCCCACTTTTAAGTTGTGCTTTAGCGATTGAAGTCTTTTGTGCTTTAATCTTGGCGTTTCGTTTCATAGCCGCCGTTTCACCGTTTCGTTTCACCTTTTCTTTGTCTGTTGCCAGTTGTCCGTCTTCGCCATTTACGATACCAGTATTTCGCGAGCCCAATTATCCAGTAGATTCTTTCAACTCCAAGGGTACAGCCCAAGGGGAAATAGATCAGAGAACCCACCGGGTCGTATGGCTCCATCTACTAGTGAATATAGTTAGGGTGTTATTTTTCATCAAGGTTGAATTCGGCCCCCCGGCATTAAAGTTGTGCTCCAATTATCCCTTCCTTCGTACTCCGAATTTCACGGAAAATTAATGTGCCGTAGCGCAGAGAGCGACGCAAGATTAACCATTCTCACAACACACTAGGAAACACACCATGCCATAAAAGGACTGGACGAACAAACCAAACCCAAAAGAGATAACAAATTAAATGCCATTGAAATGTGTAGCACTAACTAATCCTCATAATTGTGATAGGAAATACCTTGCCCACTGGAGGTGTGCAGTGCTCAGAATGCAACAAAATCAGTATCGCTTAGTATGGCCATGATGTAAACAATAAATTCCATGTATATTCTCTCCAAATTACTCAAATAAGTTAATGCTACATATTCCAATCTAATCAGCTCCTTGCCGTTCTGCTTATAGCTAATACCTTACCCAGCCGAGTTAAGTGCAGCACTGGCTTCCTTCCGTGAATACGAACGAAGGGATGGATGTTGATACCGAGTGATATTTCATGAGCGATCTCATACCACCTATGCTAGAGCAGGACGAATGCTGGGGTCAGGAGGGTTGTATAAGGCCGGCCGATAGGGGTTTCGGCTTTGGTGGATTTACCTTCCTCCGGGGTATTGTGAAATGGGGTGGGTGATATTAGCATGGCGATTTACAATGCCGTGGTGCGAAACAGGTTCTCCCGGAATATGTTAGGCGGAACTGTCCGGTGGCACTTTGAGTTACTATAGTTGCTGTGTTAGTCCTGTGGGTTTTTGTTAAAATGAGATAGGGTATGCGGTTATGTTGCATATGAGTATCAAGAGGATGTGAGGATTAGCTACACAGTGATGAATTTTTGTCTTCGCATCTATGCTAGTAATCATAGGATATGGATGTTGGTTTTGTCTCACTGATACCTATTGCCCTTCGCCATAGGGTAGTTGGCTTGATTTTTTTCATACTTTATGCTTGTTCACACTGGGCGATGTGTTTGGGATTTTCGGGTTCTAGATTATTCAAAGCCATGGAGGATTGCGAAGTTTCTGAGAGTTGTCCTTAGAGCCTAATTTGTTTCATTTATGGTATTTTTGTGCAGTTTTTTTTTTAAGTTCCGGAGTTGCTAGCTATTTTGGATATATGTAGCGCTCCTAGAATATCCTCGACTAGTATCTCTAGGAGTCTAGTCTATCATTTTCTCGCATGCCTTTCATTTACGGCGACCCCTACCACACAGAGCTCTTTAGCCACACGCCGGTAGGGATTTATAATGGTGCCCCAAGTGGCCGAAGGTCGGGACGCCTTTTATTGAAGTCTGATGAACCCCAAGATACCTGTGCCAAATATCGGTGTGGGACACGCGGCCCAAGGTGGTATATTGGGCGGGCATGACTGAAGAGTGTCTTGTTGAAGGCGGTTCCGGTTGATTGGCCGGATGAATCTTAATCACTCGCGCTATTCAAGGCACCCGTGACTTAGCTTAGATACTAGACCCCCCAGCGGGTGAGAGTATGACTCCGGCCCGCAACTACTGTAGCCACTTGACTTATATAGCGAGTGAGCTTCAGCGATATTGAGTAAAGACTTATATATCATAATTTTGAAATCTACAATATTATTATTGGCAGGCGACAAGCAGGGGTTAGTTGCCGGTAATTTTTTATAACCCTAACCTTAACGATTTCCTTTTTTCCCGACCTGACGCTCCTGTTCCTTGTCCGCCCGGTTTCGCCTCGACTATGGTGAATATTGTAGCTCTTGGGCTGCCCCCACCTAGGTTAAAAATACTCTACTAGAGGGACCGAGGAGCCGGGATGAATGATAGTTTTCTTGTGTGCTAGTTGAGTTGAGATTAGTGTGGTGTTGTCATACATCTTGCGGGATAAGTCGTCTTTTCGTGACTGTTGACACAGGCTATCAGGGCTGGCTCGGGCTGGAGCTGATGTTGATATCTCGGATCATAATCGAGGCTTGGACAAAAGCTTGGAGAGTAAAATTCTCTTTATGATACGGACAAAAAAGAACAGGTTCCAGCTCAGGAAGCAATCAGGAGTTGAGGAAAGAAAGAAGCGCATGGAGATCGCACTCTTCCGGATAATTACCGTCTCTTATCACTCACTCAGTGATTGGTTTCAAAGCCACCTTTAGCACAATCAATCAATCCTAAAACGTCTACACATTCGGTATGAATAAATAGCGCGCAAATATTGCCCCCTATTCGTCTTTCATCACGAGTCCATGGACACATACAATAGTGTAATGCGGTAGGCTACCGTACGAACTAAGGTAAATTCCTGCTGGTTGAGTAGAGCATTCGATCATGAGTCCCGCACCAAGTGGGGTTTCGTTAGCTCACGGGTAGCGAATGAGTTACCCGAGCATAATCAAGAGAGGCCCCGAGAAGGGAGCCAGGCAGGCTCAGCCATCGGGAAGGACTACTTTCGGTAAGGGTTTTCGTTTTAGCGGATTTACCCCGTCTCGGGCTGTATAAAGATCTAGTGGATGATTCCAAATGCAATAACTTATCATGCGCGTGGTGCTCGCCTCCCCTATATCTACTTTGTGAATCGGTAATGATCCTCTAGGCACTTTTATAGAACATCCCATTAATGTAAAAAAGAGCTCCCCAGTATTTGAATGCACCCGGTGAAATTTTCTTGCAGTTCACCAGGCTAGCAGCTATGCTAATCCAGATAGGCTTGGCATTTATTATTGTTGACCAAGTGACGCAGGATACAAAAACCATTATGGGAGGCCAAATCCACCCCAAGGGACCTCAACAAGATATCGGTCCGAGATACATTCCTGAAGCCGGACTATGGGGCAGCCACAATTGGGGCATATCTTGTGCGCCAGTTGTGAAGACTATCGAAGGAATTAACTGAATAGGGGCCGTTGACCTATAGACAGCCGTCTAGCAGCATGAGATTGTGCCGGCCGTTAAGGGGAGTTTGACGGTTGGAGGGGTACAGGCAAGTACGGGCTGTTTACCTACAGTAGCGTGCTGTCTACTCAAGTCGCTGGCTGAAGATGTCCTCATCTTGGGGGTGACTCACCAGAGAACACGCATCTTCAATCCGGCGATTTGAGTAGTGCTTGGTGGGATTTCTAAACACACCTCCGCGGCCACGTCATATTTTGACCGTCCAGCGACAAGAATTTAGGACGGTAGAAAATTACGAATAGGTAAACACTTTCGAACCGCCTTTCGGAAAATGATATGATACCGGTTAACACGTTACACGTCACCGTCTAGTTCAGAGATTTTGGTGGGGAAACTAGACGGCGACGTCTCAACCAACATCCGATTCCGATAGACGTGGCAGAACTGTTTACCTACTCTTCAACCGCCCAATACTTTGGCTGCTAGACGGTCAAAACAGGACGCAGCTCAAGAGGTCGTCCTGTTACCTCCGACTACTCGTCGTGGGCTGACATTTGCGAACACAACTGCTATTGCATACCGCCAAATTTTGGCCTTTTGCGCGAATCTGGGCGGTATGCAATAGCAGTTGTGTTTGCAACCGTCAGCCCACGACGAGTTTCAACACCACTGCAGTGTCACTCACTTTTCATGCCGGCAATCACTGAAATGGCCATCAATCTGCTCTATTTTCCTTGCACACTCAGTAATTACCTCTCCTATAATCTAGTGCCAGCTCAGAGACGCGATTCCCACCTTGGGTTTGTGAGGAGGCATTGTTGGTCAGTCCGATATCTCGGTTGCTGAGTGCTGTTGCGAGTTAGGGCTTCATGTATATTAGGTAAACACACACCCATCCATTCTCCCTACACACCTTCCGCCGTCCAGCCCCCCTTGACGGTCGGCACCGCCTCCGGTTGTTAGACGGCCGTCTATAGGCAAACGGGTCCTAACTCGCCATCGTCGGCATTACCTACCCTACCGTAAGGTAGTTGTAATTTGCCTGGGGCTTAGGATTTTGATAAGAGAGGATGTGGCTTTCACTTGTAACGATAGTGGCCATGTAGGTGGGGAGGGGGAGATCTTCTGTCATATTAAATATGAAAGATTTGCATATTTGAGCTTGAAGCCCACTGTGGGTTCCACCAAAATATGTTTTTTGCAGTGTCGGCCATCAGCCTTGTAGTAGCCTATACCTACTTGAGTACTCGAGCAGCTAGGATTATTCTATCGCTGGATCTCAAGTACGGTACTTAGGAGTTTCCGCAGGGGGCTAGTAGGGCTGCACTGTACTAGCTTGTCCGATAGGGCTACCCTAAGACATAGACACACCCACTGGTACATATGACCCCCCATCCTGCAGGGATGATCGAGTAGCCGCAAGAATGATATCAATTTCACACCCTTTGAGTAGTTTGATGTTCTTCGGCGCCATATACCGTCACCACTCAGGGCATTGGGAAATTAGGCGGGTGGCGCAGGGGTACAGTACTCGAACAGAAATTAATCCCTGTTTGCTATTGTTATGAAGTACCGATTGGAGCGTGATGAGCGTACGGGCAAGGGAAAGAGAGCTAGAACAGAAAGGGGTAAGTGGGGAAGTCAAGCGGGAAGCAAATGTATATTCTTGGGATTCGTATTCTGCTTGCTTGTTTCCCTATCTAAGGAAATACAGAGGGTTTTTATAGGAAATACAGAAAACATTCGCCTAAGGTACAGACTCCGGAAATCCTTCCGGAGATACACCTGGAACCTGGAATTCCGGCCCCCATGTCGTACATTCCTCCGATGTATCTGCCGCTAGACCCTCCGCTGCATCCTCCGCTGTACCCTCCGATAGGTATCGGCCATAAATTCGAATCTAGATACATGGCATACGACCAGGTATACCCTATCTCCTTTACGTTTGATAATGAATGATAAAGAAAATAACTAACTAATCAGTGGTGGAATAGGAAAGTTAAGAAAGGAAAGTTGGTCTCCAAGTGATCGCCGGTGATTTTGAACATTTGCCATCTCCCTAGTTTGGCTATGCACCCGGTGGTGACTGTAAGTGGCCGGATGTGTGAGGCTGCTTTAACACCAGGAGACCGTGCTTCTTTAACGATACCCCGCTTTTCTTCCGCCCCCCCAAGGACATCATCAGCCAACCTTCTTCAGACGCTCTTCTCCTTCTACAATTCAAGCAATAGAGTGCGGAAGATGTCTCAATATACCAGCAATGACAGTACCAACTTCTCCCATAATACGAACTCTTTTAATGTGTGGAATAGCTATACCGTTGCCGATGATTGGTCTCGGCTCCTAGCCTGGTTATCACCCCTTGATCCCAGCTTGCGCCATTGCGACATTCAAGAGCGCCGTGTAAGGGATATCGGGGGACGGCTCTTACAAACTGTGGAATTCAGAAGATGGTGCTGTTTTAGCGGGGAAGGTGAGGGCGATAGGGCTGTTCTGTTTTGCTATGGAGATCCGGGGGCTGGCAAGACATTTATCAGGTAATAAGGATTATTGGCCGGGGAGAGAAGAAAGAAAACTCGTGCTAACAGCCATGATGGCAGTTCGCTGGTAGTAGACAGACTGTGCGATCAGGCCAGAGGACAGAACACCGCCATTTCCTGCTTTTACTTTGACTTCGCCTCACGGAAGGAGCAGACTGTGACCAGGATGTTGGGCTCTTTGGTGAAACAAATTGTTAGCCGAATGGAAAGGATTCCGGAGGATATATGGCGGGTCTTGGAAGAGCGGAAAAGGACCATCGGTGGGTGCAGACCACAACTCGATGATCTCATCAAAATTTTACAGGCAATCGCGTCCACACGGCCAACATTCATATGTATTGACGCCCTGGACGAATGCGCCGGAGTGGAGCGATTCAGGCTCCTTGATTCGCTCAAAGAAATACTAGAGCAGTCCACGGGAATCAGAATATTCGTGACTGGAAGGCCCCATATTCTGGTGGAGATTGAAAACCGTCTTGCTGGACAAGTGACAAGTGTCTCTATAAGTACTACCAGAGGCGATATCACGAGATACCTTCATGCTAGGCTAAGCCATGACGAAACACCAGATGCCATGGACGAGAGCCTTAAGGCAGACATTCTGGCGAAGATTCCCGAACATCTATCCGAAATGTATGTAGCAATGATACTGCGAATCGCGTTCCACATTATCCGCTAATTGGTATGTTTAGATTTCTGCTCGTTTCCTTAAACATCGAAGCAATCTTGCAAGAATCGACAATATATCGAAGACGAGAAAGGCTCGGCAAAATAACGGGTGGATTGGGATTGGAAGATGCCTACGGTGCAACGATTGAACGGATAAAGGCGCAAGGCGGAGATAAATCGAGACTCGGGATGGCAGCATTGATGTGGATCAGTCATGCGGAAAGGCCGCTGAGTGTGGATGAGCTGCGCTATGCCCTCGCAGTCGAGCTCGGCACTAGGGATTTTAATACCAACAATATCCCTTCGATCTCGACATTAATCAGCTGCTGCCAAGGGCTGATTACTGTTGATAAGGAGGCAACAGTGTGACTGGTTCATTTTACACTTCAAGAATACCTTTCTGCCCTCCCCAATATTTTCAGCGGACCTCACTCTACAATGGCAGAGATATGCTTGACCTATCTGAATTCCGAGCAGGTCAAATCTATTCGGGCTGATCACTTTCCCGCCATCCCTGACACCCCCTTCCTTAAATATTGTTCCATATACTGGGGAGTGCATGCGAAAAGGGAACTCTCGGAATGCGCTAAGTCACTTGCTCTGGAGCTGCTTAGGGGAATGTCGTGTGACCACATATCGAAACAATTTCTTTTCGTTGAAATTTTTGGTGGGCCTTGTAGGGGTTGTGATAGGGATTCCCCGTTCAATGGGCTACACTGCGCATCGTTTTTTGGAATTGCAGACCTTGTAGTAGCTTTGATAGAGATGAAATGTTATGGTATCGACGAGGGATGCTTTGGGAGGCGTACACCACTTGCATGGGCTGCTAAGAATGGACATGAGGAGGTGGTGAAAATACTACTCGAGTGCAAAGAAGTTAACCCCGACAAGCCAGATGATTTCGGTCAGACACCACTCTCGAAAGCCGCTTGTAGAGGGCATGAGAGAGTAGTCAAAACACTACTGGGGTGGGAAGAGGTCAACCCCGACAATCCGGATAAGTACAGCAGAACACCGCTCTCGTATGCTGCCGAGCGTGGACATGAGGGGGTGGTGAAGACGCTACTAGGACAGGAAGAGGTCAATCCCCACAGGCTAGATAATGCCGGCAGAACACCTCTCACGCATGCAGTCCAGAGAGGACATAAGGACGTGGTAAAAATGCTACTCGCGTATGAAGAGGTTGACCCCGACGAACCAGATACCTGGGGTGCAACACTGCTCTGGCATGCGGCAGCGAGTGGAGATGAGGAAGCGGCCAAAATACTACTTGAGCGTGAAGAGGCCAACCTCGACAAGCCAGATCATGACGGCAGGACACTGCTCTCGCATGCTGCTTCGAAGGGGCATGAGGTGGTGGTGAAAACGCTCCTGAGGTGTGGAGAGGTCAACCCCGACAAGCCAGATAACGACGGCTGGACACCGCTCTCGTATGCCGCTCGGTGCGGGCATGAGGGAGTGGTGAAACTACTACTCCGGCGTCAAGAGGTTAATCCCGGCAAGCCAAATAAGTACGACGGAACACCCCTCTCGTACGCTGCTGCGTATGGACATACGGGAGTGGTGAAAATACTACTCCGGCGTGAAGAGGTCAACCCTGACAAGGCAGATGATTGGGGCCGGACACCTCTTTCTCGTTCCGCTCAGAACGGACATGAGGGAGTAGTGAAAATACTACTAGGGCGGGAAGATGTTAATCCCGACAAGCCAACTAGTTGGGGTCAAACGCCGCTCTCGTACGCTGCTGAGAGTGGACGTGAGGGAGTGGTGAAAATACTACTAAGGCGGAAAGAGGTTAATCCCGGCAACCGAGATGACGACGGCAAAACGCCACTCATGCACGCAGCTAAGCGTGGCCATAAGAAGGTGATAGCACTACTACAGCCTTACAACTAAGCTATAACCCTCGGCGCCACTCGAGGCCTAGGAGACACCACATTGGGGGAAAGCACCCCCATTCCTTCCCTTTCGGAGCATGGTGTTCTTGGAAGTTGTCTGTGTATCTCTTCCTATGCAAACGAAGGAAATCCCATAAATGGGAATGCACACACATGTTATCATATCCGTCCGAAACTCCCTGTTTAACTTAGCCGAGTGAGGTTTCCTGTTTGCAGAGTACAATAGGGGCGAAATAGTTCTATTATTGCGAAAAGGTTTATTTATAGTTTGCGATTTCAATCCTATCTTATTTAGTTTTCCTCTAGCTATAGATTCTTCCCTACACCGTCCTTCTTTTTTTCCCTTCTTGTTTTCTCGCTCCTACCCTCTTCCCCGGGTGTTAGATAAATAGCATATTGTGTTCTTTTTAGATAGAAGATTAGCGGTGTGCGATAGCGCAAGGGTTCTTGAGGTGATTGTGAACTATATAAAGGCTGTACCTGAAAAATACGGCTTAATGAATAGTATTATAAATAACACAGCATTATAGTTGATGAATACCTACTAACTGCCCCTACTATAACCGTGAGTATTGGGGGTGGGAGAGCTTATCAGGCAAGATTTTCATGTCACTTATTAGCCCCACTCGTCTTGCAATCAGCTTGATAGCATGAAAACATAACAGCAGAACAGCGATCCAGAAGATGCACTATTGTGTGAATTCAGAGAAAACAATTAGGCCCTGTTTGGCATGCAAGAAAAATGCCATTTTTCTCACTTTTATGCCATTTTTCCTTCATTTATTTTTTAAAAAAGAGGGCCCTGTTTGGCATGCAGGAAAAAATGTCATTTTTTAAAATTAGTGTTATTTTTTTATTCCAATTATTTATA
>Ga0307507_10005119_pt1 | contig 22007 bp, 2 predicted proteins | sample 7_EM_MG_FD_207223 | JGI IMG/M metagenome (GOLD analysis project Ga0307507, IMG submission 207223) | Populus trichocarpa ectomycorrhiza microbial communities from riparian zone in the Pacific Northwest, United States - 7_EM | ecosystem: Host-associated > Plants > Roots > Unclassified | place... | reverse complement strand
GGTATAAAAGTAGGAATTTTAGTAGTAGTAGTTATAGTAGATTAAGGGATAATAGTAATTTTAGTAGTAGTAGTAGTAGAAGTAGGAGTAGGAGTAGGAGTAGGAGTAGGAGTAGGAGTAGGAGTAGTAGTAGGAGTAGTAGTAAAGGTAGATTAAGTAATAATAAAATTAGTTATAGTTATAGTAGTAAAAATAGTAATAGTAATAATTATAGTAAAAGTAGTAAAAATATACGTAATAATAAGGGTAATAGGAGTAGTAGGGGTAGTAGAGATAATAGAAGTAATAGGAGTAGTAGGTATAATAGGGGTAGTAGGGATAGTAGGGGTAATAGTAGAGATAGTAGTAGAAGTAGTAGTAGAGGTAGTAGAGGTAGTAGAGATAGTAGAGATAGTAGAGGTAGTAGAGGTAGTAGAGTTAGTAAAGGTAGTAGAGTTAGTAGAGGTAGTAGAGGTAGTAGAGTTAGTAGAGGTAGTAGAGGTATTAGAGATAGTAAGAGTAGTAGAAATAATAGGAATAATAGGAATAGTAAGGGATAATAGAGATAATAGGAGTAGTAAAGGTAGTAATAGAGTAAGTAAAGGTAGATTAAGTAGTAGTAATAATAATAAAGGTAGTAGATTAAGTAAAAGTAGTAATAGAAGTAGTAAAAAAAGGAATAGTAAAGATAATAGAAGAAATTTTAGTAGTAATAGTAATAAAAGTAGTAGTAAGAATAAAAGTAGTAATAGTAGAAGTAGTAGTAATAAGAGTAGTAGTAGAAGAAATAATAGATTAAGTAGTAGTAGATTTTAATTAGGGTAGTAGTTAGTAATTAGGTAGGTTTAATATAGTAAGTAAATAAGCTAAAAGTAAATAATTAGAATAATTAGGCTAACGTTAGGTTCCGACTTAGTGCTAAGCAATAAGTGAATTTCCTATACAAAAGTACGGTAAGCGAAGTATGCGGGTTATGCAATAAGTGACTTAGTAATTAGTTGCGACCATAAACCTAGATTTTTATAGGCCAACGATATAGAAGCACTATAGAAGGTTCCCCTGTAACACTATTCTTAAGTAAAGCTTCGCTAGACGTGCTACTTTAATACTTAAAAGTATTGTGTCCCCTTAATATAGCCCTCTATAGTGAATATGGCGATAGACGCGGCAGGGACTTGGCGAAAATTTAAGCAAGGAATACTAAAAATGCCATACAATACCACTAGTAAGTAATAGTAATTTTTTTATATAGGTAAGGTAGAATAAAGCACAGTAAGTTACACATAGGTTTTAGATTTTAAATATCTATTATAGTTAGGTTATTATATTGCTGCAAAGTTAGGGGGTTTAAACAGAAATTTAATATAGTTTAGTGGCGTAAACAGAAATTCAATTTAGCTTAGCAGTATAGACAGAAATTTAATACAGTTTAGCGTAAGCATTATTCTATATTGTGAAAATCAAAGTGCATACCCATACTTAAATAAACATATTGCATTTGTTCTATCTACTATAGTTCTTAACCCACCTTTGTTAAAGCTATACAACTTTTAAAAGCTTGTGCTTAATAATATCTATAAGTTTACTAAAGGGTAGGGCTATATAATATTAAAATTTCCGGCTAAGCAAAAGCACGATTCTAATAGCGACAGCAAGGTTATTATATATAGGTAATGGGATATAACGCAATTCATCAATTTCTATAAGAATTTTAGTGGTAGGCGATATTTGGCGTTATATACTATTTACGATATTTTAGTGCCAACTATAGAAATCAATTAACGCAGTAGGCCCCATTAGCGGCTATATAGTACTACGTAACTTACGCATTATAAGGGGTAATGTCTATAGGCCTAATAGGGCGAAGATTAAACCAGGCCAACTTCCCTTGCTTTATTTCTTACGCTCTATACTCCTTACGACTGCAATCTATCACTTAGTGCAACAATATAGCACGTTTAGAATTTCCGCATTTATTATTACCTTATAATAGCACTGTCTTTGTTAGCATGGCTTTCGCACCTAATTTGCCGCCCTTTTATAGCTTAAATAAGGGGCTAATCTAGACGCCTTTTGCTATACCTCTGCCCTATAGCTCGCTTTCTAATGGACATAGCAGTATGCTAGCTAATTAGATATCTTCTATATTTAGCAAGCCCTAGCAATCCTTAACAGATTACTAGAGGCCTACTAGGTAAGAATTTTTTTAAAAATTTACCCTTAGGCTAACAGTTATTAGTCCCCTCCTTAGTTTATAGTAAGTTTTTTATACTATATGTCCTTTCCTAGGATGCGCTACTAGCTACAAACGCCCTGTAGACCTTTAGTACTATATTAAAAGCATCTACTATTTAATAGCCTATTAGTGCCTAGTTGCTAGCTACAGCTATAGTTAAGGAGGTATTATCTAGTATAATAGAACCGTTATCACCAGTAAGTCATTTAATAGGCGTAATAAGATAGAGGAGTACTTGCGGAAGATATACTAGGGGCTATAATTGTCCCACCAACCTATTCTAACGCTGTTATATTGGCCTAAATAGAAGCAACTATATCGCCCACGCTTAATATAGGTGGTATAGGCATGTTTAACGCCGTCAAACCTAGTCTAGTTAGTTAACTTAGAAACCCTACCTTTACTCTAAATAACGATGCGGCTTTTAAGCCCTACTATACTTTAGCACCTACTGCTCCGGACTAGACTTTGGTATTTTTAGAAAGTAATAGGCTTACTAATCTTAATTTTAACAATTCTATAGTGGATATAAAAGGGTTAGAGCTCAATATTAACTTTAACAATTTTATAGTAGATATAAAAGGGTTAGAGCTTGATTTCAACTTTAATATTTCTATAGTAGATATAGAAGAGTAAAGAAATTAGATTCTATTCCATATTCTATATTAATATAGAGCTCTTGTATATGTACCAAAGTAACGACTTCTTATAATATAGTGACTCCACACGCCCCAATTATGGTACTACTGTCGCATTTACAAGCCTTGTATAATAATAATGTTGTTGTTTTAACCTTTATAATTATAATAAGCTTATTTTCAGGGCGTTACAGGCGTCATAGGCGTTATTATAACTCTATAGCTCCTATAGGAGGTAGGCAAAGGCGTAGAAAGAGTTAATTATAAAAAGGGCGTTAGCTAAGGAGGAGGCTCTATTACTACGCTAAAAGTAGAGAGTTAATAGAGGCCTAGTGGCAAAGAGGGGCTTATTTAAATTACTTACTAATATTAGTTACATATTATACGAAGTTAAATCTAGAGCCTTATTATAGAGCCTTACTAAATAATTAACTTAATTACAGGTTTAAATAAGCTACAGTAGTAGCCGCCACTAATTATAAAACGGGTGACACTAGGGGACGCATAGATTAACAATTGGGTAAATATTAGGCCGTGCGCATTATATCTCCTATTAAGGACGGTAATTAGAACAATATATCTCTGGTCTTATAATATATCCCTTATAACTATATATTATAATAGGCTCTTAATATAGTAAAATTAAGTCCTTTAATCTAAAAGTATACATAATTTTTGGAAAAGGGTTTTATAAAAAGTGTATTTAGTATATATAACTTATTAAATAGGCGGGGAAGAAATATATTTAATAGGTAAAAAAGAAATGTATTTAGTAAGTAAGGAAAAAATATATTCAATAGGTAAGAAAGAAATATGTTTAATAGGTAGGGGAGAAATATACTTAATAGTTAATATAGTATAACGCTTAAACAGCTGGACTACTTTGGAAAGATGCATTTCCTACAGTTAATTATCACTTAGATATTTAATAGAAAGATAGCTATACGGCAGCTAGCGGCCTATTAAGGCATTTTGTATAAAGTGCTCTATTAGTTAACCAAACTTAATAGTATTTAGGTAAAAGCGGATAATAAGGTTAAGAAATACTTTAAATATAGCTAACAAGAGGCGCTCTACAAAAGAATTAGGTAGTTTAGATATAGGAATAAGAGTAAGAATACCAGAACTAAGCGTCTCCTATATATAATACCATCGGTGGCCCTTAGCAAGACACTTTATAAAGTAGCGCTATTGCTTAGCAGACGGAGCAGACGAGTTAACTAGCAATAAAGAAGGTATATTAGTAGATAGGTAGAGTGCGTTAAAGAGCTGCTTTTTAATAAAAGAGGCGTCGCTAATACCTCTATACTATGTGGTTAACAATATATGGTCTAGAAGTGCTTCTGCGTTTTAATAATAGTCGTAAAGGTATACAAGGTAATAGTAATAAAGAATGTCTTAAAGTATCCCAGTTGCTTTAATAGTGGCAAGGTTAAAGAAAGCCTTTTAGAAACCAAATAGGGTAGTGTTTATATTCTAGCTAGTAAAGGTAAAAGTAACCAAGGACTACAATAATGCGGTCTAGAGGTTTAAATCTATAGTATGATTTTTTTGCTAGTAGGCGAGTACGGCCTTTAGGTTCTTAATAGCTTCCCTACTAGTAATAGCGCTTGCCCTATAGACTAAGGCGGACGCCTCTTGTCTACTAATTCCTATATAGTTAGGCTATTTGGCTAGCTAGGCGAGTTTTGTTCCATTCTCCCATATATATATATACTACAGGTTATCCTCTTCCTCAGTTATAAAGATATTAAAAAGTGTATTTTCTAACCTTTTATACCTTTCCCTTTCTTTACGCCTATTTATATTACTGATAGTTATAATATACTCTGGCTCTAGTACAGCTATATAGTTCCTTACACGCTTAGTAGGCGGTTAAGATAAAGAAGTATTAGATATAGGCCTTTTATCTCTATAGCTAGCGCTCTTATTACTTATGTTCTATAGGCTATCTAAACCACAGTCTATAATATTGGCTATAGACTAAAAGTATACTAGGCTACTATAGTTGCTATTATCCTCACTTTACGGTTAAGACTCCAGAATGGCGTTATCTAGGTTAACGGGCTTATATCCTTATTTAGGCTTAGGTTTGAGTTATAGAAAGACTTTAAGTCTATAGGACTGGTAGATCCACTATAAGGCATCTTTAGGTGACTTTGTAATAAAGAATAAGAGGCTAGGGTTAGTGCTATTACGCACCTAGACTATAGGGGTATTAGTGCTAATAAACAGTACGGGAAGCGAACGTAAAAGAAAGGTTTATATCTTTTAAGGGGTTACGCCTAAGGCTAGAATTAATACAGGTATAGGTATTTAATTATATAGAGACAAAAGATGGCTTAGAGTAGGAAATAGTGTCAAGCTAAGCTTAGGCTAAAGCTTAAGTAGTAGGCATTATATCCCCCCCTAAGGATGGAGATTAGAAGCTATACCTCCTACATTTTAAAGGCTCCCTATTGCTTAAGTTATAATCCATAGTAAGTACACCGAATGTCTTGTATAGGAAAACAAGATTTAATAAATATAGAGTATTATTATCACGTAGCTAAGGTTGGCTTATCTAAACCTAACAAGTTACTAAATCTCTAGAGGCTCTTATAACCAGCTTACACTAGGATCCTACTAGTATATATATAGGAACGCGAGGAATACGGCTATATACTATAGAGAATAACATAATGGTGGACATAGATTTTCGCGGGCTAATAGTATAGAAGCGCTATAGAAGGTTCCCCTACAACGCTATCTTTAAGCGAAGCTTTATTAGATATAATGCCTTAATATTTAAAAGTACTGCGTCCCCTTAGTATAACGCTCTATATTAAACACAGCGGCTGCTATACTAGTATAAATATGGCGCGACACCTTATATAGTTATATTCCCTTAAAGCTAGGCGGGTTAGGGAAATTCTAGAATTTATTAAAAGTATAGGTCCAATTATATTATACCCTAGCGATATACTAAGGCCGGCATATAGAGAAAGGCCTATTAGCGGTCTCCCTATCTATAATGGCTACAGCTGCAACGCGGCAGACTGTAACTTTTTTACGGTCAACGTAGACTCTATTAAGCAGCACTACTTTAAGTTATATAATTGGAAGCGTAAGCTTAATAAGAGTATCCCCTACTAGGCGACTAAGCTATAGACGCTATAGGCCAAGACGTAGCATATTAAATACTTTATTATTGTCCCTCTAGATCAGAGCAGCAGTAGTAGTAATAGCAATAGTGCTGTTAGTAGCAGTAAGACAGCTTTACTTAGTGCTACAAAAGCGAAAAGCGGTTAGAATGCATTGTAGATCTGGTTTAAAGAAGCGCAGGATAAAAGAGCAGAGCGCTATAGCTAGGTGCAAGTGCCGGCGCACATTTTAGAAATTACGCTATAGCTAAAGTTGACTAGATATTACATTTACTTTACAGAATTAAATATAAAAGATCTGCCTTAATCCTATAAGCTTCCAGATGCTTAAGATAAACAACTACTAGTTATGGTTTACGCTAGCATAGAGAGGGTACTGCGGAAGGTAATAGGGATTATAGAGGATAACATGCTATATAAAAATCAGTGGCTAAATTAGCTTAATACTAAGCTACTAAACACATTTTATAGGGCTAAAATGTTATAAGATCTAATTAAACTATTATAGAATAAGCGTTTAGCAAATACGTATATTTAAACGTAGCAGAAGCTAACGTGTTACTTTTACCGCATAAAGGACGGTAAATGCTTATATAAGGATTTATTTCAACCTATAAAGAGGCAGCTTAAGTATGCTGGTAATATAATAGAGGCGGCAAATAAGGTAAAGCTAAGGGAAGAGTAGGATAAAGAAAAGGATAGAGAAGAAAGTAGAGCAGGAATTAAAGAAGCTATAGATAAGCTAGATAAGCTCGCCCTAGAACTTAACCTTGCCTTTATTTAATAGCGGCTTAATATAAGGGCGTTTAATTTACTAATAGTCTTATTTACCACTGTCCTTACATAGGATAGTAAAGAACGCAGCTAGATAAAGATCGGCTACTATATATCATACCTATTATATCTAATTTATAACAGTCAGCTAATTATATTTTAGTATTGCCTCGATACTCTTAATATAGGCAAGGTAGAAGATCTTAGCGGGTATTTAGTTAGTATACAAGACTAATAGCTGCTTAATAACAGTCTGGGCCTAATTGGTAAACTACTTATAACTTAACTGCTAGGTTCTAGGATTGCGCAAAATATAATTAGCTAAGCGCACATCTGTTAGCATAGCAATAAACAAACTATAGTATATAAGGATATCAAATTTACCATAACTAACTTATATAATCTTATTAAGCAGGAGCTAGTAGCTGCGCGCAAAATATTCTACTAAGACTTATATTTTTGGTTAGAAAACGTCCCTATATATAAGGTTTATAAGTTATTAAATAATTAGGACTTATTTTAGCCAGGTAGCTCTTTCCTTATAGACAGCCGCAATAAGAAGTACTTAGGCGGCAGTAATAGATAGTTACTAGATAATTTAAGGCTATAGCCAGATATTTTTAGACTGCTTATATTAAAGAAGGTAGATAGAGAATGGTAGGTATCTAGTAACGCTACCTACTAATATAAATACGCGGTTTAACGTTTCCTGGAGTATATAATGGTCTATATCTATATTAGTTTGGGCTAGCCAGTAAGGAAACCCAAGTTCTTAGGCACTAGGTAGTGTAATAAATAAGTAGATAAGCAAAACTTGTTTATTCACAATAGCTATCTACTCTTTATATTAACCTACCACAAGTTACTAAATTAGACTAATATTTATAGGTAGCTAGTTCAATTCCTCCTTCCTAAAGTTAGTAAGCTAATAGTACAGTATATGGTCCTAATCCTCTTCTTTTATATCTGGCTTAAGGAGGAAGTTCTTATTCTAAAAGATATATCCAAGTACCTATGGTCCTAAGGTAAAGATATATAGACGGAGGATAAAATAATAAGGGTGCTAGTATTAGAGACTAAAGCAACTATCTTAATAGCAATTAACGCGCAAAAATAGCGGCAGATGGCTATAGGGATTAGAATAAAAAAATTTACTAGGCTAGATTATTAGCTAAACCTCAACCTACCTAGAGATATTAATGATTTAAATAACAGACTTAGCAGCAGCTGCGGCGGCCACGCGATGCCGGAAGTGTTTTATTAGCAGGCGTTATATAGGCCCTATACCAGAAACCAAGCATATAGGGGGACAGTTAATTTTCATAACAGGCTTACTAACGCTAGGCTTTAGGAGTATCTTTAAGCAAGTTAGATATAGTATGGGCTATATAGAAATCCGGTCCAAATAACAGCTAAAGGAATAAGGCAGGATAGGATAGCAAATAAGTATTACTAGGAAGGATCTAAAGTAGACGCACTTAATACTCCCCTAGCGAAAAGAATTGCGTATAGGAAGGCTCCACTGCGTTATAGATATTATTAGATAATAGAGGAGGTAGTAGCGGCACTTTAAAATCTCTACAGTCCCTAAACATAGTATAAATTGGCCAAGCAGGAAGAAGCAATACAGGTAATATTAAACGGCATAGGATAAGTTATTACTATCTTAAGCACTAGGGAAGGGAAGAGCCTTTTATTTATGCTTCCGTTAATGCTCCCTAGTATAGGTATAATAGTAGTAATACTTCCCCTAATCGGCTTAAAGCATAATATAATATGGCGGCTTAACTACATAGGGCTTAGGTATAAGGTATAGGAATATACGGAAGACAAAGAAGTTAGATATCTGTTAGTATTTATATTAGTTAATAAGGCGGTTAGTATTATATTCCACTCCTATTTTAACTAGCTTAAAGCCAGGAATAGGCTTAATAGGGTAATTTTTAATAAAAGTTACCTGGCTATAACTATATCTTAGTACTGGCCTAAGATGAAGCTGGTTAAATATCTAAGAAGCCTATAGTATTAGTTTGTCTATCTTACAGCTATATTGCCGCTAACAATAGTTAATTAGTTTAAGTAGGCAATACTGCTGTATTAGCCTTGTATAATCCGGTCTTTAATATTACGCATAGATCTAGAATACTGGGTTAGGCAGAGCAGTATTATAAAGTTATAGAATTTTGCCCTAGCAGAAATAAGAGCTACGCTATAGAAGAGTTAGTTTATTTAAGAGTAAGGGGCGCGCTGCATTATATATACTATAATAAGACCAGAGGCAGATAAGGTCGCAGAAAGGCTATAGTGTCTTATATACTACTCGGATTCCGGTATAGATAAGGAGAAAGCTTTGGCTCTGGCCAAATAGGTCGCTAGGAAGTCCTAGGTAATAGTTACTATAGGCGCATTTAGCCCTAGAATAAACCACGCTTATATACAGGCAGTCTTTCATATTAGGGCTCCTGCAAGTGCGATAGATTTTGCGCAGGAAGCAGAACAGGCGGGAAGAGATAATAAAAGTAGGATTTCTTGCATTTTCCTACCAAAAAACTAGAAAGCGGTGGATGTTAGGCTAGTAGGTAAGCTCTTACCAGACAAAATAAAGGTTATATAGCGGTACCTAGATAATCCGTAGTATTAGTTGCTACCGCTTAACATCTTCCTTAATAAAGTACCGCAGATGTATAAAGGCGAGAGTATGTTATATAACTAGTATAGAAAGCTAGGCATTCTAGTTAGCGCTAATAAGGTTAAGCTAGCAGCGGCTAGTAAATTAAGGGAGGATAATATAGGAATATTAGAAGGGGCAAACAAGTCCAAGAGTTCCAGCAGTGTAGAGGACTTAGAGGTAGGAAGCCGGCTACTAAAGCAGTATATACGCAATTAAAAGCGTTACTTATAACAATATATTAGTAACCTAAAGCTGCTTAAAGGCAGCTGCTTGCTCTACTAGTTAGTGGACTTAGTAGATCTAAGCATATTAGAAACAGTATAGGGAGCAGACCATACATTAGAAAAGTGTTAGTTAGTAGATAAGTAGAGGTTCTTTAACTCTAAATATATAACTATAGAAGAGGGTTAACGGCGGTTTTCTACGGAACAGAGGCGATATAAGGGGTGGCTATTAACATACACTTTATGCTTTAAGTGTGGGAACCTGCAGACAATTTGCGTAATATAGGGTAAAGGTCAGTATAAGTATGCTAATACATTAATGCCGGCTTATTGGGGCGCGTATTAGTGGGAGATATAGCGTAGGCAAGTTCTAAAATAGCTAATAGGACGTGATTTTAAAGACAAGCTTAAGTATATACTATGGTTAGGAGAGGAGCGGGAGGTATATAGGCAGAAGGCTTATAATATAATATTTATTAGCAACTAGGTAATAATAGATATTTTAAGTAGGCTATAGTTTTTTTTTATATAAAAAAAAGCCATTTTTTTATATTAGAGTGATATAATTAGGGTTTTTTTTTTAAGTATATTAAAATAGTATATTTAGATATTAAAATTAAGTTCTTTTAGCCCTATATCTACTATAACGTCTACTATAACTAACTAGCTGTTATTTTCTACTAGTAGCGTAACAGGCAGAAGGCTCGCTTAATTTTAATTTTTGTAATACTTTTAAAAAGAGTAAGCAAGTATCTAGCATACCTACTAGATACGCTATATAGAATAATATATAGAGCCTATTATAGGACTTGCCTATAATACCCTTTTTTTTACCGCTTTTTACCTTAATCTACCGTTTTCTGCCATCTTTACCGCTAGAAGTTACTGTTAGCGACTTAGTTAATCAAGGTATAAGCACGGTAAGAGGGACGCGTAAGCCTATATAATTGGATTGTCTATAAACAAGAATCTAAAGCTAAAGAAAAGGAAAGGAAAAGATAAGTAGCAATATGAGGAGTTATATATAATCCCTAGTTACATAAGAGTTACGTAAACTCTATATCTACTATAACGTTTACTATAACTGCCGCTTTCTACTAGTACCATAACAGTTGCCTACTGGCGACTTTAAGGAACGTTAACCGGTTGCGGGCATTACATTATATATAAGGACTATTTCTTAGAAGGCTTACTAAATATTACCTTATATATCGCTAGTATAAGTTATCTAATTAGCTCGCTGTTACGGCACTAGCAGAAAGCGGCAGTTATAATAGACGTTATAGTAGACATAGGGCTTATATAACGCTTACATAACTAGGGGATTATATATAACTCTTTATGTTACTGCTTATCTTTTCCTTCCCTCTTTTTTAGCTTTAAATCCTCGTTTATAGACAATCCAATTATATAGGCTTATATACATCCTTGCTATACTTATGCCTTAATTAACTAAGTCGCTAACAGGGGTTAAGGTTTAGAAAGAGGAAAGGGAAAAATAAGGTAAAAGGAAATATAAAGATTATATACGGCATAGATAGGGCTAAAAAGGAAGATTAAAAGAATAAGAAGGTACGCGAGGTTAAGTTTAGCTACAATATAGGTGGGAATATATAATAGTGCTAGAGCGCGTTATCTGCTAAATTCTGCTAACCTATAATTAGCTCGCTTACCGCTAGCGCCTTAGCGGCTGCCCTTTTATATATATTTACTATGGTCCTAGTAACCCCCTTCTTTTCTTCTCCTTAGCTTAGTATTTTTATTAGATAGCAATCTACAAGCTTTAGTTTAGGGGCATTTATACAAGCCGTTACAGAATAAGTAATATACTATTAGTATAACGGAGGACCTACTAAGGACTAAGCAGGATTAGTAGATTGGTTAGATTAAACACTGACCTAACTAAGTGCGGAACTTTACAGAGGTCTTATTTATATACGGTTAGACTTATATTTAAAAATATATATTCTTTTACCTAAATAGAACTCTTGTTGTTAACTTAAAGTAATATTAAGCTATTACTAATATTGGTTAAATATACTTTTAGACAAGCTCTGTTTAATTTTTATATCCTCTATCCTCTATTACACTGTACTAAACTAGATAGCTAAATGGAAATTTAATTTAGCTTAGCGGTATTAATAGAAATTCAATACGTCCTAGCGGCGTCGGCAGAAATTTAATATAGTTTAGCGTAAGCTTTATTATATTTAAACCAAACCTCTTTTTATAGACGCCCCGCCTTGCGGGAGACCCTTCTACCTTTAAGGTAAATGTTAACTAAGCTATTTTATCCCTGTAATATATTCTTAGTTACTTATCTCTCCTGTAATAATTAACCAGTAATATAATAGCTAATTTAGGAATTTGTTTAGAATAAAAGGTCGTAAAGCGCATACGTATAAAGTACTATATAAGGGTTATTATATTTAATAGAATTTTATAAATTAAAAAGCTGCCTACTAATTATCTAGAAAATAAATACTACTAGCAGAATAAAAAAGACTGCTAGGTATCTATTAAGAAAGTAAGCAATTAGGGAATAGGCAATATAAGTAGTAAAAGAAGAGCCACTAAACTCTACTTCTGGGACTTAAAATCACCAACATCTTACTTAAGAATAATATTAGTATTGGTTCTAATAATACTATATACCTAGTCCAACACGCTCTACTCCCCATATTAAACTATTAAAAAGTTAGTTAGAGCCTATACTATGCTATTAAACTAGTGGCTGTATTGGCTAACTGCTCTACCAGCGTAACAGTTTGTGTAATATTAAAAGGCAAGCTATGTCTGGCGCTCATATATCCCATCTAGACTATACTCTGTGCCCCTCTTTACTAGAATTATTATAAGGCAAGGCTCTACAAACGCTAGTATATATAAGATGCTACGGCGTGCCCGGCCCAACGCTATATATAGAGAGTAGTTGGGATATCTAAAACGACATTTATTAGAGAAGACGCAGAACCTCACACTACTAGCATTAAAGGTAGGGGTTTCACTATATGGCGTATTATAAGGGGAGAGCTATATAAAAAGGGAAGTTAGTAGGTACATATTTAAAAATAGTATAAAATTAGTTAAAATTAAACTAATTTGTATTATAAGTGCTTCTTGGAAAATATAATCAAGTTCTATACCTATAGGACATCCCACTAACCACCGCAAATTCAAGCAAACAGTGGTAGGAAAGGGTATTATAGACTACAGACTATTTTGCAATACTATAAAAATAACTTAGGTATTCTAAAAAGTAACTATTTCTTTAAGCTACTAAGCACGTTAGCTTTAGCTGCATAAGTTATTTAAATACCAGCATACCTGTTAAATATTTATAAAGGTAATATTATAGCCTAAATTATTATATAAGTGGACAAACTTATTCTCTGTAGCACTTAGACACTATTATAGCGGCTATTAACCAAGCATAAGTGTTAGAGCGTAACGCTCTGCCTAAATAGGTAGGGTGGGAGGAGTAGCACTTATTGTAGTAGTTATATATAGCACTAATAATACCGTATATATGTTAGCAAGAGCATCTATTTATACGTAGCAAGAAGAGGGCAAAGCACATAACTAAGGTAAGCGGTAAAGTAGAGGTGCGCGACAAGAACTAGGTAATAGGAAATAATTAGTGACCTATATTATAATAGTAATAGTAATGGATATTTAACAGCTAGTAAAGAAGAGAAAGCGTTAATAAAGTAAAGCACAAGTTGGTGGTTGGCTTAATATAGATATAAAGGGTCTAGTTACTTATAATAGGCTTAAATAGCTAGTATATACTAATAAGCAAAGCTTTGCTTAAATAGATAGCGTTAGAGGAGGCAGTACCTAAAGCAGTAAGAGAGGAAGATAGATAAGGTAGATAATATAAAAAAGGGTAGAGAAATTTAAATAGAAGCTAATATATAGTAGAAGGTAAAGAAGTCTTAGCGCGTAAGTAAATGAGTTTAATTAAAGTAAAGTTATTACTTATAAGCTGCTAACTCCTATGTATCTAGAGCCTAGTAAATTTTCAATATTATAATAGATTAAGGATAATAGGAAGTATATATATTTACTTTATAGTCCAATTCCTAATAGAAAAAAGCCCCTTTAGAGAGGAGAAGAAAGCCCCCTAAAATATACCCAGATAGGTATTTAGCAAACGCTAGATATAAGGTAGAGAATTCTAACTAGGGTAAAAAAGGAAGGAGTAAAGTCTAAGCTTAATTTACATATTAGGAAAATAGAGAGGGGAAGGAAGGGGGAGGAGTGGTAAAGTATACTATCTAGTAGCGACGCGGAGAATGGCAATTACTGCGACGTTCTTATGCCTAATAAATACCGGCTAGCTATACCACGTCTATATCTCCACTTGCAAAGCTTAAATCTAGCCCTATAAATACTTTATTAAGAATAGGTTTGTTATCTCTCCACTACTAAGGTACTGGGCAGTCCATACCTTCCTTACCCCACTTAAGTGCTCCGCCTACTTGTCCTTAAAAACAGGCGCGACGCCCTTATTCTCAGCGTAGAAATTAGTTATAGAGATAATATCAAGCCCACACCTAGCGGCTTAGCGGCGTATCTATACTTAGTATTTATCCCAGAGGAAGTCGGGTACATACTTTTGCTATATAATGGCGCCCTAGCCGTGAACCTCCGTCCTATTAACTATATAGGTGGCTACCAGCGCTTCTAGGGTCTAGAGGGAGGGGCACTTGGTGCTTTTAGCAGCAGGGAAATCTAGGTGCAGGACTTAAAGGTTTAGATATACTACTATCCTTCCCCTAAGCTGCAGCTAGCTCTTTTAAAGGTATAGGGACTTATCTTACTTATTTTAGGGCAGCATATTAAACACCTATAAAGCCGTAATAACGTCAAAACCAGTGTGGCCTTATGGTAGCTAGGACCTTAGCATACCAAAGGCCTACAGATCCGTAATATCCCCGCGGGCGAGCCTAATAAGTTTACTTTAATTATTTATGCTACTAGGCAGCCCAAAGCCAGTATTATAGATATTAGTTTTAGCAATGTTTTTTAAAAGCTCCCCGTAGATATTAACGCCAATATAGGTCCCTAAACCGACCCACTACTTAGCCTTTAAGAGGACCTAGGCGGAACCTATCCCTAAGTCTAAAACGCATTCTCTTAGAATAGGCGCCGCAATGTTAACAAACTGCGCAACGTCTTGACAATGCGCGTAGTAGACGGCGTCGTATAAGTGCGTAAAGAGTGCGAATATAGCTATGGCATTGGCGGTACTAGTAAGGTAAGGCATAGTAAAGGAAAGGGGATTATATCTATTTAAGTATTAGTATAGGCGGTAATGCGGGACTAGCATAGGCAGGCTTTAGCACATAGTAGACTTACTAAAGGGATACCCTAGAAGGAAGGGAGATAAAGCAAAAGAAGAAGATGAAAAGGGAGAAATAGCTAGTAATAAATTAGCGCTTACATACATGAATATATAGCGGGTAAGAGATGCAGTATACTATAGCTTAGAGGTTTAAACGGTTAAAGAACTTACCTATAAGGCCTAAAGGGTTAGAGAATTAATAGTTAAGGCTTAAGCAGATATACAGATATATAGATAAGATAGAAGACGCTAAAGGTTAAATAAAGGAAGTAATTTAAGTAAGGGGGGAATAGAATATATATATAGTTAAGGGGTTGTAGTAAATAATAGCAACCGCGTTAAATAATAGAAGCCATTAAACAATAGTTGTTAAATAATAGTTATTAAACAATAGAGGTTATTGAATAATAGAAGTCATTAAATAATAGAGGTTATTAAATAATAGAGCTTAATATTTAAACCAAGTCCCCCTATAATTAAAAGCTGACAACGGAGATAGCAATTAAAAGCCTATAATGAAGATAAAAGTCTATAATAATAATGGTAATTGAATTAAGTATACGCCTTATATTCTTAGTCAGCGTTAGTGCCGCTGTACTATATTATATTGCCCTTATTAACGTCGCTGTAGTAGTTACTACTAGACAGCATAATTAAGTAGGCGCCCTTGCTAGCTTTACTGTAGATACTACCCTATACCGCGCCATATATACCGTCGCAGACGGTGCAGAGTTATATAGGCCACGATTGCTTACTAATAAGGTGGCCTTAGCCGTAGAAGTTGGTAAATTAACAGCCATAAAAGTTGCGGCCGCTGTTATAGGCGGCCTATAAAGAAGCTAGTGGCGACTATAGGAGTTAACACCGACTCTAAAGATAAGGGTAGTTGGAACTATAAGTTTTGGAAGTACCTAAGCCAAAACTATAGAGCAATATAGGAGAAAAGTTGGCGAAAATACTGGGCTAAAAGGGTTCTATATCTTAGTATTTATAGTTAAGCGCTTCTTCTTAAGTGCTATCCTCTAACATTAACGTTAAAGCTAATAGTTAGATATAGTTGTTATAACCTATAAAACGTTAGTAAGTTTATTAAAAACCTAAGTAGCTTTACCTACTATCTCTATTATATATCCCTAAGCGCGTGAGCGCGGCCATAGTTAAGCCCTCTGTTAATTTTAACCTAAAAGGGCTGTTTAGTAACAAAATAGGAATAACCTAGCTAAAACTTCTAGCTATTTAGAATTATATGCCAAACGTTAATAGGGTTATCTTTAGGGAGACAATTAGGTTTAGTAAGGACGCCTTTATCTATATTAGTATATAAATAAAATTATTAATTGGACTAAAGGAGCCCTATATAGTAAATAGGGTGGCTTACTAATATAATAATGCTTAGCCTTTAGGTTGCGTAAAATTCTAAAAGCGCTAGAATTAGAAACGTCTCCTTCTATTATATAGCTTATGTTAGTGACATAGACTGTCTTTCTATTATAGGACTACGTGGCTTATATTAGTAATACAGACTGTCTTTCTACCACAGTGCTCTATTCAGAGTTAGTTAGATAATGACTTAAAATATATAATTATTAGGATAGGCAATATACTAACAGCATATACTATTTCTCTTAACAACTGCAAGACCCTATTAGTTCTTATTAGGCGCGATTAAATAGCTACTATTAATGCTTACCAACTCCAGTCGCACTTTAAGAGCACTGTGTGTATTGGTATAGATATTAACTAAAATGCGTTTTATACTATTATAACTAGTAGGACGCCTAATTTATAGATATCAGCTTAAAACGATCTAATTAACAAATAACAGTAATGATAGAATTTAGACTTAAGGCAATAATACAAGTCCACTTATAAGGTGAGTTAAAGCCGTTATATAGTCTTATATCTAGATCTAGTTAATAGCCAGATTAAAAATAATGTACTTTATATTAGCGACTTAGTCAATTAAGGCATAAGCATAGTAAGAGGGACGCGCAAGCCTATATAATTGGATTATCTGTAAATAAGGATCCAAAGCTAAAGAAAAGAAAGAAGAAGAATCGCAACACCGCTTAAAGTTTTATGCGGTCCTTAAGTTATATAAGCTTACGTAACCCTACGTCTATAACGTCTACTATAATCCACTAGCGCCGTAATATTTTATGTCGCCTTTATAATAGCTTAGATATTGTCTCTAAGGGCTTTTCTATTAAAAGTGTCAGATATGCAGTAATATAGAGTTTAAACTGACTAGATTGAGGCTATAGTGCTACACTTAAGTGCGGCTTATTTACTAACCTGTCTTCGGCCAGAATTGCAGTCCTTAACGTCACATACCCGCCGCTATCTTCGCTGCTTTTAGCCGCGCCGCGCTACGCGTTATATAGGATAAGCCTAATACCGCCCAGCCTAGTGCACGGCGCCTATGGTAGCGGTCCACTAATATTACTATACTACAACACTCTATCTTTACGGGTTAAGACAAATTATATTATATTAGTAGGGGGAGCTTCCTAAGATTATATAATCCTCGCTTAGGTCGTATTATTACAGTACTAGTAGAAAATAGTGGATCTTAGTAGACGTAGATTATAGTAGACGTGAGTTATATAACTTAAGGACCGCATAAAATATTAAGCGGCGCTACTATTCTTCTCCTTTCTTTCTCTAGCTTTAGATCCTCATTTATAGACAATCCAATTATATAGGCTTACGCGTCTTTCTTCCTATACTTATGCCTTAATTAACTAAGTTGCTAACACGTATATAGATTTATTTATAGTAACAACTCCATTATAGTCTAATAATATAGCAAAACCATCCATTAGCTAGTGCCCTATTCCTTAGTCAGCATCTTGCTTACTATATAGTAGCCGGTCCGCATTATCTTCAGTTCGTAATACTAGGTATCTTCTTTAGTCCGTAACCCTAAGTATCTTCTTTAGTCCATAACCCTAAGTATCATCATCTTTAATATCCATTATTATTTCCTCCTACCACATTTTATGCCCTTTAGGCGGCTGGGTATCCAAGTCTTAACATATATATTATAAGTTAAAGAATAGCTATACATAAGGCCTCGGTTGCTCAAAATTAAAAGGGGTCACTATATAACGGAACCTTATAGTAGGAACTATGGTGGGTTCTATTAATAGGCTGGGTATATAGGTAAGAACTAAATCAATAACATAATAATAACTGGTGGAGTAGTTACCCAACAGATTAACTCTAATTGTATTCTAAGATTTACTATAAAAAGAGAACTATCTAGGTAGGGACTATAGTCCTTTAAATATACAATCTTACTCCTAAGAAATCCCTTCGCTTTGTTTACTCTATCTACTCTATCTACTCTGTCCTATAGATTATACAGATTATATAGATTACATAGATTATATTATATAACCTTAGCTACCATTTTTTGTTACATAGTTCCACTAAATCCATCCTAGACCGTGCCTATATTAACCAACTAGCTTCCTCCAACTCTTCTCTAAGTAGTTATAATACTATACTTAAAGCGTCCGTAACACACTATATATAAAAACCTAAAAATAATATACAGAACGTTAGGTACCCTACATAAACTTTAACCCAAGTTTAAAAGCTTTAACTTAGAGCCTTATATATAGAGTTTAATTAATATAATAATATATATATAGATATAAGGTTTTCTAGGGGGAGACCCCCTAAACCCCCCCTCAATAGAGCTTTTACTTGATTTAAAAGGAGTAGTAAGGCTAAGGCGCCTTAGTTACTATTAAGTAATATTATCTTACTAAAAGGATCTATTACAGTAATTAAGGCGCCCTACTTAAGTTAGGCTTAATTTAGAAGTAATATATATATACCTTTATTATATTACGCTATGGGGGCTGCTTTATTATAAGGGGTAAGCTTTAGGTAGAGGCTTATATAGAGCTTTAATAGAGGCTTATATAGAGGCTTATATAGAGCTTTATATAGAGCTTTATATAGAGCTATATATAGAGCTATATATAGGCGTGCAGACGTATAGACGTATAGACATGCAGATAGTTATACTAGTAATTAATTACAGAGATGTTTATAGAGACAATTGTATAGGCAATTATATAGATATTTAATTAATTGTTTATACGGGCGTTTATATAGGCGATTAATTAATTAATTAATTATATAGACATTTGTAGAGCTATGCGTAAAGCCGTATATAGAGCATTTATAGAGCCGTTCATAGAGACGTTTATATAGGTGTTTAATTAATTAGTCATATAGGCGTTTATATAGGTAATTAATTAATTAACCAATTATATGGGCGTTTATATAGGCAATTATATAAACGTTCATAGAGCCGTTTATAGAGCTATTTATATAGACGATTATAGAGCCTTCCTAGTATATTAGTGCTGCGTATTAGTAGAGCTTTAGAGCTCCATATTAAGCTTTAAGTAGAGTTTTAGGTAGAGCTTTAAGCTTAAGGGGGAGACCCCCTTGGATTCCCCCTACGTACTACGTGCTCTATTTACTATATAGGCAGAGCTCTTGTAGAGGCTTTAGTAGAGTATTTAATAGAGCTTTTATAGAGCTTTATAGAGCTTTAGTAGAGCTCTATGTAGAGCTTCAGTAAAGCTTTATATAGAGCTTTGGTAGAGCTTCGTGCAGAGCCTTATATAGAGCCACATATAGGCGTTTATATAGGCGTTCATGTAAACGTTTATATAGACGTTTATAGAGCCGTTATAGAGGGATTTATAAACGTTTATAGAGACGTTTATAGAGACGATTATAAGACTTCTTAGTATATTAATGCTGCGTATTAGTAGAGCTTTGGAGCTCCGTATAGGGCTTTAAATAGGGCTTTAAGCAGGGCTTCGAGCAGGGCTTCAAGCAGAGCTTTAAGGGGAAGACCCACTTAGACCCCCCTACGCACTGCGTGCTCTATTTCACTACGTGGCCAGTATACTAGGTGGGCAGAGGTGTTACAAAGCCTTTAGTAGAGCTTTTAGTAGAGCTTTAGCAGAGCTTTATATAGAGCTTTATACAAAGCTTTTGCAGGGCTTTAGTGAAGCTTAGTGTTTTGAAGTTCGTTACATGGATTCTATTATAACTTACTATATACGGTTTTGTTTTTAACCAATTAGAAGCTGGCTTGGTGGGGGTTTGAAATCTAGGACCTAAAAGTAATAGACTACTTATACCTTAGGTTAATCAAATTCGTATAAGCCAATGCTATAGACATAAAAGTACCCAAAATCTTTAGGGGCGCGTAGATAGCTTTAAGGTATTAAGTAGAGTCTAACTATTTATAACTTAGGGTAGTGAAGTCCTCCACAATCCTAAAGTATATGCGCTTGAAGCATTTATAGACATATAGTGTAGTATGGTTTTTTCTATCAATATCTGCTACTCTTTAATAGCCGAAAGTCTCTAAGGCGCGCACTTGTCCTATATTATAGAAGTTATTATTAACACCGAAGCTCTTATTATAGAGAAATTTAACGTTGGCAGAGACTGCTACTCTAAAGTCTATATACCTGTATTTTGTAAACCATTGTATATAACGGCGCTATCGCACATTACCTGCCAAATTCTGCTATATTTTGCTAACCTGCGATTGGCCCGCCCAAAGCTAGCGCCTTGGCGGCTTACCCTATATATTTGTTTACATTGGTCCTGGCAACCCCTTTTCCTTCTCTTTAGCTTAATATCTTCGTAATATAGCATTTATTTAAGCTTCGGTTTAGAGGCATTTGTTTAAGCCATAATATTATAAAGGATTTTACTGCTCCGAGTTGCAAACAATTAGAGTCTATTTAATACCCTAAAGCTATCCACGCGCCCCTAAAGATTTTAGGTGCTTTTATATCTATAGCGTTGACTTTTATAAATTTAATATTTTTAGGTTTTTACCTATAGTGACCCCCTTTAATTTTAAGCAACTAAGGCCTTGTGTATAGCTATTCTTTAAGTTATAACCTATACTTAAACACCTAGCCGCCTAGAGAGTATAAAACGCGGTAAGAGAAAATAATAGCGGATATTAAAAAAGAAGATATTCAGGGTTACGGACTAAAGAAGATACTTAGGGTTATAGACTAAAGAAGATACTTAGGGTCACGGACTAAAGATAACAATACTTAATATTATAGACCAAAGATAACGCAGACCAGCTGCTATATAGTAGGCGAGATACTAGCTAAGGAATAGGGCGCTAGCTAGTAGATAGTTTTGCCACGTTATCAAACTATAACAATGTAAATTGTCTTAACCTATAAAGATAGGAGGATCTAAAGCTAGAGAAGAGAAAGGAGAAGAAGAGCAGCGCCGCTTAAAGTTTAATATAAACCTCTAGTTACGTAAACTTACGTAACTCTATATCTACTATCTTATATAGCTTACCTAATTGGCTAACCCATTATCTATTATAGGACACCCCTATAACACCTTATATACGTCTACCTGTTTCCATTAACTTAGCAATTAGATACTTAGGGTTATAGGCTAAAGATAATAATAATTAAAATCACAGGCTAAAGATAACGCAGACTAGCTACTAAAGGGGCAGTAGGGCTATCTTTTAAATGCCTTATATTACGGCGCTGGTGGAAAACGGTGGAGAGTAAGGTTAGGTTGCGGTTATAAGGTTTAGAGAGGTAGGCCTATATAAGGCGGAAAGCCACCTTAGGTAACCTAAACGATATATTATATATAGCGACTAGCGGATATTAAAGAAGAAGATATTTAGGGTTATAGACTAAAGGAGATACTTCGTATTATAGACTAAAGATAATAATACTTAGCAAAGATAAAGGTAAATAAAAAATAATAGTAAAGAGTAGTAATTTATAAAAGAGAATAGTAGGGGGATAAAATTAAGAGGTAAGGAGGGAGACAGAAAAAGATATTTTTTAAAGGTAAGAGTAGAAATAATAGAATATATAAGATAGGAATATTTAAATATTAAATAAATAGTTAAATAAATACCTATAGTATATTTTTTTTAGAAAGATACG
>Ga0307507_10005118_pt1 | contig 22010 bp, 24 predicted proteins | sample 7_EM_MG_FD_207223 | JGI IMG/M metagenome (GOLD analysis project Ga0307507, IMG submission 207223) | Populus trichocarpa ectomycorrhiza microbial communities from riparian zone in the Pacific Northwest, United States - 7_EM | ecosystem: Host-associated > Plants > Roots > Unclassified | place... | reverse complement strand
TGACACGGATTTCTTTCTAACAGGACGACGCGAGTATCACGGCCTCCCCTGCGTCCTCATTTGACATAAAATTTACTAACATGGGCCCACTGACGGTGTCCTTCGACGATTAAACAAAAGCTTTTTCACGTTCTTAGATATGTATACCCCAGTACCGCTCCAAATTGACACCACTCATTTACCGGATACCTCACTATTTCGATTTTGTACATCGTACTCAGCCCAAGGAACCACCTCACTCGTTTTCCTTCCTTCTTATCCCTCCACCCCCCTACTTTGTACTACTGATTGAAACTAAGCCGTCTTAACCTAGTTACAAATGTGCAACGATATTGAATCATTCAACGGTGGACCCACCTCAGAATTCGCCTGAGCGGAGAACTTGCGGAGAACCCTTTGTAGGCTTGAAAGCCAATTGGCTAGCCAAGGCTTCTCCCGCGAACCTTCCTATCTCCGCCGATGCGCTTATCATTGCAACATCACTGCACGACCCAGATCAGCCCAGAACAGGACAACCCCAGCGTGGGAAGGTTTTCGCCACATAAGACTCGACATGGCGGCTCCGAAACCGTGATGCACATAAGTATGGCATTCTGATGAAGACAAATACTACGGCACGACACTATCAATTATTATTATGTGCAGAATAAGTGCATCAGTAGTCTGTATATATTTTTGCCTCCTGGAAAGTACAAAGTTGATTTACAGATCTAGAGAGGTGGAGGTACTTATCCCAAAATTGCCTATACGACAGCCTACAGCGATTGGACTAGCCGGAGCTCTTCGCAGTTTTGATGAGGTGACAATGAACATGGATGTCTCTTGAGCATTGAATCCCGGAGCAGCGAACCTATATAAAATGGCTGTGACGGTGAACATAAGCAGCGGACTTTACGAACAGAAAAAAAGGAGACCTACCAATAGGCTCCAGAATAGTGAGAGGGAGTGTAGGCCCCATAGGAGGAACGGCGAAGTAGATATTGGATCCTGAGAGCCCCGGGGCAGTTTGTCACGCCGACAGCTGCTGCCAAGTGAACGCTGCGCACGGAGAAGTATCAGCACCATGAGAGTTTAACGAAGAAAGAGTCACAAACCCCCGGCGGAAAGACCGGACGTTTGGAAAATGGGGAATTGAGTGGCCGGAATATCGTCGATACTAATAGCGGGAGAATTAAAAGGCAGTTCCCTCAATTGACTAGAAAGGGTGAGACCCCGCATTTGCATTTGGAGACATTGTGAGTGGTAAGTTGTGAGCATAGCTGGTAGAAGGATGTCACGAACGGAATGCTTCCTCGGTGGCGTTGAAAATTCAAAGAGAGCCCTCTGCGCCTCCGCCTCTAGAGCTCGCGTTCAAAGAGAGTCACCGGTTTCACCGTAAGCAAAACATACTTTCCACCTAAAAAGGGAGGAATTTCTGGTGTGAGCAACAATTTCTGATACTCGAACCGATTAAGAACTCACGAGAAACCGATAGCATCATGGAAGGCCAACCGAAGAGCCGACTGCGCCTTCAAAGAATATCACTGGATGGAAAGAAAATGAAGAAAACTTTATATTCTGCCGTTGAAGATATTTTGCTGCATATTCACAATCACGGGAAACAATGCTGTCCGGGACCTCAAAAAATTTCAATCAGGTCGTAGAATACGGACCACAGCAAGCTGCATGCGCAGTGACGTGACCATCGGCGCATGGTAGGCGTCTTGTGAGCGCGGCGTTGGCAACCTGAGCAGCAACAACGACAAGGGCAACGAGGGTTAAGAAGCCAGACAAAGCCGTTTCCCTTGAGGAGTGGACCGAAGAAGGAAGATATGAAGAACAGTGCGGAATATAAGCATCCTGGCAACTCATTTATGCCCTCGATTCCCTATTCACAATGAAGTTAACCAATCGCAGGACAGATAATCGCTGACAACGAAATGCATCAAGACTCAGAGAATTCCACAAATTTGCGTCTTTCAGTCTTAACCATGGCATTGTGTCTTTGGAGAGCCTTCGACGTGCGATTTCCTTGGCAATAGATAACAAAACACTGGGGTTTATTGATTTGAGAGCGTGACCAACCGTGAGAGAGCGAAATTGGATGGCTTTTCTTCACCAACATTTCTTGGGCATGTGGAGATATGTGGATGAGCACATGGTAAAATGCGAATCAGGTTCTGCTTCGACTCGGAGACCGGCATCTATCCCACGGAATTCAGTGACCCGCGTTGGAGAGGGTGTAGAACGTATGATGTGAGTAAGGTCATTCCCTGGTTCAATATATCGGGATGCTATTATGCGAATTCACCTGTTCCTGGAGTAATTCGTAGCCATCCACCAATTTTTGGACATAGAATAACCTCGTCGCAGACTTGTATTAAACGACTACCGCACGGCAGGCCTGATCTTCAGCCTACCACGAAAGTTTTGAGGGTGAAGGAATTTTGTGCGGAGGAAAGTTTCTGTCGGATTGAGACGTGTAGTCAAAAACGTAAGTCAACATCGCTTTGAATCCAGTCCAAAATACTCACGTCGACAAGGCACGCTCCTTCGCCTCTGGTCATTTTCATCAAGATGGCGTCACTCCACGGCAATTGTCTGCTGCCGCCCCCAGCCACTGTCGTCGTTATTCTGAGGAAGGAAGTCAGCCCCCCCGTCTCGTTCTGGAACAAAAGACTCACCTCGCCGCCAGGCTCATAGCGCACCCCTTCCGCAGACCGAAGAGGAGAAGGATCGAGGACGGTGGGCAAGAGCTCCGCAACACGGGTAAGTGAATCTGTCTGCCGTTCACGCAAGAGACGACTCACTCAATGTCATTAGCACCTAACCTGCCTTCCACGTCATCACACATGCCGTGCTCAACGCCATCCACCACCACCGACGTCGGACGCACGGGGGCTTCGGCAATGTGAGAGGTAGTCGAGGCTATGAACATGGAGTGGAAGCTACAACGAGTACGTGAGATTCAATTAACGGTGGGAAACACGACGGAAAGCGTACTTGATGTCAGAAGCACCTCCGTCGTTGTTTGACGTTTCCTCCACCCAGTACCCACAAGTGAACATGTGATGCCGTCGACGGGAGAAATGACTTACCCAACATGATTAACGCCCATCCTGCCATCGACGTCATTACTCATGCCGCTGAACACCACAGAAACATACCTGACACCAGACGCACGGGGGTCGGTAATGCAAGAGATGGACGGGTAGTTGAGGTTGTAAGCGTGGAGTGGGAGCTATGGCAAGTAAGTGATCTTCAACTCACAGTCTGAAACATGACAAAGACCTAAGTCCATCCGTTCTCGACACTCACAAAGTCGCCGACATTGTTTCTACAAGCTAGTAACATGTTTCTGCGCTAGGCAGATGTTGGCATTGAGGCTATAAAGTATATATACGTGAGATTTAAATGCCAACGATATCGTGAAATGCGACTTATGCGATAGTACATCGTTTCGCGTCGGCTCTTCCGCTGCAGAGAGATATGTAGTGCTGGGTTAGAAAGATATATAGCTAGAGAATGACGTAAATGAATTGACGGTCAATGGTGGCTGGAAACGGCCCGTGGGAGTAATGTCATGTGATAGCGACGGGCGGTGTACATGCAGGGCTTGGAAACGTTCTTCTCCCCTCTTACCACAACCATCATCTCACCAGATTCACAATGTTTAATCAATCAAAATCCGTCACCGTTACAGGTGGCTCTATAACTCAAGTCCATGGCAAGTTTCCAATCTAAAAGGGTTTAGCATGCTCCCTCTAAAATCACCACATAGGAAATTCCGTTACAAACATCAATACTACACGTTCATCGCTCGATGAGAAGGGTCATTGGTTTTCCGTCTCATAAATAATAGTTCTCAATGTCAGGTTTCAGGCCTTCAAATTCTTCACAGCAAGATTGCCGCTGGAGCAATGCACGACTCCAATGAACGTTACGATGCCCCGAAATGCCACGAGGACACTCGGAAAGCCGTTATCAAGGACATAACAAGTTGGGTCTTAGATACAAAGGATACTCTGATCCTTTGGATTAGTGCTCCAGCTGGCTCCGGAAAGTCAGCCATCTTGCAGAAGATAGCAGAACTTTTTCAAGACTCTGGGGGACTCGCCGCTAGCTTCTTTTTTTCACGCACAGCGGCTCAAAGGCAAACGGAGGCTCACTTGATTGCCACTATTGCCGCCCAGTTGGCTGTTTCCATCCCAGCAACCAGGCCCTTCATTGATCAAGCCGTGCGCGATGACTTGTCTGTATTCGACAAGACGTTGCCCGTGCAGATGAAACGTCTCGTCATCCAGCCTTTAATCTGTGCTTCCCTTCAGGCAGGAAGAAGCTCCCAATGGCCGTCATTACTCGTAATCGATGGGCTCGATGAATGAAGAGGCGGAAAAGTTCAGGCTGCCATTTTACGCATGCTCAACGACGCCCTTTTGCAACTCAAACATTCCCTACCCTCACTATACCTTCTAATCGCCAGTCGACCAGAGCCCGCCATTTGCCAGGTTTTTGAAGATGAGCTCAATAAAATAACCTATCATCTTGTTCTTGACGACTCATATGATCCCGATCGGGACATAGCAACGTTTCTTCGAAGTAGTTTTTCAGATATTCATCGTCGCAGGCATACACGTTTTCCCTCTATGACATCCCTCCCACTTCCATGGCCTTCAGGAGACGTGATTTCTTTTCTCGTCAAAAAATCATCTGGCCAATTTATCTTTGCTGCGACGGTGATTAGATTCGTCGATGAGGATCGTAAGTCTCCTCCTGCACAACTCAAGCTTGTTTTGGATATCTGTAAATCACTCGATGCCTCTCAACACAAGACCAACCCCTTCGCTCTTCTCGATCAATTGTACGCACATGTTCTGCAATCTTGTGATGAAATCGACAGAGTCCTCTCTTTTCTCGGTACAATTTTCTTTTTAGATGGTTATGCTCCGACCCCCGTCCTCCTGGAATCCCTTGTCAGTATCAACTTTGAAGATATAACATTGTTATTATGGGATCTGCATTCCATTATTCACATCCCGGTATCTAGAAAAAGTCCCATTTATTTCTATCATGCCTCTTTTAGGGATTATCTTGTTGATCGTCACAGATCAAAAGATCTCCACATCGATGAGCATTCAGTGCAGTCTTTTCTTCTCAAAACATGCATGCGGCACCTTTGCAATGCCTCATATGCTGCCTTTTCACCCGAGAGCCTTGCCCTGGAATATAGCCGGAAGTCATGGTACAATCATTGTATAAGGGGTGACTCATTAAAGACAGGGTCACTCTACACTCTCTTGGAAAAATTCAAACCTTTAGCTTGCCAGGGTTCAAACATAAAAAACCAGACTACAATCCCAGATCTTATATACTGGTGGAGTTTTTATGGCCCTACACGACACAAGTTGCACAGTCAAGTAAGTATCTATGTTATGTAGAGATATCAATTTTTTAAAATTCTACATTTTTCCAGAAAGACTCTATCTCCCTCTGCACATTCAATTTCGTACTTGACCACCATCTTCTTTCATGGCTTCAGGAGTATCCATGGACAAAATTGGAGATTGCCTTAACATGTCTAACACTTTTTCTGTGCAATAGTGTTTCAGTAGGACCACCTTGGTGGCACCATATATCCTCAGGCTCCTCTCACAACAACCCAGGAATTAGCTGGTTGTGGAATCTCTGTTGCAAAACCACATCTGAGAAGCAATTTGTTGATTTCTTGCAGGCTTTCCTACAATGTCCACAATGCTGTTGTCACCTCTCTGTTGGAATGGCTTCAACAACTGATCTTTTTGTATATCTTTGTGCGCAAATTGTCCTGAATAGTTGCTTGCATTCTACCAACACGCTCAACTTGAGGTACTTTTTATTTTTTATTTTTTTGTTGAACATACAGATGACATGCCTATGCAAGTTATCTTCATTGCCTTCATAAAATGCTGCCAATGTTTCTGCATGAATATCATGTTTGCAGTTACCCAAATGATATTGGAAAATGCATAAAGGTGAGTGAGAATGTGCAATATTTATCACAGGAATTAATCTTGTGCCCTGTAGTCACAGCTCTGCAAGGCTGAGATTTTTGTGAATCAAATGAACCAATCTTTGGTAAACTTATTACTGATATTTTGATCCTGTCACTAAGTGTTGTATGGGATTTAATATAGGATTATATCCCTGTTTTTCTGTGCTTGGGGTTTGATGAAAATGAGGTCAAAGAGTATCCTCTGACTCCTTCTGACTTTGTGGGGCATGCCATATTGTAATTACAAAAGTTTTTAATTTAATATATACCCTACCAATCAGACTGGACTAAAGACAGGTAAACAGGTACATTGGCAGTAGCTAGCAATTTTGTAAGAAGTTATAGAAATCTTTTTGAAATCATCTTTCTCATGTCTGGAAATGTTGGTGATATTGTTCCTCTCCTACTACATTCAGTACATACCAGTGAAAGGGCAAAATAATTTCTGCATTTCTGCTGGTTTCCATCCTTTGTTTTCAAGTTTCTGGAAACTTGGAAACCAGAAACCCAGAAACCCAGTGCTATGTACATAAAAAACTTGAGCCAGAATACTACCAAAGATTCTATGGACTAGTACCATAATAGTATGGATATAGTTTGTCCATTCAACTTGTAGGAAGTGGAAATGGAGTGTCATTTGGAAAGATGAAGCACCAATTGATATTGATGGAACAGAGCTTGTAACACATAGAGGTGGGCAAGGCAGAACAATGGTGGTGGTTGAATGGAAACAAAGTGAATTTGATGTGGTGGATGTACACAAGTTCAACATGGGATAAACAAGATTCAAATACTGCACCACTGTCTTCTTGACAACCACCATCGCCAGCCACCAGCTCATTGATGTCCCATGTGAAAGGTCATTCCCTGGATGAAATGCCAATATATCAGGACACTACATCAGCAAAACCTGATTTTCACACATAGACAGGCACAGTGCTTCCACTGGCATCATAGTTTCCCATAGTTACACACCAAGCTTGGTTAGATGCCCTAGAGTGCCATAGCCCTGTGTGGGTGTAAGCTCATGCTATACAGCACTACAGAGATTTTTTCAGTTACTATAGGGTGCAGAACAACAAAGCAAGGAGGTGAACACCAATGTTGTCACAGCTACCACCACCACCACCATTATTATTTTGCTCCCACTTTCTTGATATCATTATATTAGACTCTCACAGAAGTACAATGTAGAGTATTGGGGTATTTAGTAACAATAAACCTATTTTTTCATAACACCAGTTCTGTGTAAAAATCATGCAATATTGGATTAAAATGAGCAGAATGTATCCTCCCCTCTAGCAATCTGCAGACCCTACCAAGGGCTGCAGATCTGCTTTGCAATTCTAGGGAGCACTATGTAGTGGCTGTGCATTTCTATGTAGGGCTGCATAGAACATACAGGTGACTGTAAAGGTAATACCCCTTTCTATGGTGCTATGGCACTGCACAGCCCTGCCACATACTGCCTAGCTCACCCAGGTTTTGCTGATGTACCATGTGAATTCACGTGTTCCTGGAGTAATTTGTCAAATTTCAGACATAGAATAACCTGACAACAAATCCTCTCCAATTATTGTCAGTTTTTGGTCTATAGTTAGTATCACTTGGACTAGATCATTTTGAGTGTCAGTGTTCAAATCAAATCCTTGACACCTGAACTAGTGAATGATTATGGTGACAGGGGGTCATTAGCAACTTGGCAGCCAGGATGCATAACATACCATGGTGAATATAGACACAGATGTGACATTCAGAAAAAATATGACTGTGGGGCATTGAGGGTACATTTCCTGAGGAACTAACAAGATGCAACACTGGTTTTCAGCATTCTATCCACCCAACATCATGGGGAAGGCTCGCCTTTTGCTCCCAGCTCCCTCAAATCTGAGGGCTTCAGAAATTATACAACAACATCAGGGTGAACACTGTCTTTGGTACTTGAGATGTTGGGTTGTGTGTAAAATTTGACATGAGACCTGGTCCCTCTTGTGGCAAGTTGTTTTATCAGTATTCATCATATTCTCATCTACCTGTTTCAGTGCAGAAGCCCTGTGATCCCTGGATTCACACATGAGATTCAGAAGTGATTTTTCCAAATCTATTTTTAAGGTTAATAGAAACAGCACAACACATCCACAAGCCTTAGAAAGCTAAAGATGGTAATTCAAAGCACTCTTTGTGTGAAGAACAGATTGTTCTCTGTGGTCTTTGGTCCATCTCTCCTCATTTTTCATGCTAGCAGATCTTATCTGAGCCCACTCATGGTTTATAGCCTGCTCAATCAGATCAGACTTATTTGTAGTGCATCAAATGTTTAATTATAGGAATTTATTGTGTATTTAGATTTGTTTTACAGCCATGTACAGAACTTAGGGTGCAGCCCATTTTTTTTTTCACCAAATAAACATGTAGTTGGAGAGTATTTTCTATGTAACATGTACATTAGACATTCACACTGAAAATTGTATACTGCTAGACACAGATTTGAAATCTGCATCAAATGATCCAAGCCTAACAGAATTCATTTGAGTGCATTGCATTGAAAATACTCTGGAACTCTATAAATCTGTTTGTTTATTTGGTGAAAAAATAGATATGGGTCATGCCCTAAATTCTGCACATGGCTGTAAAGCTGGAAAAGGTTCACAGCCCACCAGCAGGAACTTATTTGGAAGGAATGAGGGGGGAGTGCAAGGGTAACAAGAGCCTTAACCAAATAAATCAACCCTGGGTAGTTTTTAAATTCTTGGGACCCCCTTGGCAGGACCTTTGACATAAAATGCTAGAGTGAAATAGGCATTGAGAAAAAGAAGGAGGGCAAAGATAAGTGGTTATGGTGGTTGAAGCAACAGTGCACATATTGAATAGTTGATTGTGGAACTGGGCTGACCTTGGTCCCTGGGCCAATCCCTGGCATCAAATCCACCAAATGTGGACAGAATGTGAATTTGGGCTTGCACAGCCCTAGAGACTATGATGCACCAGACTTAGTCACCACTACTATTGTACAAAGAAATTCCCAGGCCAAAAAATTTACCTTTTTCTTATCTGTCTGGTAAAAACTACCAGACCAATTTTTATTTACTTCAAAACTGACAGAGATAAAATATTTTGATATGGCCAATTTGGCCACCTTATGTAATGCTAGCAGTAGGCAGGGCTGCCCAGTCCCCGACTCTTTTTTGAAAAGAGCTGATCTCTCAATGCCACAAAGAATATGTATAACAACTAAGTATGCAGCTACACCCAACAGAAAATCATTGAACATGAATCTATGAGCAAGAGTGTGAAGAAAAGTCCTCAAATGTTCCACTGAATTCTCAGACACAATTCAGACACCACTCAATGTCAGCACATGTAATTGATCAATATTTTAGACAGTGACATCCTTTTTCAGTAAACAATACCCATATATGGCATTTTCCAGAATCTGAAGAAGTTCTCTATTCAGTTCCCATTCAGTAGGTTGTGTTCATGAGCAACACTGGTATGCCCATATATGGACATGATAAGATAAGATAACAGTCATCTAATCAATCAAACTGCCTTGCAAGTAGTGATGAGCATGGGTAACCCCAGGGTCATTTTTAGCTGACCCCAATCTGTACCTAGGGAATGTCACGGGCTACCCTGGGGTTTTCCAGAGTAACCCGCACCTGTACCCATCAAAACCCATACCTGCATCCAGAGGCATGGGTTTTTGTGGGCACGGGTCATGGTTTTACAAAAACCCACAGGTACCCCAACCCGCATGGGGGTTATGCCTTCAGAGATGACCAATGAACCTCGCAAGGGCAGTGCAAGTGTCAATGGACACTGCCATGCAGCCTTGCAAGGATTGTAAAGTCATTGATCCTGGGCACTGGGTTGCTGTGGGTAGATGGTTGGTTTTATGGGACTTCGGGTGGTTTCATGGGTGGTTAGTCGTAATCCAAGGGTTGTGTTTGCCAGGCAGGGTTTGACGTTGGGGCGGTCATCGTGTTTGCCATGGCACGGGGTGGGCTGGTTCTCATCATGTCTGTAGCAAGGTGTGTGTGGTTGGGTCAACACAGCCAACGTGGCGGGAGGTGGAAGGGGCATTAGTTGGGGTCCAGGAAAGAGGGATAAGCGAGAATGGGCCATGAGTCATGGCCCGTTCTCGTGACATACCAACTGGGCCTCCCACTTGCTGGGTCCCCCCTTGTGTTCTTCCTGCCATACCCCTCAATCGAGTAAGAACAAGCCAGCCCACATCCCTCTGGAGAGGGGAGGGGCGTGTGTGGGTGGTTGGCTGCAGTTGGGAGTGAGATGGGTGATGGGCAGTGAAGGTGGTGGTAGGAGAAAGCCACACCAAGGGTATTGTGTGGCTGTGTGTGACTCAATCACACTGACTGGCAAATGCCGGAAGGCCCATCAACCCGTTCAAGGCCCATCAAACCCATGTCACGGGTATGGGTTGAGTGAGGGTTGCAAACTCGCATCCCGTACCCGCACCCGCAGTCACCCATAGCACCAACCCGCACGGGTTCGTAAACCCGTGACATTCCCTATCTGTACCCTTTAAAACCCATCACCCTGCATACAGGTATGGGTATTTAGCAGGTACAGGTATGGGTTTCATCAGGGTTTTCCAGGTACAAAACCCACAAAGGGTAGCCCACAGGGTCAAGGTTAAATTAGTACATATTGTTGCACAAGATGGAAACATATAGACTAAGTACTTGTATGTTATATAATCTTGTGTTGACCAGGTCATCACATTGGGGAGGAATCAGACAGAGAGGTGATGTGTGGAGAGGTTATGTATGGAGAGGCAATGTGCAGAGAGGTCACATGTGGAGAGTTGACATGCAGAGAGTTGATGTGTGGAGAGGTGATGTGTGGAGAGGCAACATGCAGAGAGGTGATGTGCCGAGACATGCAGAGAGGTGACATGCAGAGAGTCAACATGCAGAGAGGTGACATGCAGAGAAATCTGTGACTGTTCAATGTTAAGGGTGAGGACCTGTCACTGTCTAGACAACATGGGCTGAAACAGCATGCACATGGGGCCTGTGATGGGGTGTTGCCACATTGTCATTGTCATTGGGGTGTGCAGTGGTGGAGGGGGCTGGTTGAACAACAGTTGCCAGAGGTGGAGGGGGGCGATTGAACAATGGTTGCCAGAGGTGGTGGTGGTTGGTGATGGTGGTGATGCAGTGGGGGTGGTTGTGATGATGGTGGTCATTGAGAAGGGAAAGGCTTGTTTGTTGTATTAACATGTTTGTGATGTGGCAAATACCCACAAACATTACCAGACTTACCTGTGGGTAACAGTGGGGTATACCCTTACCCTTGCTCAAGGATAGGGGTTTATGTGGGGTCAGACATTCCATACCCTGACCCTTACCCTCCAAACCCTTACCCTCATACCCCTGGGGTTTCTGAAACCCTTGCTCAACACTACTTGCAAGAGACTCTGGAACTCATCAGTGAGACACATATTTCCTGGAGCTGAATTCTTTGACTCTGAATTGAGCATCACAAGTGGATAGCCCACCTCAATAAGCATCTACCAAGCCAATATCAAGTGACTTGTCATTTGAAGAACCTCAGTAACTGCATAAAACATCTTTTTGGACAAAAAGAATGTGCAAGGAACAATTTCCAGCCGTGAAAAAAGGAATATATTTTTGAAAAAAAATTTCCAACCAAATTGGCCACTGTACAAAAGTAGTGGTGACTAAGTCTGGTGCACCATATAGAAATCAAGTACTTAGGGGATCTACAGTGGACAATTATCTTGCAGAGGTTATATATGGTGAAATAATTGACATAAATTTTTAATTTGGATAAGCCCTTGCCTACCCCCCACCCCTCCCTACCCCATATGCCAGCAATTGCTGGTGCACACCTCTTGTTAAAGGCAAGAACTACTATCTATAATACTTACGTTAGAGAAAATTTAGCTTGAATTGTCCCCCTTCAATCTTGATGAATCAGACTTCATGTCAATTTAGCAATTACTTGAGCAGAGAAAGTTTTTTTTTCTCCACATCTGCCATTAATATTTAACAAACTCAATACTCAAGCTAGGATTCCTGCCACTGCTCAATATGGCTACTAACCAACTTTCCTTCTCTATGAAGAGTGTATGTTGATTGAGTAACATTGCATTCTTTACAAGATAGAGAAGTCTCAATGCCATCTTTTTTTTGGTATGATTCTGATGAGCAGTGGAATGGGGGGAAATGCCTCCAAGGATGTGGATGCATGGTAAGTTGTCCCTGTTCTCCCTGTCTTCCTGCTCCTCTAACCTACAAGCTGACTAATCTAGTGCTCACATGCTTCCCCAGGGGAGATGCCCCAATCCCTATTCCATCTGCCCCCCTCTGCTATGGAGGTGTCCTTGCCTCCTTGCTGCCACTCTAGCACCTATCCCCATGTCCACATCTTCCTGCTCTTCCTCTTCTTCTTCCTCATAGAAGAAACCCCCACTGTCCCTGCCGTTTTCATCATCCTGCCTTTCTACCTCCAGACCTCCCAACTCTGAATCCTCCAACTCCAAATCACCTGGATCTTCTTTGGCCACCTCCTCTTCTTTGCCTTCCGCCTCTGCCACCAACTTGTCCTCATTTGGTGTTACTGTTCCTCCCTGCAATGCAAGTTTCTCCTCAAACTCCTTCTGTTGCGCAGCTAACTTTGTTCCTTCCTTTGGCATGAAGTGTTGGAGCTGCCTTGTGCTGAATGATCCTTTCAGGGGGGTGCAATCCAATGCTTCTAGCCTATATGAATTCAGTAGGTGCTCTGCAATTCAGTGTGGTGGTGACCACAGAGGAGCCAGTTTGTGTTCCGTGCTAAGAGTTTGAGCTAACTTATCCCTGTATACCTGTACCAATTGACCCTTTTTGAGCTTGATGACCCCTGCCCTTGATTTTAAGACTTTCCAGTCAAACATAGCCTTTCTCCATATAGCGTGATGAACTGCCTCTGCATACCCATCCAGCCATTGTTGTGTCACATATGCCATGTGCATGTCAACGTCAGATGGCAGCAAAAATGAACTGCTGACCTCCATTGTTGTTGTCAGCGTGTTAACCACTAAGCCCAATAGGATTTCTTTCAGGCAGAATTTGAGAGCCAGTAGTATGCACCAATTCAGAATGCAAATTGCATTGTCGAAGTGATCCAGCCAAGTTGTGGACAGCTTATCCCATGTAGTTGCTTGCCACCCATCCTCTCCAACTTCAGGTGCACACAACCTTGCTAAAACATAGAGTAAGAGCTTGTTAGTTCCTTCAACAAGTCTGGTGACCCATGGCGAGTATGCCACCACTGTATGCAACTTGGTTCCCCATCACTCACAATTCTCTGCCACCTCCCAATTCTTGAAATGCTTACCCCTGTCTGCCATAAATGTTTCCAGTGGAGCGAAATTGTGGAATATGTCATTGAGGGACTTGTTAGTTGTCATGGCCATTCTGTGAGTCTTGAACTTGTATCCCCATACATGTTGAGAGCATGTATCCAGATATATTCTGGCAGTGTGGTAGCCACCTTTTCCAACTGGCAGGGACAGATAGTCACCCACCAGTAGTTCAAAGGGGTGATGCCTAGTTATCAGCTTTAACAGTGAATGGAGGTGTGTACCTCCAAAGTTTTTACAATGGGCACAGTCCAAGATGGCCTTAATTATCGACTCATCCAACTTGGGACTGTGGTATCAATCCAGGAGAGCCATCTTTATGGGATCATGATGCCAATGCCCCCCTTGTTCATGCTCAGCTCTGGCCAGCTCAACTGCCTCCACCTTCGAAACACATTCCCTTCTCACTCGTGCATGTGTACCACTGCCACCTCCAATGAACCAGAGCTTTCCATCATCCAACATGTACTGTGTTTTTCTATGCTGTGCATGCTTCTTTTCACAAATGGTCACCTCCCAGGAAGAGAAGCCAGTGATTACATCCAAGACATTGAGGTAAAGGGGCTCATCCTTGAACCGTTCCTTCAAGACTGTCAGGTCTGGAAGTTCTTCCACCTGATAAAGATCATGGACAAGGCCCATCACCTGGAACTTTGTCCATGCCTTCATATTGTCTGCTGATGCCATTGGCTATGTTGATTTTGCCCAGAATGTGTCGAACATTGATAATGTTGTGTGCTATTACTCCATCCCTCCACTGTGCATGAGTTGCACTTAACTTGTTTCTGAGCAGGATGTCATGCAACACTTGACAATCTGTTTCCACCTCTACAGGGTATCCATACACAATGTCTGAAATTTTGTCAAATGAATATTTGAGCGCCACAAACTCGAGGAGGAATGGCTTGTATTTTTCTTTGGATGGGGACGTTCGCTTAAATGTGAATCCTATTGGGTGTAGCTGAATTACTTCTTTACTGCCTGGTAGCGTTGTCTTGATTTTTTGTGATAAAACTCCAGCAAAAGTGTCCTTACATGCATTGGTTGTGAGAATGAAGTGTGTCCTGTCAAATCTAGGAGTGATTAGTATGGGTTCTGACACCAACCGTGCCTTTAGAGAAATAAAGGTCACTGTGTGCTCCTCCTTCCAATGTGGCTGGAGCTTGTATGCTCTCATGATGCACTGGTAAGCCAACTTCTTAGTACCATTGGGCATGTCTACTGCACACAACAAATCTTGTAAAGGCTTTTCGAGGGCTGCATAACTCTTTACCAGGTCCCTAAAATATGCTGTTAGCCCAAGGAACCCTTCCAGATGTGACGCATCCTCAGGTATTTTCCAGTCCACAATTGCTGTAAGTTTGCCAGAGTCCAGGCTGACACCTCCAGGACCCACATGTGCCCCAGCAAAGACTGCCTCCATCATGAAAACCTGGAACTTGCTGGGGGAAAGTGATAACTTCTCCCTGCACACACAATCCAGTATTTGCTGTAGCTTCATCATGCCCTCCTCAAAAGAGTCCACTGCCAAACCGCCATTGTCTACGAAATTCTCGCAGGTGCCATCTGCTATAAGGTCATGCATTTGCTGACCCACCACAAACTTGAATTCAGAAGGACCCCCCATGATTCCAAATGGCATTCGTTCATATCCAAAGTGCCTGCATCCTTCAAGATAGAATGTAATATATGGTTGTGACTCTGGGTGAACTGCAATTCCATAGAACCCAGCTGCAAAGTCAAATATGTGGACATATCTATGTCCTGACAGTCATAGTTGCTTGGTGTGGATATCGCCTTGGGGTACTGGGGTGATGGGTGTTAGCTTGTTGATCTCCCTGAAATCCTGGCATAAACACCACTTTTTGGGTGATGCAGCCATGGGTTTGTCTTCAGATGGAGGTGGGCGAGGGGGTAGATCAAAGGCTGCCAGTAAACCATATTTTATGCACTCATCGTTTACTTTGTGTTTTAACTCATTGGAAGAGAGGCCTGTGTTTTCATGCACCTTATGAGCCAACACTGACGGTGCTACACATTTGACTTCTCCAGGGTGCATGGGGCATATGATGCCTGCTTTCAACATGTTGTTGACCTTTGCTTCCATGAAAGCTTTTTGATCTGGATTGAATGAGTGTTGTGGTATTTTCGTGTGAAATGTGGCATCCTCTGGTACCTTGAATTTATGCACTGCTCTGGGGATGAGATTGACCTTGCTCAACGATAGTGCAAAGCAGTCTGCAAATTATGCAATGACTTGGCTAACCTCTTCATGTTCAGCTGCTGTGACGTCTTCACCAATTTGTACAAGCTCCAATATTTTTGCAACACGAGCTGGCAGGAAGGGTTCTGTGTCATGTGAAGATTGCATCCTCCAACGAAGTGTCTGGTGCCTTGGCAGCTGGTAAAATGGAATTTGGTGTGTTAGCTGGGCTGGTCATATCATCATTGACAAGATGGTTTGGTACTCCCCTTGAGGGGGGTTCTCCATTCCCCCCACTAAAGTCTCTATGCTCTACTCTTGGAAATTCAGCTTGGCATGTGTGAGTTATCTCTACTGACCATTGGTCCTCCTGGGTACTGACCATATATTCAGATGCTGCAACAAGAAGATCATCAGTCTCCTTCATTTCCTCTGAAACAGTACTGTGACTCAGTACTTCCCTCAAGGGGGGTATGTTACCTCCCCCCTGGTTTGTACCCTGCTCCTCTCCTTGCACCCTTTTATCCTGCTCCATGATACCAATCTCAATGCTCTCTCTTCCTTGCCCAACATTTTCATATACCTCCCCTATGCCATAGTCTGTCGCTTCTGCTGTATTATCCACACAATCTGAAATAAAACTTGAGTCATCATTCTGAATCGATGGTTCTAAAATGTTTGTATATAAAACTTGCCTTGAAGGGGGATTCACACTCAAAGAGCCCCCTACTGAGTTTTCTTGCTGTTTCACGCTACACACAGGGCTGGTGCCTTTTGGGGTGACTTTCACAAGTCCAACACTATTGTCTAAGACCATGGAATCCTGTGCTGTCTGGATGTTACAGTGTCTGTGTTGAAGTTGTGTATTGCCTTGAAGTGGCATAAGAGCAGCTTTCCGAACAAAAACTCCCATCCACCACCACTATCGAAACCTCAAACTCCCCTTCTGACTTGAGTCCTCCCAACTGCAACATCCCTTTCCACACTCCTTGTGAAGGAAGGATGACACCATTCACCATTCACAAGCATCAATTTGATGGTTTGTACTTCTTGAAGAATGATGTGCACATGGCACCCACCATTGCTCCCCCATCAAACAATGCCTTGACCCTAACTATTTTGCCTTGAGGTCCATGCATGAGTAGCCAGTGCACGAATGGTACCTCCCTTTGTTCTAAAGTTTCCCACAATCTATCCTTATCCCCAACAGAGTACAAGTCAATGATGGTTGCATTATTGCGCACAGTATGTACAACATCAAAACTGTCCAGACTGCTGGGGTGGTCGACTCCTGTAGGTTCTACTGAAATTGGGGCCACCCGTTCGCCACTCATACAGACGGCCCTTCCCCATTTCCCTGATTTCCCATAGGCACTAGCATGTGATCGTGGAGCCAGTCAAATTTGCCTGCTGCATCATCGACCATGTTTACTTGAGCAACAAGCCTGAAGCGAAGAATGCGGCCACAAATGGTACAGAATGTGTGCTCATGACTATTGATTGCTGTTGTGACACACTGTCCACTGTCCTGGTGGTGGCCCACTTGTCCACAAAGGAAGCACTCCCCTGATCCAGCCTCTGCACCTCCTGGACACAGCGGAAACCCAGTAGCCACTGTGATTGGCCCATCTCCATTTCTCACCCTCCAGTCCCAGAGCTGCTGCTGCCATGTGTTAATGCCTTCTGGGGTGTTGGGCTGCAAGGGATAGTAGCCAAGGCTTTGAGTGAGTGCTTCATAGTCATCATTGGTGATCGTTGAGGATGTACAAGAGGAGACACACACACAGAGATGAGGAGTATGGCACATCATGTGAGAAGCAACACACCAGGTAACAATCTGTCGTTTTTCATGATTTTGCATTTTCAGATGTGCCAAACGTTGTAAATTCAAAACTCCACCACAAGTTATGAGCGTGATGATCCCATGTCACCTGTCACAACCGCTTTCTCATCACAACTGCCGCCATTTGCTTGCCTGTGCCCCACCACCCCCTGCCCTCTCTTCCTGCCCACCTCCCACCCTTGCTATGGCCAACAAGGACCAAGAGAATGGTCACAGGCCCCTTCAGGTGAGTTCCCACTCTGTTCAGCCCCATATTTGCTAACAACCCACCACCATCACCTCCTGCATCACCACCGGCCCTGGCAAATGCCCACCAGGGCAAAGCCAGGGCACTCCTCCCACCTCACACCACGTCAGCTGTGTTGACCCAACCATGCACACCTCACTTCAAACATGATGAGAATGGGCCCACCCTGTGCCACAGCAAATGTGACCACTGCCCTCAGATCAATCCCCCCTCACAAACACAACCCTCGGATTATGACTAACCACCCATGAAAATGCCCACAAAACCACAGCAACAACCCAGTGCCCAGGATAAATCACCCACACTGACAGAATCGGCCCACGAAAATGCCCAACAGACAGAATCCAGTGCTGAGGCCCATCAACGAGGAGCCAGCACCACTTAGCGAACCAACAGGGGATACAGGACCCACCATGCAGCTAGGTGTGTACCCTGCACCTCCCCACTAACCAGCCCCGAATGACAGAAAAAATGCCAGCACACTCTGTGATGAGGCCACCACTACATCCCACTTGACCATGGCTGCCTAGACCAATCCTCACTGTCAACAGCTGAGTTTGGGTGCATCTGGGTGTCAATGATTCTTGGTGGGTACATTCTGGGGTCTCAAAGAGGAGCTGCAATGTTGCTCCCTCTCTTAAAATTTACATATAACTTGATGTATAGTAGTTTAAGGAATAAAGTTTATAATCCCAAATTTTACTTGAGCATAGAAAGGCAGATTTTGACTTAACCACAGAATTTTTGTGAAGTGTATGTACAGTGTAACTAGTACATAAATTCAGCCATGACAATCCAAAAAGGGAACATTGTGGCTGAATTAATCGAAATAGTATGGTATCACATGGATAAGATTCGACACATATTCCTGAATAAGTGACTGACATTTGCCATCAATGTGTCAAACCTTGGACAGGTGTGTTGTTCTTCATCACATGTGTCTCATCTCATTTCTGTGTGTGTGTATCTCTTCTTGTCCATCCCAGTGATCATCTGTGGTCAATTGAATAGATTGCCTTGGCCCCCAGTCGGACTTGCAAAGGGGTTGGAATTGGTGGGGGCAGTGGGTTGTGTGATGTTGCTGGCTGTTGCTGAGGTACTTTGCTGTGGTCCAATGGCCATGGATCACATGGCATTGCTGGCATTAGACATTGGTGACACAGGAACAGCTGGTGGTAATTGGTGGTGTTGCTGCTGGTGCTGTGTATGGCGTAAGCTTGCTATCAATGACTCCACCCTTTCCTTCTCCTCCTTCTCCTTCTGATGTTTCTTCACCCCATCCTGAATATGACTCATGTTGACTTCTTTGATAGCAGTACAAAACTTGTCCCTGTCATATAGGTTTCTTTCACTTTTTGACATATGATCTCCAGTAGCTTGTCATGGACCTTCCATATCAAATTCAAGCCCATATTGATTTTTGCTTGCTTTGCAAGGCTCAGAGCCTTCTCGGTGAATGCAACATGTGACCAGACCTCCTCCCCTGTGTATTTCTCTTTTTTCCCCAAGTCATCAGCTTTGAGCCTCAGTTTGCACAGTTCCCTCTCCAACTCTGATTCCAATTTCTTTGCCTTCTGAATAGGTGGAAAGCACTCCAGGAACACCTTTTCCAAGGCCTTCCATGTCATCTCTATGGTATTCAGCTCCTTAAACCACTTGTCTGCCGGCGAGTTGTATTTGAGGTAATTTTTGAATGAGGAATTCATGCGTGGGTCATTTGTGATGTTCCCAATATTCATTAGGGCATGGAATTTTTTCAGGAACTCAGCAGACTGAACCACATCACCCAGCTTGCCACTGAAGTTGGGAACAGCAATGGGGGCAGACATGATGGAAGGTTGAGGCAAGGTGGCCACAGAGGCAAGCGGTGAATGCTGCAGTGAAATTTGTTGAGATGTGAATGGCGATCCAAAGAGGCTCTTGAATGGTGAACTGGTGCTAGGGGCTGAAAGGGTGACAGAACTTTCTGTTGAGGGCATTGATGCACCTGATGATTGTGCAGTTGAAGCGGGTGTAATGGTTGCTGCTCGATCCTGGGCAACGAATCTGCCCTTGTGTCATGGTTGATCTTTCCAAGAGTTAGAGAGCGCCAGCTTGCTTATGGTGGTCAAAGACAAAGTGATCTGTATGAAAACATTGAAAGTGCAAGGTGATTTTGGAGATGATAGGCCGTTGACATTCAATGTGATGACATTTGGATGGTGTGACATTGTATGTGGGACAGTGGACTTAGGACAGTGATATGAGGATGTAATGACTGTGCATGTTGAAGTACAGATTCCACTCTCATCACCAGGTGGAATGGGGGGAAATGCCTCCAAGGATGTGGATGTGTGGTAAGTTGTCCCTGTTCTCCTGGCTCTGGTGCTGTGTCTAAGACACCTTATGTCCATATTTGGACATAACTTATGCCCACTTTTGGACATGGCCAAAAACAGACATAAGGTTGTCCAAAAACAGACATAAGCCATCATTCACATGCCAGGGGTCACCCTGGGACACATCTGCTCTGCTCTCCTTTGTAGATTGGAGGTGCCACAGGCTTGGAAAAATTGTAGATAGTGCACATTTTATATGTAGACACTCCTTAAATAGGAATGGGTCAATTTGTAAGTCATGGAGTAGTGAACATGAGTAGGAATGAAGAAAAAAAAATCTAAGGATACAACTCCAAGTACAACCCTTGTGATAGCTTGGGCCCAATGCCACAGGTACACTAGAGATGAAAGGTGCAAACAAAAAAGTAAAATATGAGGAGAAAAAGAGAAAACCACATGATCTTTCAAATAGCTATAGGCTTGAATGAATAATTCTGGCATCCCTCACACCAGTTACTGATAGATGGTTACAAGTCCTGCAGGCTACAAAATTAATAGGGTGACATTTAAGCCCCTGTCATGGCCAAGGAATTTTTTTTTGAATGGTAATAAGGTGCCACAGGCAAAGAAAAATTTGATACTGCTTCAAAATCAGAATTTAGGGCCCTTTTGCCACAGTAAGAGACTTAAAAATAAAGTATGTCTGTAGTCATTGGCAAAGAAATCTCTATTTAATGTGTCAAAAATTTCTTTGAGGTTTCATGGTGCTTGAGGACTACTTGACAAAAAAGCACACTATTCTGTCAATATTTAGTATTTACACACAGTTACCACATATGTAATTTTTGAAAAACAGGGGTCCTTGTCCCAGACATGACACCCCGTTCTCCCTGTCTTCCTGCTCCTCTAACCTACAAGCTGACTAACCTAGTGCTCACGTGCTTCCCCAGGGGAGACGCCCCACTCCCTATTCTAGCAGTGAATTGAATTATTTAGTACATGGCCCATACAACTTCATAAGAGCAATGGAACGAAACAGGTAGTCATCAAACATAGCTATCGTCGTGAAGTCATCAGATCATGAACGGTGAAGATCGTTTCGCTGTCTAATCAACTTGGGACGTCTATGGCTTCTTCGAAGAACGAGATGGCAGAAGGTTACCTCTACGAATCCGGAAAATGTAGGTGAAAAGGTAAACACAGGCAAACTGTCATCGTAATCAGCAAGAGGTCATTTCATAAAATAGTGGTCAACTGACGTTAAAAAAGAAAAACGCGAACATTATGCCAACATTGCGCCAATGGTGGTCATATGAAATATCAAACACCCTTCCTAGCAATTGGTCGGTAGTGTGGATTCCACAGAACTGACACGAAGAGGAGGCATCTGGATTTGTGAGGTAACCGCCTGCGACTGAGATGAAGCGGTTCATGTACTGCCCGCACGTCAGACCGGATGGCGGAGTGATGGTGACAAGTTCGACGGCCGAGCATTGGACTTGTTGATGCCCGATAGCTGGTACAGATAAGGAATGAGAAGGGCGGATTGTAAATGACAAGTACCGACCTTGACCCATCAAACCCTCGATTAGGTAGGTATACGGAGACAGGCGATGCCTGGACGGCAATGAGAGTCTGTGTCACCATACAATGATGATCAAAACTTACATCCAGCGCCACCACCCAAGATTACTGAAAGGCTGCAGTACCCCGTTGCTAAAGAAGATGGTATTAAATTTCAGGCAAGATTTTAAACCGTGAATGGCTCACAAAATGATCACAAATGAGAATAGAACAGAAAAAAGCAGGGCTGCTACCTCCGGACTCGGTGACATGGCTGCAATTGCCTTGAACGAGAAAGTTAGAACATTCAATCTAGCAAGATGAAGACTGACGAACCTGCCCAATGGTGGTATAATAAAGGGGAAAGATCACGCCCAACATGAGATACGTATACCCCGCTCTTGAGGATTCATAACCGACTGTCCAAAACCACGTCAAA
>Ga0307507_10005117_pt1 | contig 22013 bp, 5 predicted proteins | sample 7_EM_MG_FD_207223 | JGI IMG/M metagenome (GOLD analysis project Ga0307507, IMG submission 207223) | Populus trichocarpa ectomycorrhiza microbial communities from riparian zone in the Pacific Northwest, United States - 7_EM | ecosystem: Host-associated > Plants > Roots > Unclassified | place... | reverse complement strand
AATACTAACTCTATATCCAATACTAACTCTATATCCAATACTAACTCTATATCCAATACTAACTCTATATCCAATACTAACTCTATATCCAATACTAACTCTATATCCAATACTAACTCTATATCCAATACTAAACCTAAAACTATATAAGAAACTAAGGATAACCTAAGCTTGCTTAACACCTTAGATATCTACATAATTAGAGCTACCCTGTTAGTATAACTTGCTAGGAAACCTAAATATATAATCTTCACTGTTACAATAGCCGATATTAAAAAGGCCGTAGCACTAAAAAGGCACACTAACCCTGCCATAAAAGTACTAGTATGCCACTATAAGCATCTAGAGGTATTCTTACAAAAGGAAGCCGATAAATTAGCGGAACACCAACCATATAACCACAAGATCGTACTTAAAGAGGGAAAACAGCTAGGATTTAGACCCCTATATAAAATGTCCTAGAATAAACTTAAAGTACTATAAAAGTACTTAGACGGGCACCTAAGTAAAGGATTTATTAGAGCAAGCTCTTCGCCTATAGCTATACCTATAATCTTCATTAAGAAACCTAGCGGCGGTCTATGCTTCTATGTAGACTACTAAGCTCTTAACGCTATTACCATTAAGAATTGGTACCCGCTCCCGTTAATTTAAAAGACACTAAACCAATTAAGTAAGGCTCGCTACTACACAAAACTTAACCTTATTTACGCATTTAACCGCCTCCATATTATAAAGGGAGATAAATAGCTTACCGCATTCCGTACTAGATACGGACTATTTAAATACTTAGTGACGCCGTTTGGCCTTATAAATGCCCCAAGTTCGTTCCAACACTTTATAAATAATACCCTACAACCTTACCTAGACGTTTTCTATACTGCTTATATTAACAACATCCTAGTATATAGCAATAACCTAACTAAATATAAGAAACACATTAACCTTGTCCTGAAAGCCCTATATAGAGCTAGCTTATAATTAGATATAGATAAATGCGAGTTCCATAAAATGGAAGTCCTATACCTTAGACTTATTATTTCTATAAACGGCATATAAATAGACCCAAAAAAGATTAAAGTAATTGTAAACTAGTAAGAACCTAAGAACGTTAAGGATATAAGAGCCTTTATAGGATTTGCTAACTTCTACTAATAGTTTATTAACAATTTCTCTGCCCTAGTTTTACCTCTTATAGCTCTAACCCAAAAGGATAAAGCCTTTATCTTTAATAAGGAATATAAGAAGGCCTTTTCCTACCTAAAAGTTATATTTACTACCGCACCTATACTCTAACACTTTAACCTAAACCAAAAGAGTGTTATAAAAGCTAATTTATCCAACTACGTCACTGGAGGCATTCTATCTTAGTATAATAAAGAAGGAGTACTGCACCCTATAGCGTACTTCTTAAAACAACTAAGTTTAGCCAAATATAACTACAAGATCTACAATAAGGAATTATTGGCCATTATTAGATGTTTTAAATAATAGCGACCCAAACTAGAAGGCGCTAGATTTCCAATTAAGGTCCTTAGCAACTATAAAAATCTATAGTATTTTATAACTATAAAACAGCTAAGTCATTATTAAGCCCACTGGTTAAAATATCTATTTTATTTCCAATTCTTAATTATATACCGTCTAGGCGTTTAAGGTTAAAAACCTAATACCCTAACCTAATGTTCACAAGACATACTAGTATAGAAAGAAGCGCATGTCTACTATAATTAAACTCTGCTTTGCCCTAAGCTATTTAACCCTCCTATTAAAGATATTATAATATACGTCCTTTAAATAACTAATCAATTAATTAAACAGATAATAGTTAATAAATACCTAAATAACGAGTTTATCTAAGAGATGCTTAAGCTAATCTAAGATAGTATCGGACGCTTTAAAAGGATTTCTTTAAGTAAATGCGAAGCTTGCAAAGACCGCTTATACTATAGGAACCGCCTAGTTATACCTAACCACAACAAGATTAAGCTTAAGCTCCTTAAACACGTATACGACCTATTAGTAGCTAGTCACCCAGGCCAAGGAAAAACCCTAGAACTGCTCCAATAAGAATATTACTAGCCGAACACACATAACACAATATAAAGATATATCCCTAGCTGCCATACCTGCTAACAAGCTAAAGCTTTATATAAGATATATAACAGCTTTCTAAAGCCACTACCTATTCTGGACCAAAGATAGAAGGACATCTTGATTAACTTCATTGTTAATCTCCCTATAATTAAAGGCTGCACAAACATTATAGTAGTTGTAGACCAACTATCCAAGATAAAACACTTAATCGCCTACCCTAATATATTAGCGCCTGCCATTACCCAACTGTTCCTAGATTATATATAGAAACTCCACAGACTTCCTAAAACAATTATCTCTAATAGAGGCAGACAGTTTGTCTCTACATTCTAGAAAGAACTAACTACTCAACTCCGTATTAAAGCACTATTATCTATAGCATACTACCCAAAAACGGACGGTTAAACGGAATATATAAATGCTATAATGGAATAGTATATTTGGATATACACGTTATATTTGCAGGACAACTAAATAAACTAGCTTGCATTTACCAAGTTTACTATAAATAACTCCGTCTTAAAAACTATAAGGGTCTCCCCGTTTCTAGCCAACTACAGCTAGCATCCGCAAATGGGTTTTAAACCCTTTAGTAATATTCCTTACCTAGCTTATTAAGCCTTATAAGTTACAGAGGTAAATAAATTTATAAAAAAGATGGAAGAACTATAAGAGTTCCTTACTAATAAAATAATATGGGCCTAATCTGTCTATAAAGCCGCAGCAAATAAGAACTAAACCCCAGCACCAGCCTACCAAGTTAATAACTTTGTCTGGCTAGATATAAGAAATCTAAACACAAAACAACCTACTAAGAAACTTAATTAGAAGAATGCCGGTCCTTATAAGGTTAAAAAGGTTATCTCTCCTTATACTTACTAACTGAAACCCCCTAATACAGTTAAAATCCACCCCATATTCTATATATTAGTCCTCCACCCTACTACCCCTATATTAGACGCCCTGCCTAAACAGATTCAGGACCCTCCCCTATCAGTTAAGGTATATAGTAAGGATAAGTACTTTGTTAAAAGAATTAATAATATTAAGTATAATAAATGGAAACGCTAGTATATGTACCTCACAAAGTAGAGAGGCTTTACTAAACCCTTATAGAAACCTATTAACTCTATAGGACTTATACAAGCCGCAGAAGACTTTTACAAACTCTACCTAGAACTACTACAGCCCTATCTTGCAAAAGCTTAAGTTTAAAGGGGGGGTACTATTATAGGACTACCTTGTAACACCTAGCACACGTCTACCTGTTTCCACCGTCTTGACCTCTATGTTAACGACTTAGTTAATTAAGGCATATAATGGCAATTTAAGGCAATTTGCCATTATGTGATGGTAATCTACGGCAATCTGCCGTCCTCTACTATATTCTACCAAGTTCTGCCAAGATCTGCTAGGACTATAACCCAAAGCTTATTCTGCCCCGTATACGTATTAACTAAGCAACCAAGTTAACAATATATACCCTTTTCTTCCCGTTTCCCTACTTTCTTTCCTTACGCAACGTCTTGACTTTATTACGCAGTTTATATACATAGCTTAATAATATCTACTTCGCTATATATTATTACCGCCTATGCTCGCTCCGTAACACTTAGTATCTATTATAGTCTTTAAATAGTATATAATAGGGTGCTATTCTCCGTCTGGTTACTTCTAGGAAAAAATACTATCTATTATACTATCTAAGGCATCAGTTTCTAGCATTAAGGGCTGTTTTAGGTTAAAGTAGGCAAGCAGGGGAGCTAATACTAGCTATTTTTAAGGCTTATTAAAGGCCTGCCTATATATAGCGTTAAAGTAAAAAGGCTAGTCTTCTCTAGTAAAACGGTTAAGGGGCTAGGCAATTCTACTATAGTTCTTAATAAAGCGTTAGTAGAAGTTATAGAAACCTAAAAATAGTTATACCCCCTTTACGGTCTGTGGGGGTATCCACTAGTTAATTACAGCCGTTTTTTTAGGTCTGCCTTAATTCTATTTACACTAATAATAAACTCTAGGTACTTAGTGCTCTTAATACTAAATTCTAACTTCCTAATATTAGCCTGGAGACTAGCTTCGCGGAGCCGTTATAGGACCTTATGGATATACTCCTTATATTCTAGTTCATTCTTAGAGTAAATTATAATATTATCTAGGTAGGCTGTGTAGAAGTTATTAAGGTAGTTAAAAAGTACGTTATTTATATACTGTTAGTATATAGCTAATCTGTTAGTTAGTTTAAAAGGTAGTACTTTATATTTATATAATCCATAACGGGTCCAAAATATAGTAAAATCCTTAGATCTAGGGTTTATCCTAATTTGGTAAAAGGCCTAGCGGATATTAAGCTTTATAAAAATTTTAGCCTTACTTATATAGGCTAGTGTTTCTTTAAATAAGGGCAGCGGATATTAGTCTTTATAGGTTATATAGTTTAGTTTATAGTAGTTAATACAGAAACAGAGTCTACTGTTTAGCTTTTTTATAAAGAGGATAAGTAAGGTAAAGGAGACTTAGCTAGGCTTAATAAAGCCCTTATTAAGATTATTAATAATATACTACTTAGTGGCCTATAGCTTATTAGTAGATTACTAGCGGAGGGGGTTATAACTGAGGGTGTTTTCTTTATTAGGCTCAATTTTAATTTTATAGTTGTATGGTTAGTAAGGCGGAAGTATATTAAATACTGCCTTAGAGAACGCATCCTTAAATTCCTGGTATTAGTAAAGTAGTTTTTATTCCACTAGCTTCTTATCTATAAGCTTACTTTCCCCACTAAGTTAGTTATAGGCTAGGGCTTTTCTATTTTTAATTATCTAGTTAATTTTATATAAGCTAGTTATAAAGGCAATAGTATTAGGCTGTTTTAAGTTCTAGTAAAACCCTATAGCACTAATATAGCAGATATTAACTAGTGGGAGGTTTATAGGTTTCTTTACAAATGTTCTATAGACTATATTTTATAGTAAAGGGTTTACAGCCCTCCTTAGCTCCTATTCTATTTTCCGTAAGTTATCCTTTTAGTCTATATATTTAATACAGTGTTTAATATTCTTTACTGTTCTTCATAGCTATATAGGGCCTAAGCCAGCTAGCTTATTACTAACTTCCTAGGTTTTTAGTGCCGGTAGTATAATATTAGTAGTCTAGGGGCGGCGTAGTATACGGACCCGTTGCGAATTAAGCTATATATCTTTCTTAAAGGCCTAGTCTCTATATATTGCATTAGTCTAGTAAACGGTGTCTATCTATAGCCATATAAGATTTTCTATTATAATGCTGATTTCCTTTATAAAAGAAGGTATTAGGGGTAGGGTTTTAGGCCAGATAAGCCGTCTACTCTATATATTAAGCTATAAGCCTAGATAGGCTAGCCATTTTCTTTTTAAAATTATATTATAGCTTCCTAGGTCCATAATAAGAAAGAGGATATTATACTGCCTTTGTCTATTTATATAGAGGTAAATCCGCAAGATAGTTATAATAGGTAGTCCTATCTATCCGTTATACCTATAAATAGGAATTAGTTTGGGCAGTTCCTTAAGGGGTATATTTAAAAAGTTAGCCAGTTTTATAGCACACTGTGTGTCTAATAAAGTAAAGGTATTTGCTTTAGATTTAGCTAAAGCAAAGGTTAAAACTTAATATTTATTACAAAATAAAGTATAAGGGATAGTGCAGCTTCTTCTACTAACTAGCCAACCTAGATTAATATATAACATATTAATTCCTTTTAACCCTAGAGGGGAGTCTTACTCTAGGGTTCCTCTTTTTCTAACTCTATACTATTCTCCTTAATTAACAGGACCTTATTTATCTTTACTACTATTAGGCAGTCTTTTATAAAGTGGTCTTTCTAGCTATATAAAAATCAGGCTCCTTAATTACTAAGGGCCTATCTATAGGGGTTGCTATATATAGGTTAAGTATTCACTAGACCTGCAATGGGGCTAGCTATATAGCTAGCCGCTAGGTTAACGGTAGGCGGTATAATTAGTGCTATAGGGGTCGCAGATCTTACTAGGGCGCTATAGCCTATTCTTATAGTACTTATATTTTAGTTGGCAGAGCTTCTAGTCTTATACTACTTAGCATGTGCCTTAATTTAGTATAGGCCCTAGTTAATAGCTAGGCACTAGTTTATAAGTTCCTTTAGCGTCTATATAGTAGTATAAACTAGTAGTACGGCGCGCTATAGGTCTAGAGTAAGCTTATTAAAGAGGTCTAGCATTAAATCTTCCTAGGGGATTTAAGCCTATCTAGCTAGGTGTAGAAAGCGGGTTTAGAAGACTAAGAAGGTCTCTATTATTTTTATATTAAGGGCTTTATAGTTAAGACGGGTGTTCTATATCTTAAAGGGGTCCTTATAAATAGAAGATAGGTAGTTAATTATCTCTTCTTTAGATAAAAAGGGGTCTGCTAAGTCCTAGGTATATCGCGGACGTAGATACGTCTATATATCCCTATTAGTACGGCCAAAGACATAGGCCATTTTAGCTTAGGTAGTAGGGAAGTAGTCTATATTAACTTTAAGCTTATCTTATAGTTAAAGTTTCCAATTATTAAATATAGGGTCTGTTCCGTCTATAAGCAATAGGGGGTCTATAACCTTTGCAGACCGTAATAATATTAATACTGTATGTTAGGCTAGGGCCTTAAGGACTATAGCAAGTCTCTAGGTATCTAATAACTCCTTACTAAGTATAGAGGTGTCTCTAGTTTTAAACAGCTCTTAAAGCCGTTTAATTTTGGCATTAGCTGCTATAAGCTTTTTCTAGGGGGTTAAGACGGCGACTATTTTACTATTAGAGGTATTTACGGGTCCTATAGCGGCTTTGCCAGCTACTATATTTCTTAGCATAGTAGTAGGGATATTAGGTAATTTCCAGTGTTTATTTATTTCTTAGGGATTCTAATCCATGCGTGTCCTATTCTTAGGTTTTGTATTCTATTTATATTCGTTTAGTTCTTAGGGGTCTATCCTATCCTTATAATCCTGGTAATGTCCTTAGGGTCCTATTCTATATCCTTGTCCTATTTATAGCTTTATAGATATATTTAAGTTCCTTTTTAGGAAAGAAGAGTAGTAATAAGCTTTAGATAATGTTAGTGACTTAGTTAATTAAGGTATAAGCACGGCAAAAGGGTCGCGCAAGCCTATATAATTAGATTGTCTATAAACAAGGATCTAAAGCTAGTGAAAGGAAAGGGGAAGAATGGAAGTACTATTTAAAGCTATATACAATCCTCTGGTTACGTAATAATGTAGAAGGGTACGGTGTCCCTCAGATAGGAAGTCACAATGCTGTCAGTCAGTCAGTCTGTCAGTCTGTCTGTCTGTCAGTCGGTCGGTCGGTCATAATCAGTCAAAAGTAATCAGTAAAGCAGTCTGTAAGAAAGGAAAGAAAAGAATGTATTCCGGTAGGTTCCTAATATCCAAGAAGGAGGGAAGCCGAAGGCTTAATATATACAGGAAAATGCCAAGACACTAAGCATAGGACATTTTACCCTACCACATACCTCCCCCACCAAGAACGTTGTCCCCTAACGTTCTATACCATAGAAGAATAGCCAAACGAAAGTAAAGCAAAAATAGAATAGAAAAAGGAAAGCATAAAATAGAACGCAGGAAATCTCTTCCTCCTAGTAAGATACCTATTAGATACGCACTGAAATAAATACACCTATTAGTCGTACTAGTTGCCTATACACCATACCCACTAGCGTCACTGGTTAAAAGTATAAATGTACGCACTAGCCGCCCTAATTGCCTATGTACTACACCTACTAGCGGTACTAGTCAAAAGCGTAATTCTGCAGCCGTTATAGCCCTATAGAACTATTCCATGATATCCTTCTATTATCTATAGCTAAGATCCGATCTTCCTACTAGTAACCAGAACAGTAAACCAGAAATAATAACGGCGGCGGTAATAGCAGTAACAGTAACGGTGGTAGAAGCAGTAGTAAAAGTAGACATTTAGCGCAGTAAAATAAAACAGAATAGTCAGCGGTAGAACACTTGGTAGAAGAACTCGGTAATAGTTAGTAAATAGTAGGACATCTAACAGCAGAACTTTTAATAGCAGAACACTTAGTAGAAGCGGAACGGTTAGTAGCAGTTGGTTAAGGCAGTAGCGGCGGAATAATCAGAACAACGGAACAGAACGGCTAAATAGCAGCAGTAGAATAGCTGGTTGGAACAGTAGTAGCAGTAGTAGTAGCAGTAGCAGTAGAACAATCGGTCGGCGGCGGTTAGTTAGAGTAGCAGTCGGTAGAAACAGTAGAACGGAACAGGTTGGTTAGAATAGTTGGGCGGAACAGCATAATAGATCTAGTAGATCCGGCAGTAAATAGATCTAGCAACGGTACAGATCTAGAATAGTAGAGACAGAGCAGTCGGTTAAGACAGTAGGGATAAAGCAGTCGGACGGAATAGCGGCGGCGGCAGTAGGGCAGTTGATTAAAATAGCAGAGACTCTGGCTTAATTTGGTTATTTAGCTAGTCGTTTAATATTAAGACTCTGCATCTAGCTCTACATCTAGCTGTGCATCTGGCTGTGCATCAGTAGCTCTGCATTATATATTCTGCGTCTATGTCTGCGTCCGTGTCTGCGTGTGTGCTTTAACTGCTGGCCGAAGACTGTCTAATTGGTCGGCGACGACGTGCTGCAACTAATTGTTCGGTCGTTCGATTAAGGTAGAAAGTTAGCCCAGTTAAAGGTTCTAACTATCCTGATTTAAATGCGGAGACGGCGTTTAACTGATTAAGATTTAATAAGGCCCTAGCTTAACTTAAGGTGTTTTTAGCTGCATATATAACTAAGGCTGCCGTTTAATCAAGGCTTTGTATATATAGGCGTCCAGTTAAGCTGCCGTACTGTTATCTAATTAAGGCTCTATACCCGTATGCTCTATATCCGTAGACTCCATGTACAACTCCGTGTGAGACTCTATATAAAGCTCCATATCTATATCTGCAGGAAAGATTGTTCTGGTTAAAGAGGCTCTAAGATATTAATTAACCGTGTTTCTAATGTTCTACGGTTGTATATTGATTTCCTCATTAGGCCTAGTGTCTGTCTGTCTACCATTATAGAATCTTTAACCGCTGATTGAAGACGTCTAATGGCGATAGTGACTGATTCAATTTGACCGTGACAACGTATAATTAACTGACGTTTAAATAGGGTATCAGGTCGGCCTAATTAAAAGCTCTAGTTAATCCAACTTAACTATAGAGGCGGCGTCTAAGACCTAGGCTCTGCATTATTGTATATTTAATTAAAGCTTTTAAATCCGCTAACGTTCTATTAAGGCTCTATATCCGTAGGCTCTATATCTGCGGACAGTCGATTAAGACTCTGGCTGTGCAGTTATTTGGTTAAAGCTCTGCATCCGTAGTTAATTGAGGCTCTTAGTGTCCACTAGATATCCAATCTAGAGACCTGTCTTAAGACTTTCTTCCTTATAAGTATAAACGGCAGTTTCTAGTAGACTATTTCCGCGGGCCCAGTGCTTTTATAAGACGTCCTTAATAGCTACTTTCTTTCCTTTTAGAGTCGCCTTTGCTCTTGGCTTCTTTGGCGCATCCTTAGGCTTTTACGGCTGCTTCTTTACCCCGGCTGTTGGCAGTACGCTTGTATATCCTTAATCTTCTTCCAGCTTAAGAGCCTTCTTAGGATTATCTTCTGCTTTTAGTCTCTTTGTCATTGTCCTGCTGGTTCTGTGCTTCGCCTAAGTTGTCCTTAATATCTTTAAGGCCATCCGGTGGCAGCTTCTTGGCTATTATAACTACCTCTATCGCATATCCCTTGCCCTTGTGTCCACAATACAGTCCTTTCGTTAAGATGATCTCTGAGAAGTGCCGGCTCCTATACGTCCAATTCCTGTTCCCCTTATAATCCTTGGCAAGGTCCTTTACTGGCTTGGCTAGATATGGCTTGGTTCCGTCTTTAGTTGTATAAGGATAGTTTAGGCTTAACGTAGTCAGCTATGCCCTCTGTATAATCTCTTGTAGAGCATCTTTGTTAGTGCCTCGTTGTATACTGCTTTACCGTTTCCGCAGTACTTGATTTCCAATGTCATGCTACTGCCCTTATGTAGGTCCCTTCCTTGCCGCAGTGTCTGTTCTCGTCGTATAGCTAGTGCAGTGCTAAATTCGGATGGCGGTTGCAGAGCTGCGATCAGCTGTCGTTTAAATAAGGAACAAGGTCGGCCCAGTCAAAAGCTCTAACTTGACGACATTCGACAGACTTGATTCAGTAACGGCGACGTGCTAACATCGAGGCTCTGGCTTGATTCGGTTCTTCAACTAACTATAGCTTTTATACAGTCGTTCAATCAAGGCTTCCATATAGTCATTCGGTCAAGGTTCTGCGTACAGCTCTGTATCTGGCTCTGCATCTGGCTCTGTATCCGTGCAATTAATTAAGGCTCTTGGTGCTGTTCTTATTGTGCAGCTAGTGTATCTAGTGCATTATTAAATTCCAGGGGCGGTGTAGAGTTCTGCTGGCTCTATTGCTAAATAGACCAATCAGGATTTTCCGTACCGGGCATAGAAAATCGCTATTGGCTTGGTAACAGGCGGTAAGCTGAACTGACATCTTTGTAGTAGGTCGTCGCGACTAACGCGTTGCGATCAAGAAAGTAAACAAGAAAAGGAGCTTTAGAAAATACAGTAATTAAGCAGACAAAATAGAAATCTTTTATACGGTCGTCACCTGCGTCCCCTCCCCCACCTTAGAACTTGACTATCCCCTAGTCAAACATCCTACACCTACTGCGGAGCCTGCTGCGGAGCCTGCTGCGGAGCCTGCTGCGGAGCCTACTGCGGAGCCTACGGGTTAACGGCTGGCCTTAAGCGTCTGTCTCTATAACCGTCTCTAAGGACCTGACGATTCATTCTTCCTAGCTTTAGCTGTCTTATCTGCAGGCTGTGACATAATCTGGATATAATCTCCCGGTCGTACATTCTCCTGCGGCAGAGCCTGCGGCTTAACGATTGTCCTGGTCGTACGGCTGTCTCTAGGGGTTGGGCAAGTCTGTGGACGTTGCTGGCTGAACGTTACTGAGTCCGTGGGCCGTACTTAATAGTAGTCCTCCCAGCTCGTGCGTATTTCGTTACTGTTCTTCAGTACTACTCCGTTATGGAAAGCAGTAAAATCTATTTGTACCATAGGGACCTATTTCTGCGTCTGTCCTTGTCCTTCTATTTTCTGATATACCTGTCCATCTGGGTCTATTCCTTGGTATGTACAAAGCCAGTTCTTAATACTTTTTAATTGTCCTTTATTGCCGAGCCACGGAAGTTTAGGTCTAGGTTGTTTACGTGTCCCAGCTACTAGTCTTTCTTGATTAGATAGATACACAAATCCTTGCTAAACAAGATCCTTAAGCCCTTGGCATTTGTACTGGGTGAAACGGTAACTTCCTCCGCATCTAAAATAGGTCTATAGGCCTTGTCCTCGCATACCTTGCTGACCCTATACGTTCTGCTGCGGCTGTCTAAAGGCAGTAGAATCTTGCGGACATTAAGAGCCTTGCGGATATTGAAAATCGTGCGGATATTGAAAGTCTTGCGGAGTAAAGGGAGCTTGGGTGCTGTTCTGCTAGTCTTTATATCCTAGTGCTGGGCCGTATCCTTATGCTGAGCTTTAAACTGCAGCCTGATTTAGTAGTGTTGTAAACCTTTCTAGGTCCTTTTGAATTTGGTTAAGGAATGGTATTGACTGTATGGCTACTGCAAGCTCCGTCTTGCTTAACCTTAGTCTCTTTAACTGGCTTACCATTTCGTCCATCTCCTGATCTACGGTAGGGGGTGACTATTGCTACGTTAGGGCTCCTCTGTGTATACCTGGGTCCAGAAGCCTTCCTTCTCTCCTATGGTTGAGCTTATCCCTTTGCTGCTGTAGCTTCTGTACAAGCTGGACATTCAGGGCGTCTTCTTCTGGAAGGACATCTATTCGCTTGGCGCCCTCTATAGTTACTATCCTTGACTCTACGGCCTCCTTTAGTCTTTTAAATACAAGGGTGCTAGGCTTGTCTGCTATGGCTCCTGTCTTTTCTATTGCGTGCCTGCGGTATTCAATAGGAAGTCCTCGTATAAACAACCACCCCTTATCTTACTTAGTAAGGTTTCCTACGGCTACCGCTTTATCTGAGATGGTAGTGAAGTCCTGTATGTAGTAACGCAATTCGCCTGGTTGTTCTATAGATTTTTAAACGAAAGCTTCTACAAAGTCTCGTGTCTCTATGTGTTGGTAGTAGTCCTTGGTTTAATACTTGGTTCTAAGCTTTCTAATAAGCTCCGTCTAATTACTAATTATAAACTTAGGTAGGCTTTGGATCCATATCCCTATTTAGTAATTATAGTACTCCGGAAGGCCCTGGTGCTTCTCCTTACTTATTATACGATATCGGGTGCATAGCCGTTCGTACTGCTTGATAAACTGCGACACGTTCTGTCCTATAAAGTAAGGAGCTCCAACAGTTCCTGGGGCTGGTATAGGCTAAACCATAACGTAGATCTTGTCTTAAGCTGTTAACTACTGGTTACGTGCATCTAGAGCTTCCTTGGGAGCTTATAGGTGGTCCTTACGGCTCTTATTCTTTGTCTGCTGAGGGTTATCGGTCCTAGGTATTATAGGTGAACGCTATGGTAGATCTTCTTGCATAGCCGTGGTCTTAACAGAGGATGTCCCAGATGGCCGTCCTAGTGTTGGTTTATACTTAGTAAAAGAAGTATAGGCTTCTGTTCCTTCTGGCTGCTTCTTGACGCCTAGAGGTCGGTCTTCCTGAGAGAGTATGGTGTCTTCATTATCTACAGCCACTGCTGGGTCTTGATACGTCCATCTGCTTTGGTCTGCCGTCGTTCCGCGCGGTAGGGTGCTACTAAGCCTTACGCTTCCGCCTATATCTGCTTCTTTACGGAATGCCTCTAAAGCTGCCGCTGATATAATCCAGATAACTCGAAAGAAGATAAAGCTAAGCCGGAACAGGAGGCTTTTAAGGAGAGACCCGATCTTGTGTGCTTGTAACCTTGCTCGGTGTTATCTTTGTTCTTAAAGGGCAGTATTAACTTCCTCTGCCGCTAGATCCCTTAAGTCTCGTTTCTATTTGATTAACTGGTCCTTGGCTTGTCGTCTCTGCATCCTTAACAAAGCTCTGGCCATGTCCGTGCGTAGGTAGCAGAAACACTGGGTACCTCCAGCCGCAGGTCGAAGTTGTCTGATTGGCTCACTGGTTCGCTTAACGTCCTTGCACGTAACTTTCCGAGACCTTTGCCACTCCTTGGCCTATGCGTTGAGTCTAGCTGTCCTTTCTTTTCCGTAGTCTTTTTGTTTAGGGTCTACCTAGTTCCCCTCGCTGTCCGATACTGCCTGGTTCTCTACTGCTGTCTTGTCTACCTGGCTGGTCGTTCTTCTGCAGCTAGTCGTCCTTCTGTAGTCGTAATATATTCTTGCGTGTCTTATATGTATGTAGCACTAGACTTCTAATTTAAAGAGCTTGCCGTCGTCCCCTTGTGGAATGCCAAAATGTAGAAGGGTACGGTGTCCCTCAGATAGGAAGTCACAATGCTGTTAGTTAGTCAGTCAGTCTGTCTGTCTGTTGGTCGGTCGGTCGGTTATAATCAGTTAAAAGTAATCAGTAAAGCAGTCTGTAAGAAAGGAAAGAAAAGAATGTATTCCGGTAGGTTCCTGATATCCAAGAAGGAGGGAAGCCGAAGGCTTAATATATACAGGAAAATGCCAAGACACTAAGCATGGGACATTTTACCCTACCACAATAGCAACTTACTATTACATAATGGCAAGTTACGGCAATCTGACGGCAATTTGCTAGTACTGTGATATATACTATATATAACTAATATAGTCTATAATTATTTACACAAGCTATATTAATTAACTAGTAAAATAAGGGCCACTAATTTCTAAAGGTAGGCTTATAAGTTTTATATACCTCCCTAAACTAATTTACAAGATCTACGCCTCCTATATATTAATTATAATTATTAATAAAGCAGGGAATCTAAAGCTCTTTTATTAGTAAGTTACTAAATATATACTAGACAATTTAACCATTTATAGACGTCTTTGCAGGACGTCTTCTCTCCTTTACTTAAAAGTCCTCTACCTTATCTATAGTATAGATATTACTTAAACCTAGGACAATATTATTATCCTACCAAGCTAAGCAAAGTATATTTTAAACTACTGCTGTAAAAAGGGTATTCTATATAAGCTTTATAGCGAATTGGTTCTTTATCTCCGTTAATTCTATAGGAAACCTCTTATATGGCTATATAGTACCTACTACACCAAATTTATAAGCTTATAGCTCTAAAAATAGGGGTATTAATATAAAGTAATTGTCTATATATATTATAAGGTAATAGCGTAGGAGGGAAAGTGTAAGATTGTATATAAGACACCCTGTATTTATAAGGATTAGGTAAAGAATTATATCCTATAATCCCTTCTCTCTAAAGCTCCAAATCCAATTAAATATATATCTATAGTCCGCGATTCCGTAAATCTTATACCCTTATTTAATTGGTTTCTTTGGCATCTTAAATATATATATAAGGATCTATAATAATTAGTGGGGTAGTAGGGTAATAAGAGAAAAAAGAAAAAGAGACATATATACCTACCAAAGTACCATACTATAAGTTTGTTAATACTTACTTTAGAAAAAGGAGAGTAATATTATTAAGAAGAAGCTTAAATAGATAAAGTAAGAGGTGTAAGCTTATACCACCATACCTTATTAAAAGGTAAGTGATACCTATTTTGTTTATTACTCTTAGGATAAGAAATATAGCAATACTACTTAATTTTCTTAAAGCGGCAATGTAATATATGGCTTATAATTAAGTATAAAGGACCTTTATTAAAGTCTAAATTCCAATATATCTTAATTTAAGGCTCTTTGTAAACCCCTATATATATAATAGCGCTAAGAAAGATATATAACTCCTCCATAAGTAGATCTATCTATTCTTATGCCTTTTCCTTTATTATATATTGTCTTTATATACTCATATATTAATTGGTATTTATAGTAATTATTTAGAAAAGATTGCAAGTAAAGAATAAGCTAAAGTAGTTAAATGGGTATAGTTTTGGAGGAAAGGAAGTAGGTAAGAGTGCTTTTACTATCTGCTAAGGCTCGCATTTAAAAGGCTTGTAAGAGATGCTAGTAATTGGTCCAAGTTTAAGGAGTATATCCTTAAGGGATTAAGCTTTTTATCTCTTAGCCTGCGTAGGTGGGCTGGAAGTATTGTCCATTGCATAAGCGCATAATTAGGGGGGAACGCCTAGACGCGATTTTATTGACCAAGTTTACAAGGTCTATACTTACGGATCCCAGATTTCAAACTTTGCCAAGCTGGCTTCTAATTAGTTAAAAAAAAACTTACGCGCGGTAAGTCGTAACAGAATTTACGTAACAAACTTTAAAATATTGGAATATTAAAATACCTTTTTATTAACATTTTTGTTGACTTCTCTATTAATACCACTATATATACCGTAAACATAGCAGACTCTGCTGTAATTAAGTGTAGCAAGTGCTATATCTACAAGCCCTGCTTTAATTTTGTTAAAGATGGCCCTTTAAAGAAGCTTTTAAAGCTATGCCAGTTGTGTTAGTTAAAGGTATATTTTCCTCTATATTACTTTTACTTCTACTTACTTCTCTAGGCCTCTAAATATAATTTAAATAAGTGGAAAGCTCTTATAAAGCTGGGTTTTACTACTAAGACTTATCCTGCAAAGCGCCAGCTAAATACTCCACCTAAAAATAATGCTAAGAACGCCTTTTTACCTCATAGCCAGAATAGTTAAGATACTCCTGAAATTGCTTGGCAATAGAGGGCAATTATAGCAATACAATAGGAGCACCGCTTTCTAAATTAGTAGGGTGAAGCTTACTTATAGACTCCTCTACTATATACACTAGATAAGGCTCTAATACCTTCTCTAACGGCAATACTTACCTTAGCATTAATACTACCTGTTTTAGGGCAAGCTCTAACTATAGCTATACTACCCGTTTCGGCTATTAATTAGGAGCGAATTAAGAAGTTTAGGAGTGCGCTATAAGCTAAACATATAGAGACGTGCAGGCATTGTAAGGAGTGGTAGTTTTAAATAGGCCTAGCTACAGAGGGTAACAATATTAGTATATATAAAGCCTGCATTAGGGACGCCAATAGCCTTAAGGATCTAGCCCTTTCTTCCCTATTTAGTAAAGGCAACGAGCTCAATCTGGGGCCCATTCCTAGCTTCCTACCTATACTTACCACAGTAAAGGAGCTTCTAATTACGCGCGTATACATTCATCTATAAATTATGTATATATATAGCCAGTAACATCGCTATACTGGTTACGTCTACTGCTTTGGCCAGAATATACTAAAGACTTAAAGGCAGCTACCACGGCTACCTTCTGAACTCAATATATTGGTTATAAGGCCTATAGCAGTAGAGGGTGGTAAATACCTAAGTTAATGGTTTACTAAGCGGTATACTATAAGGCGCTCTACTATAGTATATTAGCTTTCCTTTTTAAAGATTAATTATCTAGATTACCGCGACGTTAAAATATGCAGTAACTGGCTTACTAGCTTACCTAAGAATGGTTCTATATTAGATTAGCTGCCTTTTATTAATAAGCCAGATTTTAATTCTAGTAACCTAAGAGCTTACCCCCCTTCTGGACCGCAGGCTATATTGGCTCCTATAGGCAATTATATAACGGAGCCTTGTAGTAGGTACTACGGTAGACTCGTTAATAGGCTGGGTATATAGGTATAACCAAGGTCAACAACGTAATAATAACTGGTGGAGTAGTTGCCTAACAGATTAACTCCAATTATATTCTAAGATTCACTATAAAGAGAGAACTATCTGGGTAGGGACTGTGGTCCTTTAAATACATAACCGTACGCCTAAGAAATCCCTTCGCTTTGTGAAGTACGTGTGCTCTATATGCTCTGCACAGATTATATGGATTATATAGATTATATATATTACATTACGTAACCTCGGCTACCATTTCTTATTATATAGTTCCACTGGATCTATTCTAGACCGTGCCCTTATTAACCAACTAGCTTCTTCTAACTTCTCTCTAAGTAGTTATAATATTGTACTTAAAGCATCCGTAATACCATCTCCCTCCTCTTTATTTTTATTCTTAAAGATTCCTAACATCTCTAAGTCATCTACTAGAGGTATAATATCTGTTTAACCAATCTAGTTGACATCCTTACTTATTATGCCTTTTAAGGTCTCTAAGCCTTCGGCCTCTTCCTCTATAGCTCGCCGGTCTCGTACCATCGCTGCAATACTGTCTCTTAGTGAGATAATGCCGTCTCTATATTCTTGTTGTACGAAAGAGGGGTTAGTCTATGTTGCGCTGGCGAGTCCTTTATCTTGGCAACCCTCTTTTTGCTTAGAGTATACTAAAGCAAATATTTGGTTATTTTATAACGTTTATTCTATCTCTAACGCTAAGTGTGCGCGTTCTATAACTTTTAACAGTCTTTAAGTTCCCTAAGTAACTTATTATAGGGTCTTATGTTTAATCTGCTGCTATAAAGCTCGATAATAAACTCTTGGCTTCTCTTACGGAGCTTTAGCGTACTCGCGCTGCTTATAAGGCGTACTTATCTGCCTCTGCTCGTCTTCTTTGTCTTAAGAGAGTGCATAAGAAGGTTTATTCTAAGGAGTGGAAACTTATTTAATAGGGTTTGTCTAAGCTAGGTAATAAGAAAGTAACGTCTCTAGAGAAGGAAACAACTTCAAGTAATATAGTAGTTGCTTTTCCCAGGTCCCCCTTAGGTAACTTATCCTTTAGCGATTCTTTTTTAATACTCCCTAACCTACTTTCTTCTAATACTCCTATACCTTTCCTATAGCATTTTTTAGGTTGCTTAGTGGTTCCTAGGTAGTCTTACTATAGCCTATCCACTTTACTTTATACCATATTTTATTATCTACATCCTTATAACTAATAATCTTTAAAACTTGCCATTTATCTTCCTTTTATCCTCTATACGTGTCTGCCTTATAGACTAGTAGCTTAACATTTCCGTATGCTGGCTCTAGTATTGCAATATGCTATATAGGGTAGATCTTTATTTTATCTAGTAGATTTAACTTATATATAACTGATAAAATCCTTTTCTTAATTTTAAAAGGTCCTAGTTTAACGTGGTCTAACTTCTTACTTAGTTATTAACTCTTAAAATTTTTATATAGTAGCTATACTTTATCTCCCTCCTTAAGATCTAGTCCCTTAGATCTCTTAGCATTATAGTACCTTTTTATTCTTTTTTATACTATCTTAGCTGTTTCTTTAATGTCTGCATAAAGACTTATTAACGTCTCCATTCTTTCTTTAGCTGTACTACTTGTTTTCTTTGTTTAATATAGCAATAACGATGATCTTGGCTTATATCTATAATTCGCCTTAAATAGTAAGGTTCCCATTTCTTCCTATAGTGTTATATTATACATAAACTATATAACTGGTAATAACAATACCTAATCGTTTTATATATAATTAACATAATGCCTTAGATACTACTTTAGTGTCTAGTTTAGTCTTTCTATTTATCCGTCTGTCTGCGGATAATACGCTATTAAGGTTGCTGCGTAAACTCCTTGTTCCGCTAGAAATACTTCCTGAAATACTGCTATAAATCTTAGATCTCTATCCAATATAATCTTATCTAGTGCTCTATGTCTTGCAAACACTTCCTTAATATAGATTCTAGCAATATCTTCTGCTAATATCTCTTTTGTACACGCTATAAAGTACCCCCACTTTATAAGCTTATCCACTATTACTAAGATTACGTTATAATCTTATCCACTAATAGGATCTTTTAACTTTGGCAACTTTATAATAAAGTCCTATAATATAACTTCCCATGGTCTTTCTAGTATTTTAATAGGTTATAGCTTTCTATACGGCTTATACCTTATTGGTTTGTTTTTCTAGTAGTCTAGATATTCCTTTATAACTTGTCTTGCTAGTCCCCAGATTCCTTAAATAATATACTTTTCTTAAAGTCTTAACACTAAGCCTATAGCTCTATTATGTCCTTATATTAGTCCCTTATAAAATGACTTAATAAACTCTTTTATGATAGATCTTAGAATATAAGTTACTTCTCTATTCTTGTACTATTCTATATCTAGATCCTCTGCCTATATATCTTAGATCTTCTGGGTCTAATCACTCTCTAGTAATTTATAGATTTAACTCTCTTTAGTTGCTATAATCTTTGAATAATTATACCTAATTACTCCATCTTAATTCTTTTGCAGTAAAGCCCCTAATGGCTTCTTATTGTCTTATAACTCTGCCTTCCTGCTAAGTATATCTGCTCTTGCAATTTTAGTACCCTTAGTATACTAAATTTTAAAATGATATTCTGTAAGCATTTCCGCCTATTTAACTTATTTTTGGCTTAGCTTCTTTATTATTAGGAATCCTATAAGATTCTTATAGTCTATCTTAACTATAAATGGTTTCTCTATGCCTTATAAGAATGCTCTCTATTTCTTAAGTGCTATAACTATACCTAATAACTCCTTGTTATAAATGTTATAGTTTAACTCTAGTGGTGTTATCTTTTAACTATAGTATGCTACTAGATGCTATGCGTCCTAATGCTTCTATAGTAAATATACTCCTAGTGTAAAGTCTAATGTATCTATCTTAACAACCGTTTCTAACCCTAGTTGGTAGATTTTGAGGATTAGTTCCTAGGTAAATAACTCTTTTAGTTCCTTAAATAGTTTTCTTTACTCTTTTACCTAAACCTATAGTTCCTTTTTCTTTGTTAGCCTTATAAATGGCTTAATGCTCTTTAACTACTATGCTATAAACCTCCTATAGTAATTGCAAACCCCTAGAAATGACCTTAACTATATAACATTCTCTAGTTCTTGCCAATTTACTATAGCTTTAACTTTCTTTAGGTCTATACTAATCTTTCCTAGTTTAATAATAAATCCTATAAAATTAGTCTTTCTCGTAAAGAACTTGTATTTCTTAATTACTACTAGCATCTGTTCTTCTTATAGTCTCTTTAAAACCTACTTAATGTGTTTTCTATGTTCTTCTTTACTTATTAAGTAGATAATAATATTGTTAAGGTATGCTATAATAAATTCATTAAGGTATTCTTCTAACACGCTGTTAATTCGCTTCTAGAATATTACTAGTGCGTTTATAAGCCTAAATTGCATAACTAATAGCTTATATAGTCCTTCCTTTGACCTAAAGGCTGCCTTCTATTTATCGCCTTCCTTAATTCTAATCTAATAGTACGCCTATCTTAGATCTATCTTTATAAAGATTTGCGCATTGCCTATCCTATCTTAGATTTCGCTAATTAAGGGTAAAGAATACCTATCCTTCCTAGTAATACTATTTAACTGTTTATAGTCTATATATATTCTAAGTTTTCCGTTTTTCTTTAGAATAAACAATACTGGATATCCTGCTAATAACTATAATAGTCTAATATATCCCTTTTATAAGTTCTCCTAGATAAACTCCTTAAGCGCTACTAACTTGGTTTTAGTGAGCTTATAGATTAGAAAGAACTTTGGACTTATTCTTAGTTCCAACTCTATCTTATAGTCCTATGCTGTATACTTAGATAGCTTTTTACTTTCTAGTAACCATAACTTTTTACCATACTTGTAGTATCTCTTTGGTACATAACTTAAGCCTTACTTAGTCTCTTTGTATATCGCTCCAACTTAGTACTATACTAACTTGGTTTACTGCCGCATCTTATATTATTAAGTATCTCTAATATTAACTTGACCTGTAACCCAATTAATCTTTAAATTATATTCCTATAACTAAGGTATTCCTAGTATTGCCTTATCCTTCCCTAATGGTAGGATATTAAAAGATATCTTAACTTATCTCCCTTTAATAGTTAACTAAATAGGTCCTATTTTAAGATTAATAATGCCTCCTCTATAGGCTATCTAATCTCCTAAAATCGTTATAAGTGGATATAGGTATTTCTTTTATCTGTGTAGTAACCCTACCCTTTCTACTACTGCTAGTAATATATAGTTCCTTATTACTCCACTGTCTATTAATGCTTTAAACTATTAATCTTACTACTTAACTTATAAATTTAGGTATTAACCTTAAATTCCTTTAAGGGTCTAAGGCTCTACTACTAGTTCCCTCTAGTTTTATAGGCCTCCCCTTTTTCTAACTGCTAGCTGCTAGATCCTATTTATACTTAGTCCTCCTTAGGCCAATACTTAGTTTGTTTCTTTTCCTCTATATACTATAGATAAGTATGCTCTAGATAATTCCACCACTATCTTCTATCTAGGCATTCTTCCGTAAGGAATCTTCCTAGCTAAAGTATTAGGTTCCCTTAACTCTATACTTCTACTAGGTGCCATCTATATATATACTTAGCATTTCTAAACCGCCTTTCTTTTGGTGCCTAATATATCCTTACTAGGTATTTTTGGTTCTTATCTTTAGGTGCTCTATACATATTATACGTGTTATCTATATAAGCTATCTGCGATAGTATATAATACGCTAGGTGCTTTAGGTTAACTCTTAGCTTATCTTTATCCTTAAGTTTAAACCTATACCGCGTTAACCTAACTACTGGTATTTCCATTACGGGTACTAAGATTTATTGCTTACTTCTCTAGTCCCTAGATCCTTCTTCTAGGTTCCTTAATATTATAATTAATAACGTATTTCACGGGTGAGCTGGTCAAACGGGTGAGCTGATCACTTCAAAAACATACCAAAAAATGGAAAAATCACACTTTAATATCTTAACAACCACTTAATAATAAATTTTAATAATTTAAATTTAGACTTTTATATATGCT